>JAEEGF012377636.1_pt1 | contig 61388 bp, 49 predicted proteins | sample 9134171 | NCBI WGS metagenome assembly JAEEGF01 (sample SAMN16246542, study PRJNA631951) | gut metagenome | biome: gut microbiome; feature: rumen; material: AP-attached | host: Bos | place: Iran: Karaj | collected 2018-10 | reverse complement strand
CTCCACGATAACGTCCCTGACGGATAATCTCACCTGCACGTGGAGGACCCATCGTGAGGATTCCTACTGTTGAGCCTGGGTTCTGCTCCTTCAGGCGAAGGGCCTGCTCCAGGGCGTTCAAATCTTCTGGATTGAAGATAGCGGGTAGGGCAGCACGGTTTACTGTTCCTTCAGCAGTCATTGCATCCTTACCCACATTACGGGTGTCTGGCACTTGCTTGGCCAGAACAACAATCTTTAAAGCCATATAATAAATAATGTGTAAAAGTGATATCCTTTTAAAATCGGGCGCAAAGGTACTACTTTTTGCGCACACAGCCAAATAAATTGCACAAAATCAACCAAAATGTGCACACATTGGCCGATTTGTGCAATAAAAAACCTTTATAGTAATTCCTTAATTAACTAAAACTGATTACGCCATTCAGTGAAGAAATTCTTTATGGCATCGTATGCCTTGACAACGTTGGGCTTGGGATCGCGAATACTCCATCTGGCGTTGCATTCCCTGCCGTCGCTGTATTCCATGAAGATACGATAGATTGGTGCTCCGTCCTCTTCTGACAGTTGCTCATAGCCATCGAATTCCCATGGCTTCAAATCGTCCAGCAGATTCCAGAGCCTTATCAACTTTGTTCGCGGAATCGGGATAAATTCACATCTCATCTGCCTCTCGAAATCACTGTTGGCATTAAGGCATACCACCACCGTGATGCTGTCTTCTTTGTCGGCTACGAACTCGCAGAAATCCTTACCCTGGCCAGCAGGCCTGGTTACTGAGTAACTGCAGTAGATAGGGCGCCCCTCCGGACGTTTTTTCTTTTTCATGATACCTGTCCCTTCGGCATCGGCGGAAATGGCAGTGGTTATCATTGCGATCAGTAAAATAAGTGTCTTAATCGTATTCATATTTCTTTCATGTTATGGCATTTCTTCTTCCCCCTCTTGGATATCAACCGTACTCCATCGGCAGAGTTCGGATAAGTCGATCCAGTCGCCCAGTAGATTGATGATTTCCGTCGTCTCGTCATCTGATCCGAATCCGGCTGTTATTTTCACGGTGCGCCCCTCGTCGGGATTGGCAAAGTTAGGCAGGTCGCACACCACGTACTGCACCAGATTGCCCAGCAAGATATTATACCACAGCCCACCAGCCATATCGCGATGTACCACCGCCACCTGCTGATTACCGTTTTGGGCTTCAGGTGCATAGAACAGGTTCAGTTTCTCACCATCTCGTGTTTTCTGTCCCAGCGCTACGTGGTTGCCCTTGAATTCGCCAATGAGCATCAAGTCACCGATCTCACCTTCAACAAAGTTGCAGAATGCCATCATAGGACTCCCGCTGTCAGTCGGGTCGATCAAGCAATAATGAGAAAAGGCATAGCCAGATTCGCTGATGCGTGTCGTGCTCTTCGAATCTGGTGCGAGGTTATACTCGAAGTCAGGCATCTGGACTCCGTTATAGAGGAACTGTTTCCGATTCCATTTATAAACGTGGGTGATAGCAGGCAGGCTGGGATAGTATTCTATGATGTTGAAGTCGGTCCCTGTCATCGGCAACTCGTATGCCACGAACGCACCTTTTGCGCTTGGCTTGAAATCGTCGAGCGGACTCTTCTCGGGTGTCATTGTCTGCGTCTGAGGGTCATAGTCGTACCAGCAGAGCACATTCTGTGGATTCCCATGTTGTTGGAAAAGGGATAGGGCGAAGATGCGGTGGCCATTGTCCTTGCGCCAGACGCTGGCTGCCGTCTGGTCGATATCTGTTTGAGATGCCAGATCTGCATAGCCGTTCCTGCGGTCAATCAGTATGCGATAGTCGTCTTCTTCCTCCCCGTCCCAGATGGCAGCCGTACCACTCTGACGCGTGCCTTTGGCTGGGTGGTCTGCCTGTTTCAGCACCTGGCTCACAGCCCATGTTGGCAGCGCTTGGTGGAAAGCCCGCAGCAACGTCACTACGTCAGGCGTCTGTCCGCCGTCCTTCACGCTGATTTTCTTCGTGCGCCACTGGCTGTTCACCTCCGAGTTGTCCAATGTATTCTGTGCGCTATTGCTGCCTATAAAAGCTATCAGCACAATTATACAAATGAGTATTCTTCTCATATCAGTCCATGTTCATTTCGCAATTCGCTTGCAAAAGTAATATAAGTGCGTGAATTATGCAAATAAATCTGCAAAAACTTGAGCGTATTTGCTAACTCCCTAACTTGTCGCTGATTTCCTGATAAAGGGATTGGTAATACTTTGCGTGACGCTTGTCGGATATGCTTTCGTCAGCGTTGTCAGGAGAATTTGTCTTTGTCTCGATACAGTCGCCGTTTTCGTCAAAATAGTAACGCCATTCATACACTTCTCCCTCCTCGGCGGCTCGTGTGTACGAGAAGATCAGGTCCTGAGTCTTGGGCTCAAAGAGATATTCGTTGTAGGCATTGAATTGCATCGAGGTGGAGTGGCTGTTGATGAAGTAAATACCAGCCTTGTCGAAATAAATCCGCGTCTCGATGGTTCTTGGCGGCTGATCGTCACCCAGGTCGTGGATGGTGATATGCAAATCGTCGGACATGTCCTTCTTGTCATTGGCAGCCGATTGGTCTTTGGCCTGTGCATAGAGGGTGCGAATGTGTTTCAGACGCTCAGCCTTGGGCGCAGTTTCCTTTTTCGGCATGTTGGTGTCTTGTAAGTCGTTGCCGCCGCGATTCATCGTCATGTCAAAGATCTTCAGATAGGTCTCTGCAGTCTCTTTTTCACTGGCGGGCGAGTACCAGCTGTTGGGCGAGCTGGTCTTCTCTTCGATGCATCGTCCCTCGGCATCGTAATAGCAGCGCGATTCTAACACAAAACCTGCATCCGTTTCGCCTCTGGTATAGCAGAAGATGACTTTATGGGTCTTAGGGTTGAGTAACACCTCACGGTAACGCAGGTGGCCGTGGTTGCCCCAGTCCTCGACAATGAAATAGGGTGGCTTGGTCACCACTCCGTCTTCAGACGGATATTGCTCAAAGTAGAAGTCTAGTTGTTCCATATCGTAGAGCGGAATGTCCTCGTCCTCAACTCTGTTCAAGACGATGCGCATATCTTTGGGCGAATTGCCATTCTTGCCGTTCAGGTCTACTTTCTTTTTCGCTTCAGCGTACAGTTGTCTGATCTCCTTGATGATCTCGGCCTTTGTCTGGCCAAATGACTGCAGGCAGGAAGCCGTCAACAGGCATACGATGCATAGTAGAAACTTTCTCATTTTCGGTTCTGATTTTAATGCGTTCTGGCTGCAAAGATACAAAGAATTCTCGGAAATAAAAATAAAAACGATTTTATTTTGTATTTCTCTCGATTTGCACTATCTTTGTAGCCCGAAAAGAATATGTGCGATTATGATGAATGGTATCTATACAATCCTGTTGCTCATCATGAGCAATGTGTTTATGACGTTTGCCTGGTATGGTCACCTGCGACTGCAGCAGTCGGGTATCTCGTCTAACTGGCCTTTATATCTGGTGATTGCCTTCTCGTGGATGATAGCCTTCTTCGAGTATTGCTGCCAGGTACCAGCCAATAGAATTGGTTTTGTGGACAATGGCGGACCGTTTAACCTGGTTCAGCTGAAGGTAATCCAAGAGTGTATCTCGCTGGTGGTGTTTGCTGTCATTGCCAACATGGTATTCCAGCATGAGCAACTGCACTGGAACCATGCTGCGGCAGCACTCTGCCTGGTGGCTGCTGTCTATTTCGTGTTTATGAAACCATGATAGACAGGGCGACGATAGATAAGATCATGGACGCCACGAACATTGTGGACGTGGTGGGTGAGTTTGTGACGCTGCGGAAGGCGGGCGTGAACTATAAGGGCTTGTGTCCGTTCCACGACGATAAGACGCCCTCGTTCATGGTGTCGCCTTCGAAGCAGATCTGTAAGTGCTTTGCCTGTGGCGAGGGCGGTACTGCCATCAACTTCCTCATGAAGCATGAGCAGATAACTTATCCCGAGGCGCTTCGCTGGCTGGCCAAGAAATACAATATTGAGATCCAGGAGAAGGAACTGACTGACGAGGAGAAGAAGGAACAGAGCGACCGCGAATCGATGTTTATCGTCAATGAGTGGGCGATGAAATACTTCCAGGAGATACTGAAGAACGATCCCGACGGCATCGCTATAGGTAAGCAGTATTTCCGTAGCCGAGGCATCCGCGACGATATCATCGAGAAATTTAGCCTGGGCTTTTCGCTGCAGAAACGTGATGCTCTGACATTGGCGGCACAGAAGGCTGGTTATCAGCCGGAATACCTTGAGAAGACAGGACTTTGCATCAAGGGCGAGAAAGGACTCCACGACCGCTATGCTGGTCGCGTCATCTTCCCCTGGTTCAATGTGAGCGGCAGGGTGGTGGCTTTTGGCGGCCGTCTGCTGGATGCCAGAACAAAGGGCGTGCAGCAGAAATACGTCAATTCGCCCAATTCCGAGATTTACGTCAAGGAGAATGAACTCTACGGGCTCTATCAGGCCAAGAAAGCCATCGCCAAGGACGATCGTGTGTATATGGTTGAGGGCTACACTGATGTGATCGCCATGCACCAGTGTGGCATCGAGAATGTGGTGGCCAATAGCGGTACGGCTCTTTCTCTCCGACAGATTAAACTGCTTCGGCGCTTTACGCAGAACATCACCTTGTTGTATGACGGCGACGAGGCTGGTATCCATGCGGCCATGCGAGGTACGGATATGCTGTTGGCCGAAGGTATGACTCTCAAGGTGCTGCTCTTGCCTGATGGCGATGATCCTGACTCGTTTGCCAGGAAGCATACCGCCCAGGAATTCAGGGATTATATCGAACAGAACGCCACGGACTTTATCTCGTTTAAGACGCGCCTGACGGTGGAGAACGTCAAGGATCCCGTGAAGCGCTCGGAGGCTATCGGGGGCATCGTGAAGAGCATCTCGGTAATCCCTGACCAGATCCTGCGTTCTACCTATCTCAGCGAACTCTCCCAGCGGATGGGCATCAAGGAGCAGACATTGCTGAACTCGATGAACGGCATGATTGCCAAGGATCTGGAGGAGAAGGAGAAAGAACGCGCAAGAGCTGCAGGTAACGAGACAACGACGGAACAGGTAAGTCAACCACTGCAGCCGATAGGTCTGCACAGTGCTGACGAACAGACACTCGAGGTAGAGAAGATGCTGATCAAGTCGGTGATCAAGGATGGCGAGAAGGTCATCTTCGATCAAGTAGAGACTGAGGACGGCGGGACGACGAGTCTGACTGTTGCCCAGTATATAGCCTACGATCTGGGGCAGGATGGACTGACTTTCCATAACGATCTGTATAACCAGATTCTGCAGGAGGCCGTGGAGCATTCTGGCGAGGCGGACTTTAAGGCTGAGAATTACTTTATGCAGCACCCGGATGTCAATATCACTTCGTTGGCCGCAAACCTGGCCATCGACCGCCACCAGTTGGGTAAAGGCTTTCAGGTAAAGGAGCGCGAGGGTGGTCTGAAGCAACATGTGCTGCATCTGGTGCTCGACCTGCGTCTCGACATTGTGGAGAAACGTCTGAAAGAGATACAGGCACAACTGAAACAGGCAGGCAGTGACATGATGCGCATCCGGGAATTGCTGGAAGAATACAAGGATACCCAACTGTTGCGCGATGCACTGGCCCGTCAGTTAGGAAATGATATTGTCATATAATGGGTTGGCTGAACATCATATTCATCCTCTATCAGATCATCGCCATCATCGCTGTGATCCACGTCATCATGGACAATCGTCAGCCGGCAAAGACGATGGCATGGGCGCTGGTGATCTGGTTCGTGCCTGTGGTGGGTATCGTGTTCTATCTGTTCTTTGGCGTGAATACCCGAAAGGAGCGTCACGTCAGCGAAAGGAGCATGAACCAGTTGACAAAGCGCTCGATGCTCGAGTTTGCCGAGCAGCAGAATCTGCATTTACCTGAGAAGCATAAGCCGCTGATTGACCTGTTCATCAACCAGAACCTCTCATTGCCCTTCAAGGATAACAAGATGGAAGCCTATACCGACGGCTATCAGTTCTTTCCTGCATTGCTGGCGGCTATCCACGAGGCGAAGAATCATATCCATATCGACATGTATATCTTTGCTGAGGACGCGCTGGGCTGTCTGGTGGCCGATGCGCTGATCGCAAAGGCACAGGAAGGGGTGGAAGTGAAGCTTATCTATGACGATGTGGGCTGCTGGAATGTGAGCCATCGGTTCTTTGAACGGATGCGAGAAGAGGGCATCGAGGTCGTCTCATTCCTGCCCGTGCGTTTCCCGTCGTTCACGAGTAAGGTGAACTATCGCAACCACCGTAAGATCATCGTGATTGACGGTACCGTGGGCTTTATCGGCGGCATGAATATCGCTTTGCGCTACGTGAAAGGTACAGGTACGATGCCTTGGCGTGATACGATGCTGAAGGTGACGGGTGGTGCCGTCTATGCCCTCCAGCGGGCTTTCCTGGTGGATTGGTATTTCGTTGATCGTACGTTACTCTCTGACCGCAAGTATTATCCGCCGATGACAGGCTCACACCAGACGGTGAACAACTGTCTGGCCCAGGTCGTGACGAGTGGACCCGTGACACCTTATCCCGAGATTATGCAGGGATTTGTGCGGGTGATTCTTGGGGCACGGCGCTATCTGTATCTTGAAACACCTTATTTCATGCCTAACGACTCAATCCTGTTTGCCCTGAAGACGGCTGCTCTGGCTGGTGTGGATGTCAGGGTGCTCTGTCCGATGTACAGTGATGCACGGTTTGTGGAGTGGGCGAGCCGCAGTTACCTCAGAGAGGTGGTGGAGGCTGGCGTGCAGGTCAGTCTGTATAAGGCTGGGTTCCTGCATTCAAAGTTGATGGTCTGTGATGATTCTATCACGACCTGTGGTTCGACGAATCTGGATTTCCGTAGTTTCGAGAATAATTTCGAGGCGAATATCTTTTTCTATGACGAGGGCATTGCCTTGCGTATGAAGAAGGTATTCATGAATGATCTGGAACAGTCGGTATCGCTGACAGAAATACCAAGCCGCATGCATGGCAGTTTCCTGATGAGATTGTGGGAGAGTGTTACAAGGATGCTTTCCCCGTTGTTCTGAATAGCGAGAAGTTGACACTGCCGTAACTCCGATGCTCTATGAAATGAGGATCGGCAGAGAAATCGTGATCCTTGCCATGCTCGAAAACGAAGATGCCTTCAGGCTTCAGGAGGTCGCGCTCGAAGATGAGGCTGGGGATTGTAGGGAGTTCTCTCAAAGCGTATGGAGGATCGGCGAAAATAAAGTCAAACTGCTGCTTGCACGATTTGATGAAGCGAAAGACATCGGCTCGGAGAGGTATTGCATTCTTTTGAGTCGTGTCAAGTTTCTGCAGACACTGCTGGATGAAGCGGTGATGGTCTTTGTCGGCTTCGATGCTGATGACGTGGGCACAGCCGCGCGACAGTAATTCCAGGGTGATGCTACCCGTGCCGGAGAAAAGGTCGAGGGCACTGGCATCTTCAAAGTCGATATAGCCTGTAAGCACATTGAAGATGTTCTCCTTGGCAAAGTCGGTGGTGGGCCTTGCCTTGAAAGTCTTCGGAATATCGAAGTGCCTTCCTTTGTATTTACCAGTAATGATTCTCATGCTTATATCCCTTTCACCAATAGCGTCAGCAGATCGAAAGGCAATCCGTTGATCTTAGTAGCAGAATGGCGCTGGAAATCGGCAGCAGGATTCATGATATAGGCGTTATGCAGATACTGCTTCAATTCCTGAAGGAGCCATTCTTGCTCAGGGATGTCGCCCACGATATGCAACTCGTCGTGCTCGCTTTCCAAACGGAGCTGCTTCCACACATACATGAGGAAATAGAGGGCATCGCTGCCATGGTCGACTTCAAACGAATTGCAGAACTTGAAACGGTTCTGCTGGAAGCAGAATATGTCGAGCTGGCGTTCGTGGAAGTAGGCATAGAGCTTGTTGCGATGGCCCGTGAAACTACGCTGGTGGAGATAGCGCCAGACTGGTGTCATAGACTGGATGAAGACCACGTCGTCGAACTTGTCGCAGAGAACTCCGCGGAGGTCTCTGTTGATGGCAAAGAGACAGACGGACTTCAGATTGGGCAGCACATTGTATAGGATGGTGCGCTGCTCCTCGCCGGAAGGAAATGTGTGGTTGAAGATCGTTACGATAGAATCCTCTTCGAATTGTTCGACGGGTACGAGCATGGAGGGGGTGTCGATGAGCACCTGTGCCCTGCGGGTGTCAATGGCCATCAGGTCGGCAGTCTTGAAGGCCTCCCGCAGATTGGCTGCCATCGAAATGCCGCCTTTTACAGTATAAGGCTCATGTATATACGGCCTCTCATTGTCGGAGAGGTTGGGCATCGTAAAAGAGAGCGTGTTTCTTCCGATGCGAATGATCATCTTTCTCTTATCCATTATCGGGCACTAGTTATGCTGGCCACACAGAGAGCAAACAGTCCTGCCGCGATGATGGCCAGTATGATATTGATGAGTCTATTGCTGATTTGCATATCTGGCTGCAAAGGTACGAATAAATGCGAGAAAAACCAAATGTTATTTGAGATTTAATTTGTATCTTTGCAGACGATTATGGTAAACGACGAATTGAAATACCGCATCAGGCAGTCGTTAGGCTTCACGCCAACGCCTGAGCAGGAGCATGCGCTCGACGTGTTCTCGCTCTTCTTGACAGACCGCATGGAGAATGTGGTGATGATCATGCGCGGTTCGGCTGGTACGGGTAAGACGACGCTGGCAGGTGCGATCGTCAGGGCCATGGCGGCTCTGAAGCAGAAGATGATTCTGCTGGCGCCTACGGGCAGGGCAGCCAAGGTGTTCTCGCTGAATGCGGGGCATGCCGCCTACACCATCCATCGGCGTATCTACCGCCAGAAGTCGGCAGGCGACCTCTCTGCCTTCAATCTCAACGACAATCTGAATCGTGACACCTTATTTATTATTGATGAGGCCTCGATGATCTCGAATCAGGGCTTTGGCGACTCCGCTTTCGGGAGTGGCTGTCTGCTCGACGACCTCATGCAGTTTGTGTATAACGGCCAGCGCTCGGCCTTGCCGCTTGCCTCGTCCAATAACTGTCGGATGCTGCTCATCGGCGATAAGGCCCAGTTGCCTCCTGTGGGCGAGGATGAGAGTCCGGCGCTGATGGCCGATGTGCTGCGCTGCTACGGGATGAAGGTCTACGAGTGTGACCTGAACCAAGTGCTCCGCCAAAGGCCACTGGAAGGCGGGCAAGGATCGGGTATCCTCTGGAATGCCACGATGATCCGGCAGATGATTACGCATGATGAGATTACCGGACTGCCTCGTATCAGGTTCGAGGGCTTTGCCGATATACAGTCGGTGCCAGGCGATGAGTTGATTGAGACGCTCGCATCCAGTTACAGTCACGTAGGACTGGACGAGACAATCGTAATCACCCGCAGCAATAAGCGGGCGAACATCTACAATCAGGGTATCCGCAATACGGTGCTCGACCGTGAGGACGAACTCTGTCGTGGCGATCAGCTGATGATCGTGAAGAACAACTACTTCTGGACGGAAGGCTCAAAAGACATACCTTTTATCGCCAATGGAGATATCGCCGTCGTGCAGCGCGTCAGGAATGTCCATGAACTCTACGGCTTCCGTTTTGCCGAAGTCACGATGCAGTTTCCTGACTACGACAATTACGAACTGACGGCTACGGTTATCCTCGATTCACTGACCACCGAGGCGCCGGCTCTCACTCATGAGCAACAGGAACAGCTCTACAATGCTGTGATCGAGGATTATGCAGACATCCCCCAAAAGGTAGAGCGCATCAAGAAGATGAAGAGCGATCGCTATTACAACGCCCTTCAGGTAAAGTTTGCCTATGCCGTCACCTGCCATAAAGCGCAGGGCGGACAGTGGGCGCACGTCTATCTCGATCAGGGCTATATGACGGACGATATGCTCACCCCCGACTATATCCACTGGCTCTACACCGCCTTCACCCGCGCCACCGAGAAACTCTACCTCGTCAACTGGCCCAAGACCCAAGTAGATACGGGATATATACCTTTGCAGCCTATATGAGACGATTGCCACATATTCTCCTTTGCCTGTGGGCGCTCTGCATGCTGATAGGGTGTGCAGGCGACGGTTACACCCCGGCGTTGCGGACGGCAGATTCGTTGATGAACGACAGCCCGAGCGTAGCACTGGCGATGCTCGACAGTCTGAAAGGTGAGGCACAAGGCTGGAGCAAAGCCCAACGCATGCGCTACCACCTGCTGACGATGAAAGCCCGGAACAAAGCCTACGTCGACTTCACCTCCGACTCCCTTGCCAAGGATGTCGTGGAATACTACGACAATCACGGCACCGCTAACGACCGCTTGCAAGCTTACTACCTTCTGGGTTGTGTCTATCGTGACTTAGGAGAGTCGCCTGAAGCTTTACAAGCATATTACGATGCCATTAGTGTTGCAGATACTGCGACTGCTGATTGTGATATGAGCACACTTGCCAGTGTCTATGGCCAAATGTCACAGATATTCCATCAGCAGGATTTACCACATGATGAGGTATGGGCATGGCAGAATTATTCGAAGTTTATAAAAGAAACAGGAGGAGCCAAAGATTATATTATAGCAAAGAGCCAGCTTATTAGGCCATATTATTTATTAGGAGAGAAAGATTCCGTTCTCAAAATAATAAGTGATTCATACCAATCTCTGAAATTGATGGGCTATACTCAAGATGCTGCCGAAATGCTCCCTACTGCTATCTACATCTATACAGAGCGAAAGGATCTCCTTGTAGCGCGGCAAATGATTGATATCTATGAACGAGAGTCCGGCCTTTTCGATGGTAACGGGAATATTGCCAGAGGGCGTGAACATTATTATGTTACAAAAGGATTCTTCAAACTGGCTATCAATGAAATGGATTCTGCGGAAAACTGTTTCAGAAACGCGATTCTATCAGGCTATTTATCTGATGGATACAAGGGCTTACTCTCCGTCTATAGGCACAAGAATGTCTTAGACTCTATAGTGCACTTTTCGTTATTATATGAAGCCGCCCAGGATTCTCTCCATGATAATATGCAAATGGAGACGATACACCGTATGTCCGCTCTATTTAATTACAATCGATACCAGAAACAGGCTGCTGATAATGCAAGGAAAGTAAGCATGGCTGTTATTTTCATTGCTTCCCTCGTCTTGGCTTTTACAGCCATATCCATCTTCGTTATTGTGAAATGGAGAAAGAAGAAGGAATTATATAGAAAGGATTTGGAGGAGTTTAACAAGTTGAAGAAAGACTATGAAGTAACTACGGAGCAATATCACAAGAACATGCATATGCTGGAGTTGCTTGACAATTCGCATCAGACGGTCATTGCTACGATCCAAAGAGAATTGGAACATTCTCAGAAGGAAAGTGATACCTATCAAAAGAACTATGCTAAAGCCCAGCAGGGAATTGCCCAGATCAGTGCACAATATGAGAGTGACAAGCAGAAATTAAAAGAAGAGAATCAGAGGTTGTCCCTCAAGTTAGAACTACTTGAGCAGAAATCCTTGATATCGAAAAACCTTCAGGTGGCAAAAGACTTTGCAGAGACAGATATTGTAAAACTGATTATGGTGAAGGAGAGAAAGCCACTCTCAACATTGTCAGGAAAAGATTGGAAACAGTTAGTCAATGCTGTTGAGACCTATTATCCCGATATACTTCACGATTTAAGTTATCTTCCTAAAGGCTCCTTGCAGAAAACGAGGACCTGCCTTCTTGTATTATTAAAGATCTCTGACAGTCGTATTGCTGACTGGTTAGACGTGAAACCAACAAGGGTTAGTAACATAAAGTCAGAATTGAATCAGGCTCTATTTGGTGATTCCTCTGCCCGTTCTTTATATGACAACCTGAAACGCAAATACAGCCTAATTCAGGATGTTTAATAATGCATTTGTGGGGACAATCGTAAGATTATGAATTGGGGCGAGTATATTCTTGCCCGATTAGCTGTTCGGATTTAAGTATCAGATAATCAGGTATTTATATTTACTATTTAACAGATATTTACCTACATGAGTGAATTCCGGTGAATTATTTGACGATAGAAAATGATTGAATAACTTTATCATAAGCATAACTTTGTAACGCAAATAGATTTTAAAACGTTACAACTATGACAAAGAATATGAAGAAAATACTGATGGCCGCAGTTGCCATAATCTGCATGAGTGTTTGCGTTGTATCCTGTAGCAGTGACGATGAGGATAATAAGCGCTATGGTTATGGAGTATGGGTATATGGTCCTGTGGCGAATGACCCGGAATTCGAATATCTCAGTACAGACTATCTGGATGCCATACGGAGTCAGGTCGGCAATACAGGGAAAAAGGATGATGACAAGGTGATAAAGGCTTGCGATAAGGTCTATGAGAAGCACATTGCAGATTACGGAGACCTTATTTCAGGAACAGTTACAGTATACCGTGTCGAAGAAGGCTCAGAGCAGAGTACAACTGTGAAAGACTATACGTATCACGGAACTAATTGATAGTTACAAGGACAGAGGTAGTTGGTTATAGCCCAGATGCTTGTCTCAATGTATTCTGAAATGCTGAATGAAAATGCGGAAATGTTAAATAATTACAATAGTTTCCTAATTCATGCAAGGTTTTGGAGATATTGCAGTTATATCTATAGAACATTTAAACTCATATAATATGAAAAAGGTAATACTAAAGGTTGGATTAATGTTACTTGCAGTAGGTCAACTTACCGCTTGTAGCAGCAGTAACAGTGATGATAACAATAGCCCTGTGGATACTGCCGATGATGCCATTCTTGATCTGACGGTATCTGCTCAGACAATTCAATTGACACCGGAACAACGTGCATTCACGCAAAAGAATAATGATTTCTCCTTCAATCTTTTCCGTGCTATAAGTTATGCGGAAAAGGCAGGCAAGAGTGTCATTACTTCTCCGTTGAGCGTCACTTTTCTGATGGGCATGCTCAATGACGGTGCCGACGGGAAAACGGCAGAGGATATTGCTAATGTGCTTGGCTTCGGCAATGGTGATAAGACCGCCATTAACTCCTATTGCAAGGCACTTATCGAGCAGGCTCCTGTACAAGACCCGCGTGTGAAACTGCAAATTGCCAATATCGTGGCGGCTAATCAAGGTATTGAACTGGAAGATGTCTTCCAACAGGACATGCAGAATTACTACGATGCGGAAGTGGCATCACTCGACTTCGGACAAATGTCATCATTGGACTACCTGAATGGCTGGTGTAACGAGAAGACCAACGGCATGATACCCAAAATTATCGATGGCCTCAGTTCGGAGGACAAGATGGTGCTGATGAATGCTATCTATTTCCAGGCCGCCTGGCAGTATTATTTTGAAAAGAAGAACACACGTGATGAATCATTCACACTGGAAAACGGCAGCAAGGCCAATGTGCCGATGATGCATCGTAAAGCACGCGTCATTTATGGCAAGAATGATATCTATTCAGCCATTCACTTGCCATTTAGTACTGGCTTGTGGAATATGGACATCCTGTTACCCAATGAAGGCAAGAGTGTTAGTGACGTTATCAACAACCTGAGCGTCAGCACATGGAATCCGTCTGGTTTCTATCGGACAACGACAGTAGACATTAAACTGCCTCGTTTCAAGACGGAGAGTGATATTGATCTGAATAAGATTATTAGTGACATGGGAGCACCATCCATGTTTAGTGCTGCGGATGCCGATTTCTCACTGATTAGCAAGAACGAAAAGAATCTGTGGGTAGGACTGATGAAACATAAGGCCGCCATCGACGTGAATGAAGAGGGTGCAGAGGCAAGCGGTGCAACAGCAGCGATGTTGGTTGGCGGAGTAGGCACTGTTGAATTAAAGGAGGCCAATTTCCATGCCGATCATCCCTTTGTCTATGTTATCAGTGAAATGACATCCGGAGCCATATTCTTCATAGGCAGCTATTTGGGTGATTGATGAGATAACAGGTGATTGTAATTCTTTGTAATATATAACGAATTTGATTTGTATGATATTGTTTAGAAATAATGTATCCTGGGTTGGAAGGAAAAACATATTACTGATTGTATTGATAATGAGTTTTTCTTGCATGGCTTGTAACTCTGATGATGATGTCATAAGAACAGTAACTAATATTGAAGGAACGGTTTGGTATGACTCAGACTCACGGTTATGGTTCATTCAAGTTCCTACTTCTATGGATAGCGCAGATTTTTATTATGTTGAAAAGTTTGATGAGAATTATCAAGAGCAAGGCCTTCGAGTACTTTTTTCTGGAGACCTCTATCCTTTTAAAACGAATCATCTAAGGCCAGTTGGTTACGCGGAATACCTAATTGATATAAAAATGATTAAAATAGCAACTCAACAATGAAACAACTCTTTATTATTCTTGTGTCCTTATTAGGAATTACGTTTCTTTCATGTAGCGATGATGAATTTGGCTTCTCTGATGCTCAGAAAGAGATTGTTGGGAAATGGGAATTGGTAGAAGCAGGAGACTTGCTACCGCCTGTTGGTACATCTATGCGGTATGAGGTTTATAACATTGATGGTACATATAATACCTATTATAAAGGTGATGATCAAGAGCTTGAGGAATCTGGCAATTCTTATATTTTGAGAAAAGCCGAAAATGATGTGTGGACCTATTCTGATGGCAAAATAGTTCACTTCAATTATTTACTTTGCAGGACTTCAGTTCTTACAGGTATCTCTGAAGAATACGGTTGTATCATAAAAGAGAAGACAATGAAGCTATATGTGCTGGATGAAGTGATGACATACACGGGAGGGGTGTTTCAGAATCGTCCTGCTATTTATAAAAAAAGAGATTAACTTATATGAAATATCCAATGAAAAGTAGTTTTGTATTATTAGTGGGTGTAATGCTCTTGTCGTTGATGGGATGCAGCAATAAAGAGAGTGAATTAACAGGCGCTCTTGATGTTGAATTTTCTCTTATGAATGAAAAAGGCGAAAAGACTAACGAGTTCTCCGAGGGAGAGAATATCATCTTCAGACTGGAAATCAAGAATAGCAGTGATGATGATGTCGTCTTGGCTCATACGAACATTGCGGATATTTTGGGTCATAATGCTTTTCGAGTCTATACCATAGACGGAAAGGACATGGGTACTCCATGGGATGCCTTCATTGACGACTTCTTAGGCGCTTTTCTTCTTTCGGCGCACCAGACACGCATTGCCGAATGCCCATGGATGAACACTTCGGGGTTGACCGACACCAATGATGAGAAGACGTATTCAGGACTATTCATCAAGAACAGAGCAAACACAAAACTCTCAACGGGTGAATATTATTCCGAGTTCAACATTAAACTGGGGAACGAGGATATAGTCTGTAAACAAGCATTTAACATCAAATAGGTATTGGGCGTCTCTCTAAGGATGCCTTATGCATATAAAATGTAATTATTGTAACTTAATAATGAACAAATATTTGGTTTGAATTACATTATTCACTATATTTGCAATCAAATTCGAATTAACTAATTAATTGTTCTGATTATGAGAAAACGTTTGTTTATTTTCATCTCAACATTATTCCTGTTAGGATGTAGTATCTTGGCTTGCAAGGATTCTGACGATTCTCCCCAAGATAAAGCAGGACTGATCAGTGCGAATGTCTCTTCCTGCAAGGACTTGGCAAATGACGGCAACAGCGCAACCCGAGAGGAGGGAATGGAGGAAGACTGGCAGCACCATCTCGAATATGAAATAGGCAGCGACTCACGACTCTACCTGAAGGATGTCAACCACTATGTGCCCTGTAGTATGACGGCATTCGATGTTGACGCTACGGTGAAAGGCGATACCATCACTGTTACAGAGAAAGCGACTACGGGCGACGTGGTAAGTAGCTGCTTTTGCCCGATAGATGTAGATCTGGTCATTGGACTATCGGAGAAGAAAACCTATACACTGGTATATGCTGTAGAAGGCTTGGTGCCTGAGAAGTTCACGATTACCAACAACCCAGGTCAGAGTGGCCGATTTGATCCCAAAGCGATTGACCAGCCAATATTTGACATGGAGGTCGACGGCATCTACTATAACATCATTTCCTCAGATGAACAGACGGTGGAGGTCACTTATCGGGCCTATTATGGGGAAGGGTATAGGACAGGTTACGAAGGCGATATTGTTATTCCTGAACAAATCACCTACAAAGGTAAGACTTATACGGTGACGGCTATCGGACAATACGCCTTTGTGGCAAATGTGCTCACCTCCATTTACATTCCCAACACGGTGAAGGAAATAAAGGGAGAGATGTGTTTCTTAAATTGCCCTAATTTGGCATCTGTTCGTCTGTCGGATGGTATGACGAAGATTCCTCAACATACATTCAATGGCTGCACAAGCCTTGCAGAAATTACCATTCCAGAGAGTATAACAGAGATTTGTCCTAATGCATTTGTCTATTGCGAAAACCTTACCAAGATATACGTTCGGAGCAGTAAGGCGCCCAAAATTGATATTTATTCTTTTTACGATAAGACCACACAGAATGCTACGCTCTATGTGCCTGTGGGCAGCAAGGAAGCCTATAGTAAGGCCGACTATTGGAAGAACTTCGCCCACATTGAGGAATACGACTTCTAAGTCATGGATTAATTAGGTGATCGTAATTGCCCACCATGAAGACACATGAAGTGATAATTATTAACGAGTGCCGCCTGCCGCGAGGTGGCACTCTTTTTATTTATAGTGTCCTCCAAACTTTTCTGCGGATTTCTTTTGTTTCAAAAGTTTTTCGTACCTTTGCAGCCTATATGAGACGATTGCCACATATTCTCCTTTGCCTGTGGGCGCTCTGCATGCTGATCGGGTGTGCAGGCGACGGGTACACCCCAGCGTTGCGGACGGCCGATTCGTTGATGAACGACAGCCCGAGCGTAGCCCTGGCGATGCTCGACAGTCTGAAAGGTGAGGCACAAGGCTGGAGCAAAGCCCAACGCATGCGCTACCACCTGCTGACGATGAAAGCCCAGAACAAAGCCTACGTCGACTTCACCTCCGACTCCCTTGCCAAGGATGTCGTGGAATACTACGACAATCACGGCACAGCCAACGACCGCCTTCTTGCCCATTATCTGCTAGGCTGCGTCTATCGCGACCTGGGCGAGTCGCCCCATGCTGTCGACTGTTTCCTCGATGCCGCTGCATATGCCGATACTACTGCCAAAGACTGCGACTTCTATACGCTTAGCAGTGTCTATTCGCAGATGGCGGATCAATACCGCATGCAGCTATTGTTATCTTATGAAATAGACGCCCGGTGGAAAGCCAGTCGATATGCAGGCTTAGCTAAAGACACTCTCCACATGATATACGATATGGGATTGGTTTCTGGAGCTTATATGTTATTAAATAAGGTTGATAGTGGAGAACTGATTCAAAAGCAAACCATACAATTATATAGAGATTATGGTTATGTACAGAAAGCATTAGAGGGCTCTACTGTACTCATGTACCTTTATGTAGAAAAGCCCGAAAAACTATCCGAAGCAAGAGCGTTAATGAACGAATATGAGGCTGAGTGCAATCTGTTTGATCACGAAGGAAATTTGCCACCAGCCCAGAGGCAATACTTCTATTACAAGGGAAGGTATTATTATCAAATAAACAAATTGGATTCCGCTGAATACTACTTCAGAAAAGTTTATTATCAAGGAATCTCTTTAGAAGATTCAGATCCTATATATCGAGGTCTTTTAAGCGTCTACCAAAAACGCCATCAAGCAGACTCTATTGCTAAATATGCACAACTGTTTTGTGAAGCAAATGATTCATCTATCGCCAAAAAAGACCATGAGCAGACTGCCAAGATGTCTGCCAGCTATAACTACAACCGATTCCAGAAATTGGCACAAGACAATGAGAAAAGAGCAAACAAGAACAGGATGATTCTGATTATAATTGTTGGTCTCGTTATCATCATCGCTCTTATTCTTTGGAATCTGTATCAGTCAGATAAGCGCAAAAAACAACGGGAACTGGAGAAACTGAAGTCAGATTACTCCAACGCTACTGACGAGTACAACAAAAACCTCCACACCCTGAAACTCTTAGAAGAGACTCACAAGTCTACCATCTCCGAGATGCTTAAAGAACTAACCCATACTCAGGACGAGAATATTTCTTTCAGACAACAGTTGGAAGATCAGATTGCTCAATATGAAACAACCAAGGAGGAACTCGAAAACGAGAATGAATCCCTGAAGGAGAAGATTGCCAGACTGCAAAAAGAAGAGGGCATCAGTAAATACATAGACAAGTCAAAAAGGTTCAAAGATACAGCTATCGTAGACCGTTTCATGCTGATTGCCGAAAGTCCCTTGATGATGCCAGAAGACGATGAATGGGAAGAACTGGTCAATACCACAAGCGACTATTATCCCGAACTCATTCGTGATATGGACAAGCTTCAGGGCATATCCGTTCAGGAAATCCGCCTGTGTATTTTAGTCGCAATGTCTATCAGGGAGAGCGATGTTGCCCGCATGATGGGAGTTTCCAATCAACGTGTCTCTAACATCAAATCTGCCCTTAATAAGAAACTGTTTGGCGACAGTTCTGCCCGCTCACTATACAAGAACCTATCACATCGTTACGATATTTTCTCTCAATTGGCTGAAGCGTAACCTGTTGATACAGTTCTGATTACACCGATATATAAAAAGCATTAACGTATAAAAGTGTATTCCTGTGTATTTTATATGGTGACTTAAATTAGCTGTGTGAAACATTCTTTTGTACCTTTGCCGCCGTTTTCAACAAATAAACAAGTTAAAATATGGCAAAGGAAAAGAATTTAATCATGGCACTGATGATGGCGATGCTCCCAGCAGTATGTGCCTTTGCACAGGAAAGGAAATGGGAGCATAACGTCTATGTGGCAGGTGGTCTGCTCATAGACCGTGAATGGGGGAAGAATGAAACAGGCGTATCCATGAAACTGGGTTATGGTCTGAATTACAACTTCACAGAACAATGGTCAATAATGTCAGGACTTGCTATACGTAGGGATGCTGAGCACTTTTTCAGTTCTGAACTCTATGGCGAAGACTCCGACGACTTTCTGTTCTTGGATATTCCAGTCCTGATGCAGTTCCATGCCAGCAGATGGACTTTCGGTCTTGGCCCTGTTTTCTCATTCTGCATAGTCAACGATTCGTATCATAAAGATAGGGTTGACAGTCCTTATACCGAGTTGAATGGTAATGATAAGATAAAAAACTTCTATTTTTCTCTCCAACCATGTGTCAGGTATCACATCAGCAGACATTTGTGGCTTGGAGTAGAAGGAAATATAGGACTTATGAATGTGAATAAAACATACGACCTCCCTATTCCTTTCAGTGATAAGTATCTCCACAATGTAATGGCTGTTGTGGGAATTAGATTGTAATTGCCCACCATGAAGACATGGGCACAGAAGTGACAGGAACTTTTGTGCCCTTTCAACTTTTTTCTAGGGAAGTACACCAAACGGTTACGGTTACAGTTGTAACCATGTAACCTTTTATTAGTATGTAACTTTGAAAATAGTTTACAATCGAAAGCTGTGCCTTGCAGATATCGAGTTTGTCGTAATGTAAGCAATGGTTTCATTACGAGAAACTACCCTTTTAGTCCCTATAAACTCAGTGTTTGCTACCTATAAACTTGGTATCTTGCAACTGGTTGTATGTCAGATGGATACAGAATGGCGCTTTAAAATAGATAATTTTGAATAAAGTTTACAAAATCTACCTATTAACTCTCAAAAGGTTACATGGTTACAACTGTAACCGTAACCGTACCTCTGGGGGCAGGCCCCAAAACTTAGTGCTGGGGCCAGGCCCCGAGGTAAAAATTCCCCCGCCAACTGGCGAGGGAGTCTTTTGTGTTTAGTAAGTCACCTTTGGTTCCAGTTCCTTGGCCTGGTCGATCATCTTCTGTACCTCAGTGACTGCGGGAACACGGCCGCAGATGTGGAACTCAGCGTTGATCTCTTCGAGCTTCGGCTGCAGGTTCTCGGCTACACGGTGACGGAACTCCTTCACGGTGTCAACACCTGCCTTCTCCAGCAACTCGGCAAACTGAGGACCTACGCCGTTGATGCGGAACAGGTCGGCATGGTTCGTCCAGCGCAGAATCAGTTTCTCGCTGATTTCTGTTGCTTCTGCCAAAGCCTTGCGGCCCTTGGGGTCTGCACACTTCTCGAGCAGTTCGCTTACCTTGTTGATACCTGCGGCTGTCAGTTTCTCTGCATAGACGTCGCCTACACCTTCGATGTCAATAATCTTGTAATCCATAATGTAAAGTTTTTAGTGATTGATGTAACGGGTTTGTTGGGGCAAAAATACAAAAAAAGATAGAGATAACGCAGAATTACGCGGATTTTTTTTAATTTTGCATCAAAATTAACGAATTATGATGATTGTCTTATATATTTTGATCGGTGTCGTCGTGGGAGCAGTGGTGCTTTACCTGTTGATGGACCGCAAGATGGACGCACTGCGTATCGAGGGCGGCAAGAAGGATATCGAGCTGGCGATGCGCAACGAACAGCTGAGTGCTGCCACGAGCCGTGTGGGGCATCTGGAGTCGGAGAACAAGGAGCTTCACGCCCGTGCGGAGTCGCAGGGTAGGGAACTGGAACTGGTGCGCCAGCAGATGGACGACGAACTGAAACGCCACGAGGATCGCTTTAAGAATATGGCGCAGCAGCTGATGGAGACCAGTGCCACGAAGCTGAAGGAGCAGAATACCGAGGCGATGACGGGCATCACCCAGCCGTTGAAAGAGGCCATCGCCAATATGCAGAAGGCCATCACCGACACGCAGAAAGAGAGTGCGGCCCACTCGGCTTCGTTCCGTGAACAGATGATGCAGATGATGCAGCAGACACAGCAGCTTGGCGAGAAGACGGAAGGTCTGGCCAACGTGCTGCGCCGCGATAATAAGGTGAGTGGTAACATGGGTGAGATCATCCTGGGCGACTTGCTGGCATCGCAGGGACTCACGGAGGGTATCCACTACGAGGTGCAGGCGCGGCTAAGAGACGAACTGGGGCGCCCGTTGAAGAATGACGAGACGGGCAAGGAGATGCAGCCAGACGTGATCCTGCACTATCCGCAGGGGCAGGATGCCATCGTCGACTCGAAGGTGTCGCTCGTAGCCTATGAGAAATATGTCAATGCCGAGACACCTGAGGATAAGGAGCGCTATCTGCAGGATCATATCAAGAGCGTTCGCAGTCATGTGAACGAACTGGCGCGTAAGGACTACTCTAAGTATATCAAGAACGGGCGCGAGACAGTAGACTTCGTAATCATGTTCGTACCCTTTGAGTCGTCGTTACAGCTGGCACTCGCCAACGATCCGACGCTCTGGCGCGAGGCGTTTGAGAAGAAGGTCTTTGTCACGGGTGAGCAGAACCTGCTGGGCATCCTCCACATGATCCATATCGCCTGGGTGCAGAACCAACAGGCGGAGAACCAGGAGAAGGTGTTCGGACTGGCTGAGCAGTTGCTCGACCGTCTGGGTGATTTCGTGCAGCGCTACAACGACCTGGGTACGAAGATAGAGGCTGTGCAGAAGGCCTACGACAGTACCAACAACAAGCTGATTACGGGTCGGCAGAGTGTCGTTCAGAAAGGTCGTGAACTGATCGACCTTGGTGCCAAGGAGAATGCCAACCGTAAGATTCCCATGCCAGAGGTGGGGCTGGAATGAAAATGTAAAACTGTTATAATGTAAAAATGCGGGTATTGGTAAGCGAAGCTGTCTGGGACTTTGACCTTGAGGCGGCACTGAAGGAGATTTCGGCGCAACGGCGGGAACAGGCACTCAAGTTCAAGTACGAGCAGGGCCAGCGGCTCTGTGTGTTGGCTTATCAGTTGCTGAAACAAACGCTTCGTGAGGACTATGGCATCTCGGAGAATCCGGTCTTTGAATATAATGAGCATGGTAAGCCCTCGATAGTGGGACATCCGGAAATCTTCTTTAACCTCAGTCATTGCAAGGAGGCGGCCGTCTGTGTGGTGAGCGACCAGCCTGTGGGCATCGATGTGGAGAGTATCCGTGCATATAAGGAGTCACTTGTGAACTATACGATGAACGATGAGGAGATTGCTCAGATCAAGTCGGCAGAGGATCCTGCCGCTTTCTTCATCCGCTTGTGGACGATGAAGGAGGCCACCACGAAACTGATCGGTACGGGTATCAGCAATGATCTGAAGAGCGTGATAGACGCGCGTAGATATAAATATACCACTGTCGAGCGACAGCGGTATATCTATACGGTTTGCGAGAATCTTATTTGATCAGGTTGCCAAGGATGTCGCGCGTCAGTTCCCTGGTGACGGAACGCGTGGCGGCACTGGTGGCATTCTTTACGACACGGCCTGTGGCAGAAGTCTTCGACTTCGTCTTCTTGCCCGTTACCTTGTCGCTGATATAGGTACCGAGGATGGTAGCGAATGTAGAGGTAACGGCCGTTATGATGGCCTTCATCACCTTGCTCATGATGCCGGATTTCTTCTTACCCTTGGCGGCTTCTTTCTCCTCAGCCTTGGCGGCTGCTTCCTCCTCTTGTGCTGCCATCTGCTGTTCGGCTTCGGCCATCAGCACTTCAAAGGCACTCTCACGATCGATGGGGGTATCATACTTGCCGAAGATGCGACTCTGTTTGATGATATCCAGGCGCTGTCCTTCCGTGACGGCGCCGATCTGTGACAACGGGAACAGAATCTTTGCCCGTTCCACGATGCCAGGGGCACCTTTCTCGTCGAGGAAACTCACAAGCGCCTCGCCCGTCTCCAGATTCATGATGGCCTCGTCGGTCTTGAATGCGGGATTGGCACGGAAGGTGTCGGCAGCCGTCTTCACGGCCTTCTGATCCTTCGGCGTATAGGCGCGAAGGGCATGCTGTACGCGGTTACCCAGCTGGCCCAGGATGTTCTCAGGAATATCCGTGGGACTCTGCGTGATGAAATAGATACCCACACCCTTTGAACGGATCAGGCGGATGACCTGCTCTATCTTGTCCAGCAGAGCCTTTGAGGTGTCGCTAAACAGCATGTGTGCCTCGTCGAAGAAGAATACGAGTTTCGGCAGCGGCAGGTCGCCAACCTCTGGCAGAGTGGAATAGAGTTCTGAGAGGAGCCAGAGCAGGAATGTGGAGTAAAGCTTAGGCTGCATCATCAGCTTGTCTGCTGCCAGCACGTTCATGACGCCCTTACCGCCTTCGGTCTGCAACAGGTCTTGGATGTCGAATGAGGGTTCGCCGAAGAACTTGTCGGCTCCCTGATTCTCCAGCTGCAGCAAGGCGCGCTGGATGGCACCGATGGTCTGGACAGAGATATTTCCGTATTTCGTGGTGTATTCCCTGGTGTGTTTCGATACCCAGTCGAGCATGGCCTGCAAATCCTTCAGATCGAGCAGCAGCAGACCGCGGTCGTCAGCGATGCGGAACACAATGTTCAGCACACCATCCTGTGTCTCGTTCAACTGCAAAAGACGTGAGAGCAGCATGGGCCCCATCTGGGAGATGGTGGCGCGCATGGGATGGCCCTGCTCACCGAAGACGTCGAAGAATCGCACGGGGCAAGCCTGGAACTCAGGATTCTCTACGCCGAACTCGGGCATGCGCTTCTCGATGAAGCCGCTAAGCTTTCCAACTTGGGAAATACCAGAAAGGTCACCTTTCATATCGGCCATAAAGCAGGGTACGCCTGCCTGACAGAATGTCTCGGCCATCACCTGAAGCGTGACGGTCTTTCCCGTACCTGTGGCTCCGGCAATGAGTCCATGACGGTTAGCCATCTTACCTGTAATGCTGAGCGCTCCATTGGCGCAATGGGCGATATACAGCCCTCTCTCCTTGTCAAACATAAAGATTTATAGTTTTAAATTGTTCAAAAAAGTCCCGCCGATATTGGCGGGACTAATTTATGTCCGATGCAATGTTTAGTTGTACTTCAAAATCTGACCAGGCATCAGGCGCTTGGTTTTGCCGATGCGGTTGATCTTACAGAGGGCAGCCACTGTCGTATGGCACTTACGGGCAATAGACTGGAGAGTCTCACCCCTCTTCACCTTGTGGTAGCGAGCTGTCGGTGTGTAAGAGCTGCGCGAAGATGCAACAGCCATGTCGCTGTCATCATCATCACTAGTGGTTCTGGTGACACCGGCACCACGCAGACGGGTAGCCTGTGCCGACTCTGCTGCATAGCGGCTACGACGGAAATTGTAGAAGTCGCCAGTCACATCCTGATTGTGGAAGTCGAACATCAGGGCAGGGTTCAGGGCTACACCGCAGAGACGGGTCTCGAAGTGGAGGTGAGAACCTGTACTGCGTCCTGTATTACCACCCAAGCCGATTGGTTCACCAGCCTTAACATCCTGATTTTCCACAACAAGGTGTTTCGACATGTGACCGTAGATGGTCTCCAGACCGTTGTGGTGACGGATAACGACGTATTTACCATAGCCCTTAGGCTCGTAATTCACGATACGGATCTTTCCGCTGAATGCAGCACGGATGGTATCACCAACGTAAACCTTGATGTCCAGTCCTTTGTGCTGACGTCCCCAGCGTGCACCGAAATTAGAGGTGACGATGCGGCTTGAAGTCGGCATGCAGAAACCACGGAGGTCAATACGGAAAGTATCGGGAAGTGCTGTCTCGCGATGTGCGTAGACGTTATTCCAATCTTGATAGAGGTCAGCTGACGGATTCATTCTTTCCTCCTGCTCAATAATGCGCTGCAGGAGCATAGAATCTACTGATTTCATCTTACGATCGACAGGAGCCTGTTTTGCTAAAAGATCCTGAGCTGCTACAGGTGTCACTGTAATCATGGAAAGTGCTATAAAAGCGAACTTTTTTATATTCTTAATGTTTAAAATCATATTCAACGTTTTGTTAGAGCAAAAATTCGTTTGCAAAGTTATATAAAATGTATAACAAACGGAAATATATCAGTGTATTTTGTGTACTTTTAACACTTTCCGTTGTCTTTTATCATTATTTTTTAAGTGTGATGTTGCCATCCAGGTCTATTTGGGCCTCACTCAGAGGAAGGTCAGCTATACTCAGTTGTCTGATTTCATTTGCCACCTTCCCTGTGTTGTCTTCACGCGGCCCGATGCCTCGACTCTGTAAAAAGGAATGAATCTTTCCGCTCTTGAATGCACCGTCACTTCCGATGGTAATCTCAATGACGGGAGCATAGCCTGAGATGCCTGTGAGATTAACATTGTAAGGTGTGCAGAAATTCCCCAGACTGTAGGCCACGAAACGATCCTTATAAACCTCTACACCACGCACCACATGCGGCCCATGCCCATAGACGACATCGGCACCGTGGTCGATACAGAAGTGAGCCAGTTCACGCAGGGACCCGCGGTTCTCGCCAAGGAAGGTTTCCGAGCCTTGCGGCAGGTGGTTCTTCGTGCGTCCCTCTGCACCTCCGTGAAACGAGACGATCACAAGGTCGCACCTGCTTACCAGGTCGTCAACGATGCGCCCTACGGTGTTGAGGTCGGTATGTTTCAGTGTATAGCTGTTATGCCCGAAGGCACAGAGGCCGATTTTCATGCCTTTCCGCTCAATGACGGCACTCTCGATGCGCCCGGCTATGCCTGCGTAGAGGATGCCTTGTTCATCCAGCACACTTTCGGTAGAGAGAATGCCCTCTTCACCGAAGTCGTTGGCATGGTTGTTGGCCATGCTCATGAAGTCGAAGCCGGCTTCCTTGAGAAGATGGCCATAACTGGTGGGTGTACGGAAAGAGTAGGAGTTAGGCCCGTTACCCTTGGTACTTCTGCCACCGTCACAGATGGCCCCTTCGAGATTGCCCACAGTCAGATCTGTGCGTGTCAGGATGTCCTTGGCATCGCGAAACAGGTCTCTGCCGTCATTTGCCGGAAGCATCACACTGGGGAATGTCGTCCCCATCATGACATCTCCAGTCATGGCAATGGTGAGTTCCTCAGCATGTACTGCCATTGAGCAGCATGCCAAGAATGAAATGGTTAAAAGTCTTTTCATAAATTATTGTTGTATTCTTCTTGCACCGATATAGCGTCTGGCGTAGCCCGAATCATTGGAACTGCTGAGCTTGACACCGTTCCGACTGCTGGCGTGGATGAAAGTGAAGTCCTGTGTTATAGGGTCTACATCGACAACGATACCCACGTGGCCTACATTGTGGCCTGAATTCGGACTCGTGAAGAATACAAGGTCTCCGCACTGGAGCTGGCTACGGCTGATGGGGATGTTGCGGGCATACTGGTCGCGCGAAGAGGCGCCGATAAAGATGTTGGCCTGCTGTTTGTAGACGTAGCTGGTGAATCCTGAACAGTCGAAGGCGGTGGGGCCTTTGGCGCCTGAACGATAGCGTGTGCCCATGTGAGAGAATGCTTCCTCCATCAGCCTCTCTGTCTGAGAGAACCCGTCGTCACCGTCAGTGCCATAAAGGAAATCAAAATTGCCAATCTCTTCCTCATCAGGCTCTTGAGTCTGATCAGGCTTGTTGACCTTGCCATTCGCAATCTCGCTCATGGTAAGTAACAATAGGATGACGCAAAAATAGATTTTCTTCATTTGTTCGGTTTGGGTTTAGACTTGAAAAAGATTCGATGCAAAGGTAGAAAGAAATAATTGAAAACGCGCACAATGGCTGTTTGCGTTAACATAGTTTATGAAATTGCGGCCCAATTTATATTCGTTTTACGTAATTGGCGCAGTCGATTCCATAACATCTGATAGCGGGGCGAGGTGCATTCCGGGTCTGCCTCGATGATTTTCTGGGCTTCCTCACGGGCCATCTGCACGAGTTGTCCGTCGCGCGCAATATCGGCTATCTTCAGGTCGAAGGCCATGCCGCTTTGCTGTGTACCTTCGAGGTCGCCGGGACCACGCAGTTTCAGATCGGCTTCTGCAATCCGGAAACCGTCATTGGTGTCGCACATGATATCGATGCGCTTGCGGGTTTCTTCGCTGAGTTTGAAAGGGGTTACAAGGATACAGAAACTCTGGTCGGCCCCTCGCCCTACGCGCCCTCTGAGCTGATGCAGCTGGGAGAGTCCGAAACGCTGGGCGTCGAGGATGACCATGACGGAGGCGTTAGGCACATTGACGCCCACCTCAATAACGGTAGTGGCCACGAGAATCTGCGTCTCTCCCTTTACGAATTTCTGCATCTCCTCTTCCTTCTCACTGGGTTTCATGCGGCCGTGGACCTTACTGAGACGGAACTCCGGAAAGGCTTGTCGCAACACCTCGTAGCCGTCTTCTAGGTTCTTGAGGTCACTCTTCTCCGACTCTTCGATGAGCGGGAAGACGATATACACCTGGCGCCCCTCACGGATCTGCTGACGGATGCCGTCGTAGAGTGAGGTCATGCGCGAGTCGAAGACATGGGTGGTACGCACGGGTTTACGCCCCGGCGGCAGCTCATCGATCACACTCACGTCGAGGTCGCCATAAAGTGTCATGGCGAGGGTGCGGGGGATGGGCGTGGCGGTCATCACCAGCACGTGAGGGGGATTCTGGCTCTTCGCCCATAGCTTTGCGCGCTGAGCCACGCCGAAACGATGCTGTTCATCGACGACGACGAGTCCGAGTCGGGCGAATTGCACCGTATCCTCGATGACGGCATGGGTGCCCACGAGGATATTGACCGTACCGTCGAGCAGCCCTTCGAACACTTCTTCGCGACGCTTGCCCTTGACGATACCTGTCAGCAGTGCCACTCGTACATGCATATCCTTCAGGAAGGCCATGATGGTCTGCAGATGCTGTTCGGCGAGGATTTCCGTGGGGGCCATGATACAAGCCTGATAGCCGTTGTCGATGGCAATGAGCATCGACATCAGCGCCACGAGGGTCTTGCCGGAACCTACATCACCTTGTAGCAGACGGTTCATCTGGCGCCCGGAGCCCGTGTCCTTCCGAATCTCACGGATCACCCGTTTCTGGGCCTCAGTCAGCGGGAAGGGAAGATTGTTCTTGTAAAAGGTATTGAACACATCGCCGACTTGCGAGAAGACGTAACCGCGATACTTACGCCGATGGTCGCTCGCGTACCTTACTATATTGAGCTGTACGAAGAACAGCTCCTCGAACTTGAGCCTCACTCTGGCTCGTTCCAGATCTCTGGCGTTTTGCGGATAGTGGATTGTGCGTAAGGCTTCATAACGTTCCATCAGGTGAAGCGGAGCCGTGATGAAGTCGGGAATCGTCTCTGGCAGCGGGGGCAGTTTCTCAAGCATGCTCTTCGTCAGTTTCTCGATGTTGCGCGACGACAGTCCCCGCTTCTTCATCTTCTCGGTAGTGGAGTAGTAGGGCTGCAGTCCCATGCTGGAGAGTTCCAGCGTATCTGCACGATCGATGTCGGGATGGGTGATGTTGATGCGGTTGTTGAAGATGGTAGGTTTGCCGAATACCACGTATTCCGTGCCTACCTTATAATTCTGCTTGACGTATTTGCCGCCTTGGAACCACACGAGGTCGGCAATGCCTGTGCCATCCGTGAAATGGGCTACCACACGCTCTTTCCGAGGCCCCATCTCGAAAGTTTCGAAACTGAGGATATGTCCCACGACCTGCACAAACGGCATGTCGCCAGTCAGTTCATGGATGGTATAGATCTTTGAACGGTCGACGTATTTGTAAGGGTAGTACTCAAGCAGGTCGCCATAAGTGAAGATACCGAGCTCGTCACCCAGTATCTTCTTGCGGTTAGGTCCTACCCCTGGCAGGTATTGTATGTCTTGCTCGAGTATATCCACGGTCTATAGCAGTACCTCTGCAATCTTCAGGTCGTAGGGGGTGGTAATCTTGATGTTCTCGCGGTTGCCCTCCACGAGGGTGATTTCGAAGCCGTAGCTCTCCACCACCGAGGCATCGTCAGTAAAACCGTCGTTGTAGGGCTGACGATTGGCAGCCTTTAAGAGTTGGATATCGAACGTCTGGGGTGTCTGAACCAGACGGTAGTCGCCTCTAGGAACCGTCACCGACTTGTCTCCCTCGAGATGGCGCACCGTCTCGACGACGGGAATCACGGGGATCACGGCCTTCTTGGTTCTTGCCGTTGCATAACAGTTACGGATGACCTCTATGCTGGGGAAGGGACGTACGCCGTCGTGGACACCTACCACACCCTCTGCCTCATCAGGCACTAGCGCCAAACCGTTCTGTACAGAATGGAAGCGCGTCTGTCCGCCATTGGCGAGCCGGTATTCCACGTCAAAGTGATACTGCCCGCAAAGCTCCCGCCAGTATGCCTGCTGCGCCTCTGGCAATACGAGGATAATCTGCAGGGCATCATCGTATGCCCTGAAGCGCTCCAGTGTGCGCATCAATACGGGTTTCCCGCCGATGGGCAGAAACTGCTTGGGAATGTCGCTCCCCATGCGCAGGCCTTTGCCGCCTGCCACGATGATCACGTAATCCATCAAGCCATCAGATGTTTGAAACGCATGCCTTCTGCAATCTGGTCAGAGATGCCCTTGCCGACAAGCTGACTCAGCAATTCGTAGGCGTAAGGGAAGGCAGCAGCAGGACCTTCACCCGTAGTGACAGTACCGTCGACTGTTACGAGATCGCCCGTATATTCAGCTTCGTAGAGTGCATCCTCAAAGCCTGGATAGCAGGTGGCCTTCTTGCCGTCGAGAATCCCCAGCGGGGCGAGCACTACGGCAGGTGAAGCACAGATGGCGGCAATCTTCTTGCCCTTCTTCTGCTGGTCCAATAGTGCCTGACATACGCCCTCGTGGGCATAGAGGTTGCTTGCACCGGGCATACCGCCAGGCAGCATCAGCAGATCGGCATCAGCAAAGTCGCAGGCATCAAACAGCACATCGGCACGGATACCCACACCGTGAGCCGACTCGACGATAGGCTGTCCCGTCGTGCTTACCGTTACTACATCTACACCTCCGCGACGCAGTACGTCAACGGGAATCAGGGCCTCGACATCCTCGAAGCCGTTAGCGAGAAATACATAAACTTTTGCCATAATTATCTTGTTTTTAGGATTTCTGCTTGCAAAGATAGCAATTTTTTGCCTACTATCGTAGGATTTTACCTTTTTTTTGTTACTTTTGCAGCCACAATAGTAAGTGTATGGAACATCAGAAGCAGCGATTTGCCCTTTTTGGCAATATCTACCAGACGAAGAAGTCGGCCTCGATTCAGCAGGTGCTCACCACGCTCGACGAGTTTGGCGCAGAGTTGTATGTCGACAGCGAATACTACCAGTATCTGAAGGACGACCAACATCTGCAGGTAAATGCCGCCAAGGTATTCACGGGTGATGATTTCAATGCCGACTTCGTGCTCTCGATGGGGGGCGACGGAACGTTTCTGAAGGCAGCCAGTCGTGTTCGGGATAAAAACATCCCGATTCTTGGCGTGAACGCCGGGAGACTGGGATTCCTCGCCGATGTCAGTCTCGATGATTTTGAACATTGTCTTACCTGCCTCTATCGCGATGACTTTTCGGTAGAGTCGCGTGCGCTGATTCAGGTGGAGACCGACGGTGAACCGTTTGAAGGGTTTAACTGTGCCCTGAATGATATTGCTATCCTTAAGCGCGACACGGCCGCAATGATCTCCATTCGTGCCAGCATCAATGGCCAGTATCTGAACACCTATCAGGCCGACGGTCTTGTGATCTCAACGCCTACTGGATCTACTGCCTATTCGCTGTCGAATGGCGGGCCGATTATCGTGCCGGGCACGAAGGTGTTCTCGATGACTGCCGTTGCGCCCCATTCGCTCAACGTGCGTCCGATCGTACTCCCTGACTCTGCTGTCATCGAACTCGATGTCGTCAGCCGTAGCCACAATTTCCTCGTGGCCATCGACGGTCGCTCTGAGAAGTGTAAGGAGGGTACAAAACTGACGCTTCGCCGTGCTCCTTACGATATCAAGGTCGTGAAGCGCGCCGAGCACCGTTACTTCGACTCCCTGCGTGAGAAGATGATGTGGGGCGCCGACTCCCGTTAGTATTTGTATCCAGTCATGAAAGCATTAGGATTCTTAACCAGTGATAAGGAGAAGCGAAAGAAGTGGCTGAGGGCGTTCAGGATCTGGCAGCACAGGCCGTATGCACTGAAACCGCTTTCGGAGGAGAGGCATACTTGCGCCTCGTGCAAGACGGAGTTTGTCGGTAATTTCTGTCCCAGGTGCGGACAGTCGGCTGGTGTGGGCCGTTTCTCGTTTAAGAAGGCTGCTTTGCTCTTTCTCGATGTGTGGGGTGTGGGTAACAGAAGTATGTTCCGCAGCATCCGCGACTTGGTGTTGAGACCCGGCTATATGATCCGCGACTACCTGCGAGGCATGCAGTCGGCATATTTCCCGCCGTTTAAGATGTTCTTTCTGCTGACGGCCTTGTCGCTGTTGGTGCAGAATGGTTTCAGTTTTGGCTTGGGAGAAGAGAACGGGCAGCTGCAAAAGACGGAAGAGGTGGCACAGAATCCCCCAGCGCCGCCTGCACCACCAGTCAAGGTGGATTCTGCAGGAGTGACTGTTGGTCAGGAAGCGACAGACTCGTCAGGAGTGGCTAATTACACGTATTATCATCGCTGGGATGGTGGGAAGGTCGAAATGCACGACAGCGATGAGCATCCGGTAAGATACTTTGTTGCGCAGAAACTGATGAATTTTACGAAAGTGATGGACTCCATCCGTAATAAGAATGCGGCCATCTTCGCTTTGTTGACGCTCCTGATGTTCACCGTGCCGCTGTATTACTTCTGGCGAAAGACGCCTACGATTCCTGATCTGAGGTATTCCGAGTTTGTCGTGGCATTGGTATATACGGCCAACATGTACAGTATCTATTCGATTGCGGCTAATCTGTTGAACTCCTCGCTGCTGAAGCTCCTCGCGGTACTGATGGTCTTCGTGGCGCTGAAACAGTTCTCCGGCTTCTCGAAGAAGCGCGTGCTCGGCCACCTTGTACTTACCGTCCTCATCTCCACTGTGATCCTTGTCGCCATCTTCGGCGTCAGCGTCTCCACGTTCTACTTCGTCACGAAATAATCCTTGTTTTGCCCCGCCGCAAAAGACCCTGGCAAGCCTCGGCATTAGAAATTCTTGCGGACACCCTGCCACTCTGGGAATTTCATCTTCAGGTACTCGTCGTCGAGGAAGAGGGCTGATTGGCCCACTTGTCCTTTCAGCTGCCAGTCGAGCCACTTGATAACCGCCTTGGCATAGTTGCCGCCATACTTCTCGTAGTAAGTGCCACTATGTCCGTCCTTGGAATTGAGCATCACCACGGGGATGTTGTCGGCAATGCGCTCATAGTCCTTTTGTGCATTGGCATAAGCGATGTCGGCAGGACCGCCAATCATATAGAACATCGGCTGATGCAGGTTCTTCAGATTTTCTTTCGTAGCTCCCATCATCTCCATATCGCCGATGCCAGTGTTCAGCATCACACAGGTCTTGATGCGAGGATCGTGGGATACGCCCAATACCTGGGCACCGCCACACGACTGTCCCATAGCTGCCACATGGTCGAGATTGAGGCAGTGGTAGTATTCAGAGCCTGCATTGGCATTCTGATCTGTCAGCCAATCCAAAACCTCCAGCAGCATCTTGGGATAGGTCTGGAAGTGTGGAGCCTCGGGCTGTTTCTTGTTCTTCTTGGCGTTCTTCAAGGCCTGTTCTCTCTGCTTGGCCTGCTCTTCATCACGCGCTTTTTTCTCTTCGGCAGTTAGGGGCAGGATCTTTTCACCATTGGCCATGATCACTTCGCCCTTGGTTTCCGGATAGGCAGCTTTCAGAACACCTCTCCATTGGGCCATCACGTCTGCTTCGTCGTAAGGACCGATGGCAGCGGCAACATAGCCGTAGGATGCCACTTCGCTCAACAGCAGGCGCATCTCCACATTATTGTTGAAACAGGCACCGTTGGCATAGACAATCACTGGCAGGGCACCCTGCTTTGCCACTACCTCTTTCAGATTCTGAGGGCGATATACCGTAAAGCCTGGGCAGGAGGCATCGCCCACCACCTCTGATTTGAATGGACCTGTACCGCCTTCTTCTACGATTTGCTTTTGGGCTGTCTGGGCATTCGTCAATCCAGCACTTGCAGCGATCAGGATCGCTGTCATGAATAGTTCCTTCATCATCTTGGTTTTATGCATTGTTAATTAGTTACTGCTTCAGCAGATTCAAGGGCTGCCGGGGAGCAAGGGCATTGGTGGTCTTCTCCGTGTACTCGGCAATCTTCAACTGCGCAGTGGCAGCGATGTCGCGACTGCTGTTGCCGATGCGGAATGTGTAAGTGCCTGCTTCTGTAAGCCACTGGCTGTTGGCCTCGTCGAACGAAGCGAGGTCGCGCACGGGGATGGTCATCGTCAATGTCTGACTCTCACCTGGTGCCAGTTCACGGGTCTTGGCGAAAGCCTTGAGCTCCTGTGATGGCTTCTCGAGGCGTCCCTTAGGAGCTGAGACATAGACCTGGGCGACTTCCTTACCGCTGACAGCGCCAGTGTTCTTGACGGTGACAGAAACCTCGACAGCGTCCTTACCCTTGGCCTTTACAACGGGCTTTGAGAAGTCGAATGTGGTGTAGCTGAGACCGAAGCCGAAGGGGTAGGCGACTTCCTTCTGGAAGGTGTCGAAATAGCGGTAGCCTACATAGATGTCCTCGTCGTGGTTGGTATAGTCACGTCCGGGGATTTGTGCTCCCCAGCCGATCATCTCACGGAAAGTATAGGCATCAAGTTCCTGTGGGAAGTTCTTCGTCGAGGGGTGGTCGGTAGCGGCGATGGGCCAAGTCATTGTGAGCTTGCCTGAGGGGTTCGCCTTGCCTGTGAGTACGTCAGCGACGCTGTTGCCGCCTTCCTCACCTGGCTGCCAGGCGCAAAGGATAGCATCTACACGGTCGCGCCAAGAGGCTGTCTCCATGACGGAGCCGGAGTTGAGGATGACGATGACTGGCTTGCCGGCAGGACGGAAGGCGTCGCTGACACGGAAGATCATGTCTTTCTCTGTCTGCGTAAGGTTGAACTCACCCTCGATGGCGCGATCCATGCCTTCACCGGCTTGACGGCCAATGGTGATAATAGCGGCATCGGCTTCTTTCAACTCATGCTGTACGCAGCGTTCGGTGATGTCAATCTCGTCGAACTTTGGCTTGCCGGTGTCGAGGAACCACATGATGGGGTTCTTGTCGGCCTTCAGCTTGGCACGGGCATATTTCACGTAGTTCTGGTAGATCTCTGTCAGTTGTGGGGTAGTGTTGATGCCGATATTCTTCAGACCGGTTACCATATCGACACTGTAGGGCACGTTGACAGCGCCAGAGCCGAGACCACCGGAGAGGAAATCGTAAGAGTTGACGCCGAAGAGGGCGACGGTCTTGAGGTCGCGGATGGGAAGCACGCCAGTGTTCTTCAGCAGCACCATACCTTCGGTGCTTGACTGGCGGGTAATCTGGGCATGCGCTTTCAGATCGGGCTTGTTGCTGAACTGATAGCCACGGAAACGTGGGGTCTTGACGATGTATTCGAGCATGTGGCGCACATTCAGATCGACGTATTTGATGTCAAGCTTACCGTTCTTAACGCCATTGACGATGTCTTCTGCCTGTGTGGGATAACCGGGGGTGAACAGGTCGTTGCCTGCTTCTACCTGATTGACGGTGTAGAGTCCTTGACTCTCTCGTCTGTCAATCCAGTCAGTCATGACGATGCCACGGAACCCCCAGTCAGTACGGAGAATATCTGTGAGCAGCTCTTTGCTGCCCTGTGCATGGACACCATTGACAATGTTGTAAGCTGACATGACTGTCCAAGGATCACTCTCACGGACGACTTGCTCGAAGCCACGGAGGTAGATCTCACGGAGGGCTCGCTGGCTGAGACGCTCATCGACACGGGTGCGGTCGCTCTCCTGGGAATTGACGGCAAAATGCTTGGCAGAGACACCGACGCCCTGGCTTTGGATGCCAAGAGTCATGGCTACGCCTATCTTTCCCGTTACCACGGGATCTTCGGAATAGTATTCGAAATTACGGCCGCATAATGGGTTGCGGTGAATGTTCAGACCAGGGCCAAGGATGACGTCGCAGCCATACTCGAGGGTCTCGTTGCCAATGGCCTTGCCGACAGCTTCGACAAGTTCTGTATTCCAAGTGGAGGCCAGACAGGTGCCTACAGGGAAACCTGTAGCGTAGTAAGTCTGCGGGTCGTTCTTACGCGTGGCGTCGATATGCACACCGGCAGGGCCGTCGGTGAGCACGGTGGCAGGAATACCTAAACGTGGAATCTCAACGGTGATGCCGGCGGCTCCGGCCACTAGCTTCTCCTGATGGCCGAGCATGGCGCCGCTACCTACGAAGCTGTTGTTACCACCACCCACCAGTAGTTGGGCTTTCTCTTCAATGGTCATTGCCTTAAGCACCTCGTCGATGTTATTGGCACTCAGTTTGATTTGTGCATTTGTTGTCATTGTGATTGTTGCTGTTAGCAAGCTGGTAATAAGTAATCTTTTCATATTTGTATGGGTTTCTTAGTCGGAGAATCAGAAGTGTCAGGGTGTAGGTTGGTCGAAAATCTTGAACTCATAGCCTTGGTCGCGAAGCCATTGAAGAGATTCAGGAAGGGCTGTGCGCAGTTTGTCGATAGACTTTAATGAATCATGAAAGGTGATGATGGAACCATTACGCGCGTACCTTTTTATATTATTGACCACGTCTTCAGCCGTCATCCATTTGGAATAGTCGCGCGTAACGAGATCCCACATCACGATCTTGTACTTACGGCTAAGCCATGCGTACTGGCTCAAGCGCATCCACCCATGTGGCGGACGAACAAGACGGGAGTGGATATAGGCATTGGCCTTTTCGACATTGTAGCTGTACTCCTTGATCGTATGGGAAAGTCCCTGGATGTGGTTGTGGGTATGGTTCCCCACCTGGTGCCCTTCAGCGAGTATGCGTTCGTAGAGTTCAGGGTGCTTGCGCACATTGTCGCCAACCATAAAGAACGTGGCTTTTGCATCGAACGTCTTGAGGATATCGAGGATAAACGGAGTAGCCTCGGGGATGGGACCGTCGTCAAAGGTCAGGTAAACTGCCTTCTCGTGACGGTCCATTCTCCAGTAGGCTTTCGGATAGAGCCAGCGGAGATATATGGCTGGTTGTTCGATAAACATCCGTTTGTGCTCTTTTTATTCTCCAAAGGAGCCTCCTTTTGACTGGAAGAGTCGCATGAGTGCTTCAAGTTGGGCATCCTTTTTCTGAGATTGCTTCTCGTCGATGGTATCCTGAACATCGAGAATCTGCTGCAAGATGATAATGTTGATCATACAGTCGCGCTGTGAGATCTCAAAGCGCGAGCTGTCGAGCGAACAGTACCACATCACGTATTGAGTCGCTTTCTTCCAGAGGGTATCGATGAGCTGCTGGGCTTTCTGGGGCTGATTCGTGAGCGCGTAAGCACGCACCAGATCGAGTGATCCGCTCTGATAGTCGTGGGGTACGTTATAAGCGGGAATCTCCTTCTCGGCCTTTTCCAGAACTTTCTTTGCCTTCTCCTGCTGTCCCTCTTGAATAAGACTTATGGCGAGTTGCGAGAGCAGGCGACGATGGGTGTAACACATGCGCATAACCGTCTCGTCGAGATAGATACCCTGCTGGGAGATGCCACCGAACTTGAATTTGTTCATCACGTTATCATAAGTCTTCTCAGTGTCGAAGTTGGTAACTCCCTCCATAGGCACCAGATTGCCTCGGCTATCGGTATAGTAAGTGCGGAAAGGCGTGATGCGGTTCGCAAGGCCTTCCTGAACGAAGTGTTCGCCAAGGTTCATGTAGTTCTCGGCGCCCACGGTCATCGCAACGTAGATGGGGCGTACCCAGTTGCACTGGGCAATCATCTCGAGAATCATCAGATCGCCCTTGTATAAAGCACTCTTTCCTTTCAGGGAAATGACCATCTTGTCGGGAATGGAATCGGCTGCCATCATCATACCACTCTTGCGGACAGCCTCCTTGTCGATAGTGACATAGACGGTGTCGGTGGGAATCACGTGGAAATCCTTCTCTGTAGCACGTACCCAGTGCTTCAGGACATTCTTCAGTTCGAAGGGCTCGTCTCCAAACTGTTTACGAGCCATCTCGGGCTGATCCTTATAAATCTGCAATACCTGTTCTTTCAATGACGGGTCAACATGGACATATTCATTGGTGCCTGCACAGTACTCCAGACGGCTCCAGGTAATAGGAACGCTGGGAGAGTCGTAGGCAGGACGGCGCATCTGGTCGATGTACCAGTCAGTCTGCAGATAAGAAAGGTTACAAACGCGGGCGTCAGTACGCACACCTTCTGTATCCTGGTTGTACCAGAGTGGGAAGGTGTCGTTATCACCGTTGGTGAAGATAATAGGATTGCCTTTCTCCTGTAAGGTCATCAGGTAGTTCTGTCCGAAATCGCGACAGGTATAGCGGCCTGAACGGTCGTGATCGTCCCAAGTCTGTGAGGCCATCTGGATGGGAACAAACAGACAGGCGATACCAACGATGGCGGCGATGGCAAGTGATTCCTTCTTTAACTTGCGCTGGAGCCAGTCGATGATGGCTGCCACACCCATGCCGCACCAGATGGCGAAGGCATAGAAGGAACCGGCATAGGCATAGTCGCGCTCACGGGGCTGCATGGGGGTCTGATTCAGATAGACAACGATTGCAAGACCTGTCATGAAGAAAAGGAAGAACACCACCCAGAACTGACGGATACCGATGGGATCATCAACGGTCTTTTCGGAACCATTCACCGTCATCTTGCGCTTACGAGTATACCAGGCCTGCCAGAACAGACCGATCAGACCTAGGATGAGCGGCATGCAGTAGAATACATTGTGCCCCTTATTCTGCTTCAAATCGTCTGGGAGCATATCCTGATCGCCGAGACGGGCATTGTCAATGAAGGGAATACCTGTGAGCCAGTTGCCGTGCTCTAGTTCGCCATTGCCCTGAATGTCATTCTGACGACCGGCAAAATTCCACATGAAATAGCGCCAGTACATGAAGTTACACTGGTAGGAGAGGAAGAAACGGATGTTCTCCAGCTGGGTGGGCATCTTAACGGTCATCGGCTCTCCACAGCGGTCGTAAGGAACGTCTGTGCCGTCAACTCCCCCCATCCATGATTCATAGGCTGCAGCATGACCTGCGTCATACATACGTGGGAAGACCATGTTCTGGGCATATTTGTATTCGTCTTTTGTACGAACTACAAAGTAGGAATCCTTTTCATCGGCAGAGGCTTTCTCCTTGCGCTGGTAGACAGGTTTGCCTTCTGTCATCACAGGGCGGCAATATTGTCCGTCGCTTTCGAGCGCTACCTGCGATGTGTAAGCTTGTCCGTAGAGTAGGGGACGATAGCCGTACTGATCGCGCCCAAGGTAGTCGCCCAGGGTGAAGATATCCTCTGGAGAGTTTTGGTCCATCGGAGGATTCGCAGAAGAACGAATGACGATGAGTGCATAGCTGGAGTAGCCAATCATCAGCATGAGCATGCAGAGGAGCATGGTGTTCTTAATGCGGGCAGATATCAACAGCTGTTTGTCCTTTTTGAGTCCCAGCACAAACCATAGGGCTGCCAGAGCAATGACACCTATGATGAAAGCTGACCATCCGTAACCATAGAATGGAATGCCGAGCATACCTACGGAAAGCAGGAAGGCAAGGTTCTGGATCGTCGGACTATGACGTTGGGTCTGAGTCTCGAATACTGCCCAGACAACACAGCTCACAAGCAGGATAATATAGATGATCTCGCCAGTATTGAATGGCATACCCAGTGTGTTGACAAAGAATAACTCAAACCAGCCGCCGACCGTAATGATGCCAGGAACGACGCCATACAGCACGGCACCCAGGATGACAAGGGAAATGGCCAAGGCAATGAGGGAACCTTTCAGATTGGCATCAGGAAAGCGCCGATAGTAGTATACCAGCACGATGGCAGGCACACAAAGCAGGTTTAGCAAGTGGACGCCGATAGAGAGTCCTGTCATGTACATGATCAGCACAAGCCATCGATCAGCATGAGGCTCATCGGCCACATCCTCCCATTTGAGAATCAGCCAGAATACCACAGCGGTAAAGGCAGATGAGTAAGCATACACCTCACCTTCGACGGCAGAGAACCAGAAAGTATCACTGAAGGTATAGATCAGGGCACCTACAAGACCTGCAGCCTCGATGGAGATGGCCTTGGGCAATGTCAGTTCGCCCCAGTCGCTGATGAGCAACCGTCGCGTGAGATGGGTGATACTCCAGAATAAGAATAGGATACAGGTGGCTGAAAGCAGTGCGCTCATTGTGTTCACCATCCGGGCTACCTGTGTCGGATCGCTCGTGAACTGTGAGAAGAGGTTGGCCGTCAGCATGAAGAACGGTGCCCCAGGCGGGTGGCCGATTTCCAATTTGTAACCTGTAGTAATAAATTCCGGACAGTCCCAGAATGAGGCTGTTGGTTCAATCGTAGAGCAATAGGCAAAGGCAGCAATAAAGAAAGCCAGCCAGCCGAGGATGTTGTCCATCAGCCTGAATTCTGCCTTGCCACTTTGCCCAGCAAAGAGTTGTTTCATCGATAAAATTCTTTTTAACGTTAAAATTCAAATCGTGCGTGCAAAGTTACGAAAATTAATTGAAAACTGACCAATGGTCAGTGATAATTAACTTACATAAACAAACTAGCCCCGTAGATTAAGACGACATAACGGAAAATTTTGCCTAAAGTGATCGCGACGAAGGTAATCAGGACATTGGAACGCATAAGTCCGAGGGCAATGGTAATGGCACTGCCCAAGACAGGAAGAAATGCAAAGAAACCCATCCACGAACCATGTCCTGCCATGAATCTGTGGGCTTTGTCGAGATCTTCTTTTTTTACATGCAGGTATTTCTCTATCCATTCCATCTTTCCCATTCTGCCGATCGTATAATTGAGAATGCTGCCCAGCACATTGCCGACAGTGCCGTAGATCATGAGAATCCAAGGGTCGAGACCTGTTGCCATTAGCGCCACTATTACAGCCTCACTGGAGAATGGAAAGAAACTGCCTGCCAGGAAAGCTGCCAGCAGCATGCCCCAATAGCCATATTGGGTTAGAAAAGCGATGATGACATCCATAAGTTGTATGAGGTGATGGCCAGCAAACCAATCACAATGACAAAAAACAGCATGTTGGAGAACTTGGAATGAGTCAAGGCAAAGAAATGGCCAATTAACGGACTGACAGCAATTGTAATCACGCGTATCAGCATGTCGTATTCATGGGGAAGTATAAACAGAAGCACCAGTGAATAAGCCCCCAGGAACATAAAAGCATAATAGAGCTGGCGAACGCGGATCTTATCGTGAATACTGTCAATTATGAAATGGATGCTACCGATGATAATCAACAAGAGAATAAAGGCCAGGAACAAAGCCTGCTGCATGCTAAAGTCTGAGAAGTCAAACCATTGCAGGGTGGGGAGTTGTAAAGCAAACGGAGGTGTAAGATCGCTGAAACTCCTCATTCCAAACAGCCAAAAACCAGCAGTAAACCAAAAAGGCGTAAGAAGCCCTATCAACGATGCAAACCATGTTCGCCATCCCATAGCATATACGAAAAAAGCCATCAGGATCCAAAAGAGAGGGATGAAAAGCAACATGTACAAATTGATAAGTCCCCCAATACCTATTAATAGGAATGTATAGTAAATCCTGCCTGGCGACTCATTGTCTTGATAGCATGAGAAAAGTATGAGCAGGGCAGAAATGCTACATATCTGCAGCAGGGCTCCACTGACAGAATGAAAGAGAAATACAGGCGTACAGATCAGTGCCATGTAGGAAACTGATACTGTACGACTGTAGATGCGTGTAAGCAAATTCTGGCTGTTCATCTGCATCATCAGAAAGACAGACAAGACAAAACAGCCAAATTGCAGCCACCAGCCTTCGTTAATCAATCCAGCCATCAGCCAAACCACAATCGCATACACTGCTGTAATCGGCAACGTGCGATGACTCTCTGCTACGATGTTCTGGATATGTTTCATCTCAGGAATGGCGCATTGTTAAAGGTCGGCACCAATGTCGCGACGGAAATATTTGTCGGTAAACTGAATCTTCTGGGCTTCTTCGAATGATTTCTGAAGTGCTTCGGCCTTATCCTTTCCATAGCTGCTGACGGCTATCACTCGTCCGCCAGCCGTAACGACCTCACCATCCTTCAAGGCAGTGCCACTGTGGAAAACGATGGAGCCTTCTACATTTTCAATGCCCTTGATAGGATAACCTTTTTTGTATTCCTGCGGATAACCACCGCTAACAAGCATTACGCAGACGGCAGCACGTGGATCAAACTCTATCGGACGCTTGTCAAGATCACCTGTAGCCACACCTTCGAAGAGATCGACTATGTCGCTCTTCAGACGTAGCATAACGCTCTCAGTCTCGGGGTCGCCCATGCGGCAGTTGTATTCAATAACCATCGGCTCTCCCTTAACGTTGATGAGACCGAAGAAGATAAAACCTTTGTAATCAATGCCCTCTTCAGCGAGACCTTCAACTGTAGGACGGATAATACGGTCTTCAACCTTCAGCATCCATTCCTTAGTAGCAAAAGGCACAGGGGTAACTGAACCCATACCCCCCGTATTCAAACCCGTATCATGTTCGCCAATACGCTTATAGTCCTTTGCTTCGGGCAGAATCTTATAATGCTGACCATCCGTTAATACGAAAACAGAGCACTCTATGCCACTCAGGAATTCCTCAATCACGACTTGTGATGAAGCATTGCCGAACATGCCACCTAGCATTTCCTTTAATTCTTTCTTGGCCTCATCGAGAGTGGGGAGGATCAGTACACCTTTTCCGGCACAAAGACCATCGGCCTTCAGCACGTATGGCGCTTCAAGTGTCTCAAGAAATTTCAGTCCGTCCTCCAGATGCTCGCCATCAAATGTCTGATAACGGGCAGTAGGGATGTTGTGGCGCTGCATGAAACCCTTAGCGAAATCCTTAGAACCTTCGAGTACAGCTCCGGCTTTTGATGGTCCAATTACAGGCACATCCTTTGTACGCGCATCGGCTTTCAGTTCGTCGTAAATACCTTTAACCAGAGGGTCTTCAGGACCAACGACCACCATATTGATACCCTTCTCAACCACAAAGTTCTTGATCGTATCGAAGTCATCAGCCTTTATGGATACATTTTCACCACAATTGCCTGTGCCGGCATTACCTGGGGCAATGTAAAGCTTGTCACATTTGTCGCTCTGAGCAATTTTCCAAGCGAGGGCGTGCTCACGTCCGCCACTTCCTAACAACAGAATTTTCATATCTTTACTTTAAATAGTCTTCAAAATATTGGGTGATACGCTCATGGAGATGCACACTCGCATGACCACGCATGTTATGGGGCTCGCCAGGATAGGCGAAGAAATCTGGTTGTGTACCCGCCTTGATACAGGCATCGAGGAACGACAGACAGTGTTGAGGTACTACTGTAGCATCGTTGTAACCGGTAATAATCTGCAGCTTACCCTTCAGGTCTTTCGCTTTGGTAATAAGACTGCACTTTGCGTAGCCTTCGGGGTTGTTCTCGGGTGTTCCCATATAACGTTCACCATACATCACTTCATACCATTTCCAGTCGATGACAGGACCGCCAGCCACACCAACTTTGAATACGTCTGGGTAATTCGTCATCAGCGAGATTGTCATATAGCCACCATAGCTCCAGCCATGAACACCTAGGCGATTGATGTCAACATAAGGTAAGGTACGCAGATAATCAACACCTTTCATCTGGTCCTTCATCTCAATCTGTCCAAGTTGGTGGAATGTGGCCTGTTCGAAGTCACGTCCACGGTTCTCGGCACCTCTGTTGTCAAGGATGAAAATGATGTATCCTTTTTGCGCCATATAGGTTTCCCACGAGCGAGAAGCCCAATGCCAGGAGGCATCGATATTGTGGGCATGCGGACCTCCATAGACATAGACAACCGTCGGATAGGACTTCGTAGCATCGAAATCAGCAGGTTTCACCATTCTGTAAAAAAGATCTGTAATGCCATCGGCGGCCTTGATGCTTCCGCTTTCGAAGATTGGTTGTTGGTAGCCTTTCCAAGGATCATCAGCCTTGAGCAGTTCACACTGCTTCCCGTTTGTAGTATTTACTATGTCAATGATACGAGGAATTTCCGGGGCAGTAAAACTTTCGTAGGCCTGTTGGCCAGATGTTGAAAGTTCTACACTGCGTGCATAGCCAATACCTCTGTCGAGCAGTGTCCGTTTACCTGTCTTAATGTTGACAGCATAGAGATTGCTCTGTAGCAGATGCTTCTCATTGGAAAGAATGATGACACTCTGCGTCTTTTTGTTGAAGCCTACGACCTTCAATACTACCCAAGGACCTGACGTGAGCTGTTTCAATAGCTTTCCGTCGGTATTATATAAATAAAGGTGATTATAGCCGTCTTTCTGACTCTGAAGGATAAATTGTGTATGATTCCAAGGCAGGAATTCTATCGGATGCAAAGGCTCGACGTATTTTTCCGAAGTCTCACGATATAGTTCAGTGATACGTGAGCCAGTTTCTGCATCGTATGATACAAGCCGACAGTCGTTCTGTCCTCTGTTCAATTCAAACATGTAGATGGTCTTACTGTCAGGGCTCCATGCAATATTAGTGAAATAGCGGTCTGTGGGATCTCCTGCCTGCAGATAGACGGTCTTTTGTGTCTGTAAGTCATACACTCCAACTGTTACCTTGTGGCTTGTCATGCCAGTCATGGGATATTTGTCGGGCTCATAAGTGGCTTCCCTAGGGAAAATATCTACTTGAGGATAATCGGCCACCATACTCTGATCCATACGATAGAAAGCTAGCCGTTGTCCGTTGGGACTCCAGAATGTTCCCTTGGTGATACCAAACTCATCGCGATGAACAGACTGTCCGTAAACAATCTCGCGCGAACCGTCTGTCGAAAGCTGGTGTTTCTTGCCATCTGCATCGGCCACGAATAACTGATTATCCTCAACGTAGGCAGTCGCACATGACTGAGGATTCCAGTCATTGGCAATTTGGCCAGAGATGCTGTCTTGCCAAACAACTTTTTTAGCCTCAAAATCTATGAGAATATAGGCTTTCCTGTTGCCTACAGCCACAATCGGCTTGTCAGGGTAGGGAAATGAAGCATTCATCAGATGACGCACATATTTTACGCTGTCACTTTCTGCCCAAGTGTTGATGTCGTCGAGGCTGAAGAGTGTTTGCTTTGTGCCAGTTTTGGTGTCTACAAGGTAACATTCTTCTACATCGGTATTTACCAGTTTCTCACCCCACCATGTAAGAAACATGTTTTTTGGCTGCATGTTATAAAAGTTGTTGCCGCCATAATTCAAGTCTTCAAGGGTGAATAGCTTATCTTGAGCGCTCATCGTGTTGACTATCCCTAATAATGCCAGTGTCACTAGTTTGTTTATAATGCTTTCAATCTTCATCGTCATTGAAACTTTTGCTTTTTTTACCGAAATTCTTTCCCTTTCCAAATGAGCGGTTCTTTCCACTGCGGTCAAAACGTTCGTGGCCTCCACGATTCGGACTGCTCTTGTAGCTGCCCTTACGGTCTCGACGCTCTTCACGGTCTTCGTCTCTGTGGCTACGGCGCTCATTGCGCTTTTCGCCATTTATGTCGTGACGGTGGAATGTAAATGAACGAATGTCGCCTTCTTCATTCTGTTCGGTCTCCTCGAGACGCTGCTTGAACTCACGATTCTTTTTGAAACGGTGCTTCTCTGCCATTTGCCGCTTCTCTTCATCGGTTTTCACAACACCTCCTTCAGAACGGAAAACTTTCAGTTTACCATCAAACATCTGGTACTTGCGGAATTCACATTCCAGTGAGCCATTGTAAAGCGGTATCTTGATACTAGGTTTCAGACCAATTTGATCGAAGCATTCCTCACGATAAGAGAGTACCCAGGCGTCATTCCCTTTGAACTGGTGCTTGAGACGCTCACCGATCATTTTGTATGTTCCCAGCAAATCTGGTGTAGATATGCGCTCGCCATAAGGTGGATTCGTAATGATAATACTTTTTTCCTGAGGTTGTGTAAACGACTTGAAATCTTGTTGCTTCACTGTGATATCATTACTTAACCCGGCAGCCTTTACGTTAATGATTGCAGTGTTTACTGCCTTTATATCGATGTCGTACCCGTAAATGTGATGAGTGAACGGGCGCTCCATGCTCTCGTCATTGTATATCTTGTCGAAAAGGTCTGCATCAAAATCGGGCCATTTCTCAAAAGCATATTCTTTACGGAAGAGACCTGGCGCCATGTTCTTCGCTATCAAGGCTGCTTCAATCAATAGCGTACCTGAACCACACATCGGATCGATGAAATCTGTATCTCCCTGCCATCCCGACATCAGGATCATACCAGCTGCCAATACCTCGTTCAATGGCGCTTCGACACTCTCCTGACGATAACCGCGACGATGGAGCGACTCACCACTGGAATCAAGACTCAATGTACAAAGGTCTTCTGCCACATGCATATTCAGGCGGATATCAGGATTGGCAACGGATATGTTCGGACGTTTGCCTGTCTTCTCGCGGAATTGGTCAACGATGGCGTCCTTCACTTTATACGACACGAACTTGGAATGACGGAACTCTTCGGAGAAGACGACTGCGTCGACAGCGAAGGTCTTATCAGTATCCAGGTACTGAGTCCAATCAATTTTCTTGATTTCTTCATAGACATCATCTGCGCTTTTCGCTTTGAAATGGCGGATGGGCTTAAGTATTCGAATAGCAGTATGCAACTGGAAGTTGGCACGATACATTAGTTCTTTATCACCTGTAAACGAAACCATTCGTCTACCGATCTTTACATCATTAGCCCCCAATTGGGTCAACTCTTTCGCCAGTACAGGTTCCAGTCCCATAAACGTCTTGGCGATCAATTCAAAACTCTGTTCCATTATTATTGTTGCAAATTGTGCAATTTGTTTGGATTGCGTGTGCAAAGTTAATGCAAGTTAGCCGAAAAATACGTTTTTTTATTGTTAATCTAACAAAAAACTTTAGAAATAGATAAAAAATGGTGCCATTTTGCTTCCGTTTCAAATAAAATATGTAATTTTGCCCGAGCAAGTTTACATAAATGGTTAGTTTGTTGTTATATACCCATACCGAGAATCCCCTCTCAGTTTATCTGATGTGGGGTGTGGCTCTCATCGTGTTAGTGCTGTTAGTGATATTCGCTTTTGCTCAGCGTCGGACGGGTAAGGTTCTTAAGAACGAACTTGATGAACTGGATAAGGTTCGTCAGAACAACATTGAATATGAGTTTATCCTTAAGGCCATGAAAATCGCAGTATGGCGTATGGATCCTAAACGCAGAGTGGTCACTTATGATGCAGACTTCCGGGACGGTAAGGATAATATAACCTCGTCACCAGAGACCCCAATAGACTTGCTGTGGGATTTGTTGGAACCTTCGGATTGTCAACGCGTAGTGGCTGCACTCGAAGATATTTTTTCAGGTCGTAGCGATTCCTATCACCAAATTTATCGTATCAAGACGAACACTGTCATGTATTGGGAGGAAAGTTATGCTACGGTTTCTGCACGCGACGAAGAGGGCTTGCCAACTAGAATTGTTGGCACTTCTTTGCGTATTGATGATCAGAAACAGATGGAGGCCGATCTTATTAATGCCAGGAACAAAGCCGAGGAGAGTGATCGCTTGAAAACCGCTTTCCTGGCAAATATGGGACATGAGATTCGTACGCCGCTGAATGCTATTGTTGGCTTCGCTGATCTTTTACCTATGGTTGATAATGAAGCAGACCGTAATCAGTTAATTAGCGAGATTCAGATAAATAATCGAAAATTGCTCCGAATAATTGACGGTTTGGTAAGTATGTCGAAGATAGAAGCAGAGGCTCGTAATCTTATTAAGTCTAAGACAGACCTTGTAGAACTGTTGAATGATGTTGTCAAGGCTTTTCTTCCAACTATTGATCAAAAAACAGTTGTGTTCTCAACACAATTCCCATATCCTCAATTGATGCTTAGTACTGATGTGGATAAATTAAAGGAGATTGTTATCAACTTAATAGATAATGCCATAAAATTTACGCAAGAAGGAGAGATTATACTAGGCTACGAGAAACTAGATGACAAATGCTTACGTATTTGGGTGAAGGATACAGGTATTGGCGTATCTGAAGCAGATCAAAAGAAGATTTTTGATCGATTTGTAAAATTGAATGACTATGTTCCTGGCACAGGACTTGGTTTAGCTGTCGCTAAGTCACATATTGAAAGTCTAGGCGGCAAAATAGGTGTAAATTCTCATGTAGGTGAAGGATCTACATTCTGGGTGACTCTTCCGATGAGTTGATTTTTTTATGGTGTTCTGCAACTTTTTTATTTTTTCTTTCGTCAAAAGGATAAAAAGTGGAACATTAAAAATATGAAGAAATGAAAGCTAATTGTATGTTGAAAGTCGCCCTTGTCATGGCAATGTCTGTAATGACAGTTTCTTGTGTTCACAGAACACGAGTGTTTACAGATGGTGGTAATGTATCGCAGCAGTCTGAGGTCAGAAATCTAAAGGGGTTTGAAGAGATTGAGATTAATGGATCTCCTACTGTCTATTATTCACAGTCGGATTCATTCTCTGTTAAAGTTGTGGGACCTTCAAAAAGTGTGGCTGATATTGTAACTGACGTTGTCGATGGCACACTGACAATTAAGAATCGTGGTAAGGTTGGCGTCTTTAATGTCGTGTTAGACGAGGAAGGCCAGGCTGCCGTTTATGTTTCATCGCCAGATTTGATAGGTGTTCGTCTAAATGGTTCAGGCGACTTTATCGGCAAGAGTCAGGTTGATACGGATAAAATGGAAATCGCCTTGCGGGGATCTGGTGATATTAGCTTTGATAATATCATCTGCGACGAGTGTCAAATAGATTTGGTCGGTTCAGGAGATATAGGTATAGATGCCCTAGAGGCAAAAGACGTATCAGCTACTTTGGTTGGCTCAGGTGACATCAAACTGAAAGAAAAGAATGTGCAGTCAACTGTTTTAGGATTAAAAGGCTCAGGTGATATCAGTGTTAATTTCGGGCAGGGATGCAAAGTCGTAAGCTGTGAATTACGTGGTTCTGGTGATATTACTCTCTCTGGAAGTGTTGATCGCTATTCCATGCAAAAGAGTGGCTCAGGCGAGGTTGATGTGGATGATCTGACCACTCGTGAATAACGTATATAGATTAAAATTTCTTAATTAAATTCTTTTTCTCGTTAGAAATGCGTACCTTTGCCGAATTGTAGCGCAATATTGCATTTGAGCAAAGGAAAGAATGAGATATGCAATCATTGCCGCGGGCGAAGGCTCGCGGCTTTACAGTGAAGGAATCCATAGTCCCAAACCTTTGGTTGAGGTGAATGGTGAAAAGCTGATAGATCGTCTGATACGTGTGTTCATGATGAACGATGCTTCAGAAATTGTAGTAATCTGCAATGAGAAGATGGCAAGTGTTGGCAATCATCTGGCTTATCTCAAACAGTTGGGGCAAGTTCCTGTGAGGTTCATTGTCAAGTCGACACCAAGTTCGATGCATAGTATGTGGGAACTGCACCAGTGGCTTGAAGGTGATCCTTTTGTGCTGACTACAGTGGATACGGTCTTTCGAGAGCAGGAATTCACGGCGTATGTTCAGGCATTTAGGTCGCAAGTCGCGAATGGTGCAATAGATGGTTTGATGGGTGTGACGGATTTCATAGATGACGAGAAACCACTATATGTACAGACGGATGACCAGTTGGCTATAACAGGTTTCTATGATACCTCTGATGAGGCTAAGTATATTAGTGGTGGCATCTATGGTTTGACTTCTCGTTCGCTAAAGACATTGGAGCAGTGTGTTAATCGCGGAGAAAGTCGGATGCGTAATTTTCAGCGGGCTTTGATTCAGGATGGCCTGAAACTGAAAGCATGGCCATTCTCAAAGGTGCTGGACATAGACCACGCAGAAGATATTCAGAAAGCAGAATTGTTTCTGAAAGAAGTGAGATGAAGGTGTTGGCTATAAAACGGGCAGAGCAGTTTTCGCCAAATTCTATAGAAAAGGATGAGGCTATACTGACCAGTGTAGTTCTGAGATTGCGTGAAAAAGGGCATGAGGTCGTTGTGCAGCGAGAGACAGACTTGTCGTTAGACCTGCAGTCCTTTCAGTATATCTTGACGATGGGGCGACTGCCCGAGACCTTATGCTCCTTGAAGAAGGTTGTAGGCTCAAAGATTCTGAATAGGCCAGAAGGAGTGGAGCGTTGTACACGTGTCTGCATAGAGTCGATAATGGATAGGATGTCTATACCAATGCCTCCCTCCGAGGGAGATGACGGTTTCTGGCTGAAGCGTGGAGATATGGCTGCACAGACACGCGGTGACGTAGTGTATGTGGCAGATAAGAAGACACTGGTAGAAAAAGTCAAGGAATTCCAGGATAAGGGGATTACCCAGTATGTGGTAAGTGCTCACGTGAAAGGTGACTTGGTGAAGTTCTATGGCGTCAGGAATACCGGATTTTTCCGCTTGTTCTATCCCACCGATGATGGTATTTCCAAATTTGGTGACGAACGGTATAATGGTATGGCTCAACACTATCGGTTTGACAAAGAGGGCCTGCAACGGAAAGCTGACCTTTTAGCAGAAGCGGTAGGTGTAGATATATATGGTGGTGACTGCATTGTCAAGGCGGATGGTACATATTGTATCATTGACTTTAATGACTGGCCTAGTTTCTCGCGGTGTAGGGAAGAGGCTGCTGATGCGATCGTAACGCTGGTAGATAATTGATAAAGACAAATAGATGGCAAACTTTAGAGAACTATTGAAGGTCTCGATAAAATCAGAAGACACAGAAGAGTGGCTGGATGTGTACTTTACACGTCCGATAGGTCTTGTGTTTGCTCTTTTCTGGAATAAATTGGGTGTTCATCCAAACGCAATAACGATTCTTTCCATTTTCCTTGGCGTTGCTGCAGGTTGGATGTTCCATTATACAGATCTCCTGCATAATCTCTATGGTGTCATTTTATTAATGCTTGCCAATTTTTGTGACTCTACTGATGGACAGATGGCGCGTCTGACGGGTAAGAAAACACTTGTTGGGCGTGTGCTTGATGGTTTTTCTGGCGATTTGTGGTTCGCGAGTATCTATGTCGGTATTGTGGTCCGCTTGTGGCCGCAGCACATTCCAGGAACAGATATTTCGTGGGGAATCTTTGGATTCATCCTGGCTGCTGTGGCAGGGTTTGGCTGTCACTCCCGCCAAAGTTCACTGGCTGATTATTATCGGCAAATACACCTCTTTTTCCTTTTAGGTAAAGACGGTAGTGAACTGGATAATTATCAACAGCAACGTATGATTTACGATAATCTTCCCAAACAGGCATATTTCTCACGTGTATTTTACTATAATTATGCCAATTACTGTAGGAGCCAGGAACGACGTACACCAGAATTCCAACGCTTTTTCCCAAAATGGAATAGCCATCCTTCCGAAGAGATGAGGCAACGCTTCCTCCGTGGTAGTCTGCCCTTGATGAAATATACCAACCTGCTCACATTCAATGCACGTGCAATTACGCTTTATGTGTCTTGTCTGATTGACTGTCCATGGTTATATCCAGTTGCCGAGTTGACAGTTTTTCAAATGATGTATGTCTATATGCATCGTACTCATGAGCAGCTTTGTAACAAATTATGGATAGAATTGTCGAAAAAGCATGAATAAGGGGTATATATTTGATTATGGAGGTACGCTTGATACCGGTGGGCAGCATTGGGGTATGCTGTTGTGGCATGCTTTTGAGCGTCACCAACTCCCTGTGTCAGAATCCCAGTTCAGGGATGCCTATGTTTATGCAGAACGAACATTAGGCAGGAATAAGATTATCCAGCCCACTGATACGTTTCTTCAGACTTTGAAGGCAAAGGTGCAGCTTGAACTGACATATTTGAACAATGAGAGTTATACAGATGCGATAGTATCAGACGTTTACGAAAGGACAAAGTCGCAGACTGCGCTTAGTAGGAGAGTCCTTATGCAAATGAAAGCATCTCCGATGGTGTTGGTAAGTAATTTCTATGGGAATATCTCCGTTGTACTTCAGGAGTTTGGACTTGATGGTATCTTTGAAGAAGTCATAGAGTCTGCTGTTGTCGGAATCAGGAAACCAGATCCGCAAATCTTTCTTCTGGGTGTTGATGCCCTTGGAATGAAGCCAGAGGAAGTAACGGTAGTAGGAGATAGTCTGGAAAAAGATATAATCCCTGCAAAACGTGCAGGATGCCATACAGTATGGCTTAAGGGCGAGGGCTGGACGAATGCCCAGGATGGTGAGAATCAGGCAGATCGTGTCATCATGACGCTTGATGAGTTATTGCAATGAGAAAATAATAAAACGATATAGTGAATATGAATAGAACAAATGTGAAGCCTGCAGAAGGAAAAATCGGTATTATGGTCGTAGGCAACGGTGCTGTGGCTACAACCTTTATGACTGGTGTGCTCATGACTCGTAAGGGATTGGCAAAGCCTATAGGCTCGATGACTCAGTACGATAAGATTCGTGTAGGTAAAGGAACGGACAAGAAATATCTGAAATATGACGAGATCGTGCCGTTGGCAAAACTGGATGATATTGTTTTCGGATGTTGGGATGTATATCCACAGAATGCCTATCAGGCAGCAATGTATGCCCAAGTGCTGAATGAGAAAGATATTGCACCTGTACGCGAGGAGTTGGAAAAGATTGTCCCGATGAAAGCCGCCTTTGACAAAAACTATGCAAAGCGTCTCGATGGGGACCATGTAAAAGACTGTAAGACTCGTTGGGAAATGGTAGAGGCATTACGTGAGGATATACGTAATTTTAAGGCTGTTCATCAGTGTGCACGGCTTGTTGTCCTTTGGGCTGCATCGACAGAGATTTATGTACCTGTTGATGAGAAAGTGCATTATCATCTCAGCGACCTGGAAAATGCGATGAAGGAGGATGACCGTGCGCACATCGCGCCATCGATGTGCTATGCTTATGCAGCCATGTCTGAAGGTGCTCCTTTTATTATGGGTGCTCCTAATACTGCTGTTGATATCCCTGCTATGTGGGAACTGGCAGAGAAAACACGGATGCCTATTGCTGGAAAGGATTTCAAAACTGGTCAGACGCTTGTGAAATCAGGCTTTGCACCAATTATTGGTACGCGTTGTCTTGGATTGCAGGGCTGGTTCTCTACTAATATTCTTGGAAATCGCGACGGACTCGTCCTTGACGAACCTGCCAATTTCCGTACGAAAGAAGTCTCTAAACTATCAACACTTGAGACGATCCTTCAACCGGATATTCAGCCCGATCTTTATGGATCTGGTAACGAGGACAACAGTCAATATTATCACAAGGTGTGCATCAACTATTATCCTCCAAGGAATGACAATAAGGAAGGATGGGATAACATCGATATCTTTGGATGGATGGGGTATCCCATGCAGGTAAAGATTAATTTCCTGTGTCGTGATTCAATACTTGCTGCTCCTCTTTGTCTTGACCTCTGTCTGCTGAGCGACCTTGCAGCAAGAGCCGGGCGCTATGGCATACAGCGCTTCTTGAGTTTCTTCCTGAAGAGTCCGATGCATGACTATACCCAGGGGGAGAAACCCGTAAACCATCTCTATCAGCAGTACACGATGCTCAAGAATGCTATCCGTGAGATGGGCGGTTACGAACCCGATGAGGAGATAGACTAAAGTATTCTGTAAGGATCGTCTGAGTACGAGCGCAAAAAAAGAACCAAGAGTGTCATCACGACAGTCTTGGTTCTCGTTTTCTAACTAACTTATTATCAACTATTCATTACTCATTCTGAATTTGCTGGTGCAAAGGTACGAACAAAATACCATGAAATACCTCTATTTTAAGTAAAAAAAACACGTAAACGTTTGCGCTAATGAAATATATTTTGTATCTTTGCCGCGTCAAGGAATAAAGCGTATGGCAAATAACAAACATCGAACTTCCTTAAAGGATCTTGCCAAGGAACTAGGCGTGAGTATTGCAACTGTCAGCAGGGCTTTACGTAGTTCACCGGAGATAGGCCTTGAGATGCAAGAAAAGGTAAAGGCTCTCGCAAAGCGTCTTAATTATCGTCCCAACCCTTTTGCCCAGAGTCTTCGTAAAGAGGCGCCGAGAGTCATCGGTGTCGTGGTACCCAATCTGGTGACCCATTATTATGCAGCCGTGTTGGATGGTATTGAGGACGAGGCGCGTAAGGCAGGCTATTCCGTGATCAGTGCCAATACGCATGAACAGAGTGAAGACGAGGTAAAAGCCATTGATAACTTTATCAGTCTTCATGTTGAGGGAATTGTTGCATGTCTATCCCAGAATACCACAGACTACAGCCATTTTGAGGAAATCTCAAAGATGGATATTCCGTTAGTGTTCTTTGGACGTACTTGTCTTCAGGATAAGTTTTCCAGTGTGATGGCTAATGGTGATGAAGCAGCGCAGGAGGCAACACAGCATCTGATAGATACCGGAAGTCGAAGGATTGCTTTTGTCGGCGGACCCAACCATTTGGATATGGTGAAAAGACGTAAACATGGTTACCTGGAAGCCTTAAGAGAGAATAAGATTCCAATAGACCGCGAATTGGTGGTCTGCGAGAAGATTGACTACGAATGGGCTCTGGAGGCAACGACAGCCCTTCTTCAGAAAGAGAACCACCCCGATGCCATTCTGGCCTTTAATGACATCATAACTTTTGCAGCATTTACAGCCATTAAGCGTTTGGGCTTCCGTATTCCTGACGATATCGCACTGATAGGCTTTACTGACGATGTCCATGCCCGATACGTCACACCCCAGTTGTCTGCCATTGAGGATCAGTCGCACGAGATGGGGAAAGTGGCCTGTCAGTTACTGTTGAAGAACATCGGCGGAGACAGTAAGATATATAAGAAGATAGTTCCACAACGTTTGGTTATCCGAGAGACTTCTGCTAAAAACAAATAATCTAAAATCCTTTTTTTGAGAAATGAAAAAGTTCTCTTTATTATTCTTTTTTACATTATTCGTGGTAGCCGTTGTCGAGGCTACAGTGATTCCTGACATGAAATTCCGCCGTTTGGATACCCGTGAGGGGCTTTCAAACTCGATGGTCGGTTGTATTTATCGTGATTCACAGGGATATGTATGGTTCGGAACTGGCTATGGTCTGAATCGTTATGACGGCTATCGTTTCAGAACGTACTTTTCTTATGAAAGGGATACGACTACATTGCGCAATAACCGTGTAGACGAGATACAGGAAGCTCATGGAGGCCGACTTTGGCTGAAACAGGGCATGAACTACTCGCTCTATGATCCAGTGACGGAGAAAGTCGATAGAAATCCGGGGCGTTGGTTGAATGCTCAAGGAATTAAAGGTGGTATTGAGAGCCTTCATCTAGATTCCAAGAAGAATTACTGGGTCAAGACTTACGAAGATGGTTTCTACTACTTTAACCCTGTGACGAAGAAGGTTAACCATATACCTTTTGGCTATGGCCCCAATGAGTTTTCCAAGGAGTTTGGCGTTTCAGCCTACTCGGAAAGCGAGGAGGGCATGATTCTCGTTTCTACCTATGGCGAACTGATGTGCATCGACGGTGAACGCGGTAAGGTCATTTGGAAAGAGGATTATGTTAAGCGCACCCTCGATACCTATAACGATTATTGGGTGATGGTAGATAAAGATCAGAATATCTGGGTCATTACGCACTCTACAGGTACTTACATCTATATGAAGAATGAGAAGCGCTGGTATTCTTCGCTCATGGAACTGATGCGGGCACAGGGCTTCCAGAACGTACCCGAGGAAATTGTCGTGTGGGAGGTCTGTTACGATGCCAAAGGCTTCCTTTGGGTGGCTAGCGACCACATGGGTGCGCTGGTGCTCGACTTCAAGAATAAGGAGTGGCGGCAGTTTACAAACGTGAAAGGCGACGAGACGTCATTGCCTGATATAACGCTGAAGCACCTGTATCTGGATCAGCTGGGCCGTATGTGGGTAGCCTCCTATAAGAATGGTGTGGCCATGTGCTCTGAGGCCATGTCTAATTTCACCAGTCTGGCTTTTGGTGATATCAATGCCATTACTGAGGATAAGGATGGCAACTACTGGCTTGGACTTAACAGTGGTGGTATCGTGAAAATGGATGCCAAGACGCGCGAACCATTGGAGAAGTTTACCAAGCAATCTTTAGGTGTGCCCAGTGATGTGGTGGTGGGCAGTTATGCAGCCCGTGATGGAAGCCTATGGTTTGGTACCTGGGAAGGCGGTCTGTTGAAATACAAGGATGGCCATTGGAAGAACTTCCGCTCATCGGATGCGGGTAGCCTTCTGAAGACTAACAATATATGGGGCGTTACCGAGGACCGCTGGGGTAACATCTGGGCTGGTGTTCTCGGAGGTGGTGCTGTCAGAATTGACAAGAACTCGGGAGCTCAGAAGGCTATTACGACAGACAATTCTGTACTGAATACAGTATGGACAAACAGTATATCTACAGCTCCCAATGGTTGGCTCGTGTTAGGAAACTCGGAGTATTATGCGCTGATTAATCCAGGTAACTTTAAGGTGATTAACGGCACACTTCCCCAGGATAATGATATGAAAGCGATAACAGTGTCTACTGCTACAACACAGGCCTTCATGGACAGTCGAGGATTGCTGTGGCTGGTCTCTCCTTCTGGCGTGGTGATTTATGACCGTAAGACAGGACAGAAGACATTACTCGACATGAAGTCTGGTCTCCATGGCTCCAATGCAGTCGCTGTGACCGAGGACACTCGGCATTCCATGTGGGTGGCCTCTGATCACGGTGTGTCGAATATCACACCTCTTAAGCAGGAAGACGGTTCGTGGGCATATACGGTGCGCAGCTTCAACGATCGTGATGGACTGCAGCCAGGCCCGTTTAACCAGCGTGCTATCTATTGCAGTCGTTCTGGTGAATTATTGATTGGCGGACAAGATGGACTCGATATCATCAATACCCTGAATCTTGGCGATGGCAATACGAAAGAGCGTCCAGTGTTCAGTGGTCTGCTGCTCTTCGATCACGAAGTGGAGGTCGGTGAGAAGATAGACGGAGGCGTAATCCTAGAGAAAGCCTTAGACATGCAAGGCGAGATAAGTCTGGCGTATCATCAGAATCAGTTTACGATCCACATGGCATCCGACAATGGTGGTGTCAACAATAGTACGCGTTTTGTCTATCAGTTGAAAGGCTTCAATGATAAGTGGATCAAGACCACAGCCATTAATCCCGACATCACCTATATGTCGTTGCCTTCAGGCAGTTATACTCTTTGCGTACGAATGCTGAAAGACGACGGTACCATGGGCGATGTGGAGAGTCAGCTGAAAATTACTATTGGTTCGCCATGGTATTTCTCTTGGTGGGCTTGGCTTTGCTATCTGTTAATCTTCTTGGCGGTATTCTTCGGTTGGAAACCTGTGGTGAAATGGATTAAAAGACCTCGTACACAGCGCAACCAAAGTACCAAGGTCGAGCAGACAAAACAAACAGAAGAGTCATCAGAAGACGATATAGAGGAAGCCGTATTGATGGATGACGAGGAAGATTGAAATGTTTTTTAGCCGGCAGTAATTGATTTTTCATTAAAATGTTTGTGTGTTTCATTATTTTTGTCTAAATTTGTGGCGAAAAAGAAACCTAAAGCATTTATGAGGAAAATATTATTGTATCTCTTGCTCGGGTGGTGCCTGGTTACAAATGCAGGTACAACACTGCCTGATATGAAGTTTCGTCGTCTGGATACACGCGACGGTTTGAGCAACTCACAGATCAATTACCTCTTTCAGGATTCGAAGGGTGTTATCTGGATGGGTACTTCATACGGTCTGAATCGTTACGACGGTTACCGTTTCAGAACATTCTATAGTGATCCGAACGATACGACCACGTTGCGTAATAATTATGTCGACCTGATATGGGAAGACTATCAGGGTAGGCTGTGGTTGCGACAGGGCATGAACTATAGTTTCTTTGATCCTAAGACAGAGCATGTGACCCGTAATCCTTCATCAGAACTGGTAAAGTGGGGCATCAAGGGCGGTGTCGATCGCTTCTTTATTGACTCGCAGAAGCGTTACTGGGTAAAGACTTATGATGACGGCATGTATTGCTATAATCCTAAGACAGAGAAACTGACCTTGATCAAATACGGTTATGGCGATAATGAGATTCCCCATGATTTCTGGGTTTCTTCGTTTGGCAATTTTGGCGACAAAGTGCTCATAGTATCCAGCGCTGGTGTGATCATGGCCCTCGATGGCGACAAGGGAAAAGTGCTATGGAAGGACACTTTCGTCAGGGACAATGGTGGTGAACCTGATCAGGCCTATAACCTCTATGTCGACCAGTTCGATAATATCTGGGTTTTGTCTACTCATTTTTTCGTCTACGAGCAGAAAGCCAAACGTTGGCATAGTTCGGTCAACAGCTTTCTGGCTACGCTGGGCATAGAGCCTCTCCCTGAGCCCCTTCAGTTATGGGATGCCTGCATGGATAATCGTGGATGGATTTGGATTGCGACCGACCATGAAGGATTGTTCGTGATTGATCCTGAGAGCAAAGAGGTGAAGCAGTTCAAGAACAATAAGTTTGATACCACTTCACTTAGTGAGAATACGGCCAGGCATCTGATGGTCGACAAGAATGGCAGTATGTGGATAGCTACCTATCGAAACGGTGTCAACCAGTATATCGAGCAGATGGAGGGCTTTAAGACATTGGAACTGGGCGATGTCAATACCACGACGGTGGATACGCAGGGCAACTATTGGCTTGGAACAGATAACCGCGGTATAATCAAATATAATCCTCATACGGGTGAGGCGGAAATCTACGATAAAGCGCGTTGCGGCTTTGCCTCTGACATTATGGTGGCATCTTATGGTGCTAGAGACGGTTCTGTATGGTTCGGCACTTATAATGGTGGTCTGATCCACATGGTTAATGGGCAAGCTAAGAACTATACGGCTTCTAATACCGAAGGCGCATTGTTGAACAACAACGTATGGTCGGTAACAGAGGATAAATGGGGTGACATCTGGATTGCTACATTGGGTAGTGGTGTGCAGAAGCTCAACTTGAAGAGTGGAAAGTTCACGACCTATAATTCCTATAATTCTAACCTGCCCGAAAATTTCATGACGCAGGCATCATGGATTAAGAAGGGATGGCTGATGGTAGGTCATTCCCAGTATTATTCGCTCATCAACCCCGTCAGCGGTAAGATTGCAAATATCACGATTCCCGCCATTCCCGGGCAGCCGGTAGCGATGGCGTCTACGGTCTGTCTCATTGAGGATAGTCGTGGACTCATCTGGCACGGATCGACGGCAGGCTGTTGCATCGTTAACCCAAAGACTCACCATCAGACGATGCTTGATATGAATAGTGGCCTTTTGGGCTCTAGTGTTGTCGGCCTGATTGAAGACGATATGCATAGCATGTGGGTCATTACCGAACATGGTATCTCAAACGTCGTACCTTCGAAAGATGAAAATGGTGAGTGGACGTTCACGGTGCGTAGCTTCAGTAGCAAGGACGGACTGCAGCAAGGCCCATACAATCAGCGTTCCGTCAGTCGTACAAAGGATGGACTGATCCTCGTTGGCGGACTGGGTGGCGTCGATGTCATCAACCCGAAGTTGGTGGCCAATGCCGATAATACGGAGAAGCCGATCTTCAGTGGTCTGAAACTCTTCGGACAGGAGATGGGGGTAGGAGAAGCTTTCGATGGCCGCGTGATTCTAGACAAGGCGCTCAGCGAGTGCGAGGAACTTGTGTTGCGTTATTACGAGAACCAGTTTACCATCCAACTTGCTACCGATAAGGGCGAGATTCATAATCCTTCGCGCTTCATCTATATGCTCGAAGGCTTCAGCGACCGTTGGATCAAGACTGAGGAACAGGATCCCAATATCACCTATATGTCGCTCCATCATGGCAGTTACATCCTTCATGTCCGTATGCTCAACGAGGATGGTACTATGGGGCAGAACGAGGCAGTCTTGAAGATAACCATCACACCTCCATTGCTGCGTAACCGTTGGATGATGCTGTTATTCCTCTGTTGCGTGGCTGGCGGCATCTATTATTGGCGTCGCCAGTATATGAGGCGTCAGGAGGATAAGATGGAGCGTGAACGCTTACGCATGGAGGTGATGAAGAAGCAATGGATGAACGAGATGAAGGCTCAGCTGATGAATAGTGGCCCCGCTACATCACCTGCGTCGGAGCAACAGCCTTCTGATTCTCAGCAGCCAGAGTGGGCGTTTGGTTCACTGAACAAGCAACCAGGCGATCTTCAGGAGTTTATGAAGGAACAGTGTGCCCAGTTCAAGGCGCCCGAGGGCAAACGCCTGAAGTTCACCTTCTTCCCTTTGGCACAAGATCTGGTGATGCCTTTCGACCATGATCTGCTGAGTCAGGCTATTCAGATTCTGCTGAACAATTCTGTGATGTTCTCACCCAGCGACTGTCGCATCAAGGTCTTTGTCGATAAGACCCCGAATCATGGTACAATCCGTATTTCAGATAATGGCATCGGCCTCCCTGAAGAGGCTAAGGCTCACATGTTCGATCCAGTCGTCAGCGACGACGATCCTGGTGTATGTCTGCATATTGTGAAGAATATCGTGACGGCTCATGGAGGAACAGTGACAGGTGATAACAATCCAGGCGGTGGTTCTGTGTTTACCATCACACTGCCACTTGAGCAGCCGGAAGAGATTGAGGAGGCTGTGCTGATGGACGATAACGATAATGAATGACTAACAAGAACTAATTAATAACAAAGTATGAAGAAACTGTTTTTGATGGTGTCTCTCCTGGCATTGGCTGGATCAGCTGCAGCTGCCGAGGTGCAGACACAGGGACAGCAGGTGACGATCTGTCCTGATGGCGGACAGGCAAAAGTGATCCGCCTAGAAGTAATTAACGACAACATCATCCGGGTGCGTGCCACCTCGAAGGATGCGCTGCCAGAAAAACCTGCCTCGCTGATGATTGTGCCGCAGGCTGCACCAGCCAAGGGCTCTTACACAGTGAGCGAGGAGGACGGCAACATCGTTGTGAAGGCCAAGAATGTGAAGGCTGTGGTATCAAAAGCTACTGGTGAAGTGACTTTCTTTGATGCAGCAGGTAAGGAATTGTTGAAGGAAGCGAAGGACGGTAAGAAGTTTTGGGACTTTACGGTGCCTGAGCGTGAGTATGGCATCAAGAATGGGTTCACGGTTCCGGAGGAGGCTAAGCATGGTCTCTCTTGGCAGATGAAGTTCGATAGTCCAGACGATGAGGCTTTCTATGGACTTGGTCAGCATCAGAGCGAGGAGTTCAATATGAAGGGTAAGAACGAGGATCTCTTCCAATATAACACCAAGGTTTCGATCCCCTTCGTGCTGTCGAATAAGAACTACGGTCTGCTCTGGGACAGCTACAGCTATTGCCGCTTTGGTAATCCCAATGACTACCTGCAGCTGAACCGTGCCTTCAAACTGTATGATCGCACAGGCAAGGAAGGTCATCTCACTGGAACTTACGTTGATGCGAAAGGCAAAAAGCTGGTGCGCGATGAAGATAGCATCTATTATGAATATGGTACGCCCGAGAAGTCGGCCATTGCCCTTAAGACTGATAATGGTGGTATCAAGAACTTCCCCAAGGACATTAACCTGATGGGTGCCAATGTTACCTACGAAGGCTTTATCGAGCCCGAGTGCTGCGGCAAGTGTAAGGGCAAGACACAGCTCTACCAGTTCATCCTTTATTATTCAGGCTATGTCAAGGTCTACATCGATGGCAAGGAGGTTGTGTCCGAGCGTTGGCGCACGGCTTGGAATCCTAATTCCTATAAGTTCAGCTGTGAACTCCAGAAGGGTAGGAAAGTGCAGCTCCGCATAGAGTGGCGTCCTGATGGTGGCGAGGCTTATTGTGGCCTGCGTGTTTCCGAGCCCCGTAGTGCTGAGGAGCGCGGCAAGCTCTCTGTATGGAGTGAGATGGCCAAGGATATGGACTATTATTTCATCGCAGGCGAGAATCTCGATCAGGTTGTTTCCGGCTATCGCACGCTGACAGGAAAGGC
>JAEEGF010812755.1_pt1 | contig 61516 bp, 54 predicted proteins | sample 9134171 | NCBI WGS metagenome assembly JAEEGF01 (sample SAMN16246542, study PRJNA631951) | gut metagenome | biome: gut microbiome; feature: rumen; material: AP-attached | host: Bos | place: Iran: Karaj | collected 2018-10 | reverse complement strand
CTAACCGCTAACCCATAACCGCTAACCTATAACCTCTAACCTATTCTTCGATTCCTATCATTAACTTCTTCTGGAAGATGGCGGGAAGATTTGCCACAAAGCCATAGGCCTCGTTGCCGTTGGCGATGAATGGGCCATCGGATACGGCATCCACGTGCCAATGTTCCTCGTCGAGCGGCCTCCAGTCGTCACACTCAAGCGTGAGGGGATCCATCCTGCCCCACAGTTCTCCGTAGCCGGTATGTTCCTCGCGGGAAGTGAGAGCTTCCGATACGTTGAGTTTCAGGATTCCGTTCTTGTAGCTGTACGTTCCAATGTATCTCTCGCCCCAGGGGGTGATGGTAAGCTCGAAGCGGCTGCCCTGTATCTTGATGGCTGTACGGATGATGGTTTGCTCTCCGAATCTGCTGTACCAGCACCAGAAGCCTTGGATGTCCTCGGACTTGGCGTTGACAGTCTTGCCTTGCTTGAAGAGTATCATGCTGAGCATTTCTTCGTTTCCCTCGACAGACTTGATGGTTTCCTTCATCACCAGGACGGATTTGTCGTAGAGCAGACCTGGAACGGACTCGTATGTGCCACCCTCCCATGTATACTTCACTACGCCGTCAGTTACCGTGTAGCCACCACGGAACTGCACCTCGCCGTTCATCTTGAAGGTCACCTGATCCTGAGTAAACGTGGCAACATAGTCGTCGTCTGTACTGTTGATGGTCCATGTGCCCACCAGATCATTCGTTGTGACAGGTCCGCTGGGTGTGTTGGGTCCTTCTGGCTCATCGTCGTCACCACAGGCTGAGAGGGTGAATACTGCTGCGAAAAGGCTTGCGAGAAGCCAAAGATTCTTTTTCTTCATGATTTCCAATGTTTTTTTGTTTATAAAAAAGTTTCTTACTCGTCTCCATTCTTTCGTCATCGCAAAAGGGGAAGGTGAAACAGCCATCGACGAATACAACCGCCCTTTTCATCTCAACCCCTTATTCCTGGTTAACAATGTTTCCCGTTGCAAATATACAAAAGATTTTTGAATCAAGAAAAGTAAAAGGAAAAAAATAGAGGTTAGGGGCTAATCCATTTAGCCATTTACCATTTAAACGGTTAGCGGTTACTCCATTTACCATTTACAATTTCTTGCGCTCCAGTGGGTGCTCAGGCGCAGGCGGAGTCCCATTTAAACGGTTAAAGGTTAGCGGTTACCGCAAAAAAACAATGGGCTGGGGATTGCCCTCTCAGCCCATTGCTTTCCTTATATTGTTTGTCTTATGTTATTTCACGCTGAACTTATAGATGGTCGTTGTGTTGTATTCCTCACCTGGAAGGAGTGTGGTGGTGGGGAACTCAGGATGGTTGGGGCTGTCGGGATAGTGCTGGGTTTCGAAGCAGAGGGCGCTGCGTCTGGGATAGGCGATGCCTTTCTTGCCGATGAAGCTGCCGTCGAGGAAGTTGCCAGCGTAGAACTGCATACCTGGCTGATCGGTATACATGTCCATCTGGACGCCGCTGGTGGGGTCGTAGAGGGTGCCTGCCACAGCGTTGATGTCGCCATTGGTAGCCAGGATCCAGTTGTGGTCGTATCCGTTGCCGTTCTTAATCTGCACGTTGGTGGTGTCGTCGATGCGGTCGCCAATGCGGGTGGGGGTGCGGAAGTCGAAGGGAGTGCCCTCGACGTCAGCAATCTCGCCTGTTGCCAGCACGTACTCGTCGACGGGAGTGTACTGGTTGGCGTTCAGGTACAGCACTTCGTCGAGAGCATCCTTGGTGGGGTCGCCGCTCAGGCAGAAGTAGCAATGGTTGGTCAGGTTGAGGACGGTGGGCTTGTCGGTACTGCCCTGATAGGTGATGGCCAGGGAGTTGTCGTCGCCCAGCTTGTAGGTGACCTTCACGCTGATGTTGCCAGGATAGCCATCCTCGCCGTCAGGACTTGTGGTGGTGAACTCGAGGGTCTGGTTGTCCACCTGATTGGCTTCCCAGATGCGGTTGTGGAAGGCAACGGGGCCGCCTCCGTGGAGACTGTTCATGTTGTTGTTGGCAATCAGCTGATACTCTTGTCCGTCGAGGGTGAACTTGGCATTTCCGATGCGGTTGCCATAGCGTCCGATGAGGGCTCCGAAGTTGCATCCTTCGTTGCCGAACTTGATGTAGTCGTCGATGTTGTCGTGTCCCAGGCAGACATCGATGAGCTGGCCGTCCTTGTTGGGCACCATGATGCTGACGATGCGTCCTCCGAAGTTGGTGAAGCAGACCTCCATGCCGTTGGCGTTGGTCAGGGTGTAGAGATCCGTCTCTTCAGACTGGAAATTGCTGCGGAGAAGTCCGGATTGTGTGGGCTGCTCGGCTTCCTCTTTGGGTTTGGACTGGCAGGATGTGAGCATCCACAGGCCTGCTGCTGCAATCAGGAGACTGCTGGAAAGAAACTTTTTCATTTTCTGTTCGTTTTTTTAATAAGGGTTAATTATAATGTGAATTCGATAAAATCTGCCTCTCAAATTTCTTCTTTCAGGCAAAAATACCACTTTTTTCATAGACCACAAACTTTTTTTTCACAATTCGTCGATAAAATGTGCGCACATATAAAAAAAATGACTATCTTTGTGGTAGAAATAACAAAATCTCAAAAAATGAAAAGGCTTTTCAATACAAGAAAAATCATTCTGGTGTGTCTCTCTGTGATTGCGCTTTATTCCTGCACGGAGAATGTCGACACTTCTGCACGCTACGTCTTCAGGGAAGAGACGGTGGCAAGCTATCTGGAGAAGCATGCGGACTACAGCGAGTATGTGGACCTGCTGAAGAAGGTCAAGATCAGCCGCATGAGCAACTCATCCGTTTACCAGCTGATGTCGGCTCGAGGAAACTACACGGTCTTTGCCCCTACCAACGAGGCTATCCAGAACTATCTGGAGGAACTGGTTGAGCAGGAGTTGATCTCAAGCCCCTCGTGGGATGCGTTTACGGACAGCGTCAAGCTCGACTCCATCCGAAAGGTGGTTGTTTACAACAGTATCATCGACGGTGGCGACAACAGCGACCAGATGTATGAGGTGGCCAATTTCCCCGTCATCAACAACGCTGAGTTCCCCATCGGCAACCTGAACGACCAGAAGCTGACCATCTATTGGCTCGACAATGAGCCTGACAGCCTCTTCATCAACGGAGACTGCCCCATCGACGTCAACAATCGCGACATCCCTGCCATCAACGGCTATGTTCATCAACTCCACAAGGTCATCGCTCCCAGGAATGTGACCGCCGCCGTCTATCTGCAGGAGATTCTCGACACCCAGAAGGAAGGCCTTCTCGTCATGGCTCGATGCCTGCAGGCAGCAGGCCAGCTGGACACTCTCGACGTCTTCCGCGACGAAGTCTACGAGGAGCTCTATCAGACGGGCCAGGTGCCAGACCTCATCGGTATGACCCAACATGGTTTCGCAGAGGGAAGTATCGGCTATGCTCCCAAGCATCGTCTCATTGGCTTCACCATCTTCGCAGAGCCTGACAGTTTCTGGCGTGAGCAAGGCATTGATCCCACCGATCCTGACTTGCTGCAGAAACTCGTCCAATGGATTCTGGATAATCATCAGTATTCCGATGATGACGATTTCGTGACAGACACAGATTACGAGAACCCCAAGAACCTGCTCTACCAGTGGACCACCTACCACATGCTGCCCATGAAGTTGGCTGCTGACAAGCTGGTAATCCACAACAACGAGTTTGGATACAACACAGGCAATCCCTACAATTACGCCATCCCCGTTTACGAGTACTACACCACGATGGGTGAGCGCCGCCTGCTGAAGCTCATCGAGACAAAGGCCAGCAATGGCGTTTGCCTGAACCGCTTCCCCAACATAGATGATGCTCGCGAAGGTACAGGTCTGGAGATATCCTGCGATCCTGACAAGGTGGGCTGTCTGATTGACAGAGAGGGAGAATTGGCCATTACCAACGACATCATCAACTGCTGCATCTATCCCATCGATGCACCTCTCTCCTACAGCGACGAGGTTCGCAACAATCTCGCCAAGGAGCGCATCCGTTTCGACGGCATGAGCCTCTTCCCTGAAGCCATGACCAACGATATCCGCAAGAAGGCTGCCACTGAGGAGCGCTATCAGCATGTGCATATCCCCAAGAACAGCACTTACCAGTACTTCAAGAACTTCAGCATCAACGACGATTGCAACTTCGTTTACTATAATGCTTATCAGTACGACTGGTGTAACCTGAATGCGGATGAGATGAAGGCAGTAGGCCGCTACGAGCTGATGTTCACCCTGCCTCCCGTTCCACGCCGTGGTACCTATGAGTTCCGCTACAAGGTGCTGGCAAACGGAAACCGTGGTGTGGCTCAGATCTATTTTGGTTCCGACCCCAACAATCTGCCTGTAGCTGGTATTCCTTTGGACTTGACTATCACATGCAACGACAGGCGAGTTCCTTGGGAGGCCGATAGCGAGGACGAGGACTACAATGCAGAGGTTGACAAGCGTATGCGTAACAGCGGCATCATGAAAGGCGTCAGGTCGATCAAGAAGAGCAATGGTACGGAACGCTCAACAGTCAACAACGAGTGCCTCCGCCGTATTCTGTGGCGTGGCACCCTGGATCCTCACGAGACGTATTACTTCAAGATGAAATCTGTGCTTGACTCCGATAAGAAAGAATTCTACATGGACTATCTGGAGTACTGTCCGAAGGAAGTTTACGACAACCCAGAGAAACCTGAGAATATCTGGTAGAGTCCGACTGAAATGAATAATGAAGACAAGAAGTGCTGCAAGATTCCCTCTTGCGGCACTTTTTTTGTGCCCTTTTTGCACCCTTTTGGCATCAGGTGTTGCGTATCTGGCTAAATTTTATTATTTTTGTACCAAACAATAATAAGATTCTGAATGAAAGGTATCGTTTTGGCGGGAGGAAGCGGCACTCGCCTCTATCCCATCACGAAAGGAGTCAGCAAGCAGATGCTCCCCATTTTCGACAAGCCCATGATCTACTATCCCATCAGTGTGCTCATGTTGGCTGGCATACGCGACATCCTGATTATCAGTACTCCGTATGATTTGCCAGGCTTTCGTCGTCTCTTGGGGGACGGCAGCGATTTTGGAGTGAATTTCCAGTATGCTGAGCAGCCCAGTCCAGATGGTTTGGCTCAGGCTTTCATCATTGGACGCGAGTTCATTGGCGACGATTGTGCCTGTCTCGTGTTGGGCGACAACATATTCCAGGGAGCAGGTTTCACGAGCTTGCTTCGCGAGGCTGTCCGCGCAGCTGAGGAGGACAAGAAGGCTACCGTATTTGGCTATTGGGTCAACGATCCTGAGCGATACGGTGTGGCTGAGTTTGACAGTCAGGGAAATTGTCTTAGCATCGAAGAGAAACCAGTTCATCCCAAGAGCAACTATGCTGTGGTGGGCCTTTATTTCTATCCTAATAAGGTGGTGGATGTGGCTGCTCGTATCAAGCCTTCTGCACGTGGGGAGCTGGAGATCACGACCGTCAATCAGGAGTTTCTGCAAGCGGGTGAACTCAAAGTGGCCACCCTTGGGCGAGGATTTGCCTGGCTGGACACTGGAACCCACGATTCGCTTTCAGAGGCCAGTACGTATATCGAGGTGCTGGAGAAGCGCCAGGGCTTGAAGGTGGGCTGTCTCGAAGGCATCGCTTATCGCAAAGGATGGATTACGAAGGAGAAGATGCGCGAGTTGGCTCAGCCGATGCTCAAGAACCAATATGGCCAGTATCTGCTGAAGGTGATAGATGAGGTGGAACGCTATGGTGCTATAATAGATTAGTTATGGAGGTTATAGAGACATCTGTCAGTGGGTTGCTGATTATCAAGCCCCGTGTCTTCTGCGATACTCGCGGTTATTTCTTCGAGAGTTTCTCACAACGCGAGTTCGAGGAGAAGGTGGGTCCCATTTGCTTTGTGCAGGACAATGAGAGCATGAGCAGTTATGGCGTGATGCGTGGCCTGCATTTCCAGCGTCCGCCTTTTACACAGAGAAAACTGGTTCGTTGCGTTCGTGGTGCCGTGCTGGACGTGGCGGTGGATATCCGCAAAGGCAGCCCCACGTATGGTCAACACGTGGCGATCGAGCTTACGGAGAAGAATCATCTTCAGTTCTTCGTCCCCCAGGGATTCGCTCATGGATTCTCTGTCTTGAGCGAGACGGCAGTTTTTCAGTATAAGTGCGACAATTTCTATGCTCCTCAAGCCGATGACGGCATCTCTATCCTGGATGAAAGTTTGGGCATCGACTGGAAAATCCCTAAGGACAAAGCCATTTTGAGCGAAAAGGATATGAGGCACGTTCTTTTGAAGGACTTTGACTCACCTTTCTCGATATAGGACAAACGATTAAGTTCTCTGCATGAATATACTTGTAACTGGCGCAAATGGGCAACTTGGCAACGAGGTTCGTATCGTGGCGAGAAAGAGTCCTGACCATTACATCTTCACGGATGTGAACCAGCAGGAAGATCAGGAAACCACGTATCTCGACATTACCAATCTGGAAGCTATCCGCTCGATGGTGAAAGAGAATGCTGTGGATGTCATCATCAACTGCGCGGCCTGGACCAATGTGGATGCTGCTGAGACGGCAGGTGAAATTGTGGAGACTCTGAATGCCATTGCCCCCACGAATCTTGCCCAGGTCATGAAGGAAGTCAATGGACTGCTCATCCATATCTCTACGGATTATGTCTTTGGAGGTGATATTGCCAACACGCCATGCAGGGAAGACCAACAGGGAACTCCAACGAGTGTCTATGGCCTGACGAAACTTCATGGCGAGCAAGGAATCCTGCGGTCTGGTTGCAAGCATGTCATCATTCGTACTGCGTGGCTCTATTCTGAGTTTGGCAGGAATTTCTGCAAGACGATGCTCCATCTGACTGCCACAAAGCCTCTTCTGAAGGTTGTCTTCGATCAGGTGGGAACTCCCACCTATGCTCTCGATCTTGCGAATGCCATCCAGACGGTTATGGAGGATTACAAGGCACAGGATTCAGGCCTTCATTCCTCAAGCTATGCTCATTCAGGTATATATCATTTCTCGAACGAGGGAGTCTGCTCCTGGTATGATTTCGCAAAAATGATCGCGGAGTATAACGGGCAGAGCCTTTGCGACATCCAGCCCTGCTACAGCAGCGAGTTCCCAAGTCCAGTGAATCGTCCTGCCTATTCTGTCCTGGACAAGACCAAGATAAAAGAGACCTTTGGAGTCAAAATCCCTTATTGGACTGACTCTCTGAAAAAGTGTATCAACAATTTGAAGAAAACAGAACTATGAAACGTAATATAGTCATCACAGGTGGTGCTGGATTCATTGGCAGCCACGTAGTCCGTCTTTTTGTCAACAAGTATCCTGACTATAAGATTATCAATCTGGATAAGTTGACCTATGCAGGCAACTTGGCCAACTTGAAGAGCGTAGAGGACAAGCCTAATTACAAGTTCGTCCACATGGACATTTGTGACTTCGAAGCCTTCTACAGACTCATGCAGGAAGAACAGGTCGATGGAATCATCCATTTGGCAGCAGAGAGCCATGTGGACCGTTCCATCAAGGACCCTTTCACCTTTGCCCGTACGAACGTGATGGGAACATTGAGTCTTCTGCAGGCAGCCAAATTGTATTGGGAAAGCTTGCCTGAGAAATACGAGGGAAAACGTTTCTACCATATCTCTACGGATGAGGTTTATGGCGCTCTACAGATGACTCACCCTGAGGGCATAGAACCTCCCTTTGCCACCAAAGCATCCAGTGGGACGCGTCACGAGGCTTATGGCGACGAGTTCTTCCTCGAATCCACCAAGTATCAGCCTCATTCTCCCTACAGTGCCTCCAAGGCAAGCAGCGACCACTTTGTGCGTGCTTATCACGACACCTATGGGATGCCCACCATCGTGACGAACTGTTCCAACAACTACGGGCCTTATCAGTTCCCTGAGAAGCTGATTCCACTCTTCATCAACAATATCCGCCACCGCAAGCCGCTTCCTGTCTATGGAAAGGGCGAGAATGTGCGCGACTGGCTTTATGTGGAGGATCATGCGTGTGCGATTGATACGATCTTTCACGATGGGAAGGTGGCTGAGACCTATAATATCGGCGGATTCAACGAGTGGAAAAACATCGATCTTATCCACGTGCTTATCAGGACGGTGGATCGATTGCTGGGTCGCATGGAAGGAGAGGACCTCAATCTTATCACTTACGTCACAGACAGATTGGGGCACGATGCGCGTTATGCCATCGATTCCACAAAGCTGCAACGTGAACTGGGTTGGGAACCAAGCCTTCAGTTCGAGGAAGGTATCGAGAAGACAGTCCGTTGGTATCTCGACAATCAGGATTGGATGGACAATGTGACCTCTGGAGAGTACCAGAAGTACTATGAGAATATGTATGCTAACCGATAAAACGAAACAATATGAAGTTTGTATCCCCTTTTTTCTGTGCATCTGTCATGAGAGGTAAGTGCCTGTGTCTGTTAATGTTGCTGCTGGCGATGATCGCTCTTCCCATCATAGGACAGACGTTTGATCAGGCACAAGGATATCGTTTGGAGATTGGCGACGGTCTTGCTCTGGATAATCAGGGAGGCAATATCGTGTTCTCTCCTGTCAACAAGAAATCGCCCTCTCAAGTGTGGCAGATTCTTCCCTCTGGCCGTGCTGGATATAGCCTGCTCCTGAATCCTTATTCCCAAGATGCTCTCGACAATGGGAATCATGGAGGCAATCTGGGCGAGGCTTGCCCTTGGCCAATCAATCCTGGAAATGCCAACCAGCATTGGAAAATCGAGCAGAACGGCGAGACCTACACGTTGACAAGTGGCGCAGGAGGTTGTCTCTTGGGTTACAACGATACTTGCCAGCCAGGAGGACGTGTGTGGCAGCTGCCAGCCAAAAACACAGACGAGAACGTCCAGTGGCGTTTGGTGAAGACGAATCTGAAGGTTGTTCCCATGATGGAAAGCGCGAAGAGCAAGCATGACTGGGAAAACCAAGCGGTCTTCGCCATCAACAAATTGCCTGGACATGCCACCCTTCTCAACTATGCCAACGAGCAGGAGATGAAGGCTGACCAGGCATATCGCGAGCCTTGGCTTCATCCAAATACCAGCATCCGCCTGATGCTCAACGGAAAGTGGCAGTTCAACTGGTCTCCCTCTCCAGATGAGCGTCCAATGGATTTCTATAAGACAAGCTATGATGCAACTGGTTGGAAGACCATCCCTGTGCCCAGCTGTTGGGAGATGCAGGGTTATGGAACTCCCATCTACACGAATGTGACCTATCCGTTCAAGAACATGCCTCCCTTTATTCAAGGGATGGATAATTACACGGTTCTCAAAGAGCCGAATGCTGTGGGCAGTTATCGCCGCACCATCAGCATTCCAGCTGATTGGAAAGAACGTGATGTCTACCTCCATTTCAACGGAATCTACAGCGCTGCCTACGTGTGGGTGAATGGCAAGAAAGTAGGGTATACTCAAGGGCCCAACAACGATGCTGAGTTCGATGTCACAAAGTTTGTGAAGCCTGGACAGGAGAATCTGGTTTGCGTGGAGGTTTATCGATGGAGCGATGGCAGTTATCTCGAGGACCAGGATATGTTCCGCATGAGTGGCATCCATCGTGATGTCTATCTCGAGGCCCGCCAGAAACTGCATGTCCAGGATGTCTATGTGACTTCTTCGTTTAGTGACGATCTCTCTCAGGTAAAGGTGAATGTGGAGCTGGAAATCCAGAACTCAGGAAAGGCAACTCAAGCAAGTCCAAGAATCGACCTGTTGAATGACGAGTTTCAACACGTTGTGTCGGCCAACTCAACACGTCAACTTTTTGCTTCGAAAGGTAGCCAGAAAGTGTCGCTCTCTTTCACAGTATCGAATCCAAAGCTGTGGAGCGCAGAGAAACCTAATCTTTATACTCTGAATGTTGTCCTCAATGGCGAGGTCAGCACCCTGAAATATGGGTTCCGAAAGATTGAGAACAGGAATGGCCGCGTGTTTATCAACAACAAGCGTGTGTTCTTCAAGGGAGCCGACCGCCACGATACCCATCCCATTTACGGCAAGGCTATCCCTGTGGAAAGCATGATTGAGGACATTCTGCTGATGAAACGCTTCAATCTCAATACGGTCCGCACCAGCCACTATCCCAACGATCCTCGCATGTATGCACTTTATGATTATTATGGTATCTACGTCATGGATGAGGCTGATGTGGAGTGTCATGGAAATCATTCACTCAGCCGCACAGCGAGTTGGCAGGCAATGTATGTCGATCGTGAGGTACGCATGGTGCTTCGCGACCGCAACCATCCCAGCGTCATCTTCTGGAGTATGGGAAATGAATGTGGTGGTGGAGAGAATTTTGTGGCTGGAAAGAAAGCTATCCAAGAGTTGGATGGGCGTATGATTCACTACGAGGGAATGAATGAAGTGGCTGATATGGACAGCCGTATGTATCCCAGCGTGTCCGGCATGAAGGATGTTGACAGAGATCCAGGTAAGCAGGGCCGTCCGTTCTTCCTTTGCGAATATGCTCACGCGATGGGAAATGCGATAGGTAATCTCAAGGAGTATTGGGATTACATAGAATTCGAGTCACAGCGCCAGATTGGTGGCTGTATCTGGGATTGGGTTGACCAAAGCCTATGCAAGTATGGCGAGCCAGTCACAAACATGTACTATGGAGGCGGATTTGGCGATTATCCCAATGATAATGACTTTTGTTGCAATGGTATCATCACGGCTGATCGTCATGTGACTCCCAAGTTGTGGCAAGTCAAGAAGGTTTATCAATACGTTGATTTCCAGTTGACAAAGGGCAACAAAATTCGTGTGCGCAATCGTTATAGCTTTACCAATCTCAATGAGTTCAAGCTCTCTTATGCCTTGTTGCGCGATGGAGTCCCTGTTGCGAAAGGGACAGATATCATGCCTAACGTGCAGCCTGGCGACAGCATATTCTTGCCTTTGCCAGTAGATTTGCCTCAAGGTGAAGGACTCTATCACCTCAATGTCTCTCTGCAGTTGCGTGATGCTACCAGTTGGGCTGAGGCAGGTCATACTGTTGCTGAGGAACAACTCCTGTTGGCAGATCGTCCAGTTGCCGCTCCTTCCATTCCAGCTGCTGATGCGATTCAGGTTCGTGAGTCAACTTCTGATTTGGCAATTAAGGGTAACGAGTGGAGCGTGACCTTCGATCGCAAGTCGGGTGTCATCACCAGTCTTGTTTATTCTGGTCAAGAGATCATCGACAAGAAGCAAGGCTTCCAGTTCAGTGGATATCGTTCTATCAGCAATGACCGTTTGGGAAAAGTTGATGCTGAGATTCTGACAAAAGAAGTGGATTGGCGATACTCAACGGACAAGGATACGGTCATCGTTTGTGTGGACCAGCAGATTACTTCCTCGCGTTGCAGAACGGTGGCTATGCAGATTAGCTATCGCATCACATCAGGAGGACGCATTGAGGTGGAGGCAAGTTTTGATAATGCTCAAAGGGATAATCCTAACGAGAGCCAATCCAAACGTCAGTATCCTCGCCTTGGGCTTCAAGCCAGTTTGTCGTCTCATCTTGAAAATGTGGAATGGCTTGGTCGTGGACCTATCGAGAACTATCCAGACCGTAAGGATGCTGCTTTCATAGGTCGTTATCAGACCACTGTTACTGCGATGGAAGAAGAGTACGAGAAACCTCAGTCGATGGGTGAGCGTTGTGATAATCGTTGGCTCCAGTTGACCAATAGCTCAGGTCGTGGCATTCGCATAGAGGCAATAGATGGAGAGCTTGATTTCAGCGCCCTGCATTATACAGATGAGGATCTTTGGAACACCAAGTATCATCATGAGTTGCCTCGCATCAAGCGTCAGGAAGTCATCCTTCATCTGGATGCTGCTATGCGAGGATTGGGAAATGCCAGTTGTGGTCCAGGCCCTCTTCGCAAGTATGAAATTCCTGCAGATAAAGCCATTACTTATTCGTTCATTATTTCTAGAATTTAATTGTGTCTATGAAAAAGTCCATTCTTCTTCTTTCGACCTTCTGTGCAGCAGTTCTTGTTTTGACAGGTTGCCAGCAGGGTCCTGCTAAAGACTCTCATGTGGAGTCTACCATTCAGAATCCGATCCCCCTTAAGTTTGGCGATCCTTTCCTGCTTCATGCATCAGATGGCCGTTTCTATATGTATGGCACTTCGCTCGAAGATGGTTTCGAAGCTTTCGTGTCAGATGATTTGGTCAATTGGGAATCCTGTGGACAGATATATCATGGTGGTGACTCAACCCAATGGTGTGTTTCCTGCTTCTGGGCTCCAGAAGTCTACGAACGCGATGGCAAGTATTACCTCTTTTTTAGTGCAAACTATCGTGAGAATCCAACCAATGAAGGCGAGAACTTCAAGATTGGCGTGGCTGTGAGTGATTCACCCGCAGGTCCTTTCACAGATTTGATGAATCGTCCCATTTTCAATCCAGATTATCCCATTATCGATGCAAATGTTTATTTTGACGATGAGTCTGGTCGTTGCTATCTCTACTATAGCCGTTGCTGTTACAAGCATGCAGTGGAGAGTGAGATTGCCGACAAGGCTCGCTCTGAAGGTCTCTTCGATGAGGTTGAGGAGAGCTGGGTTTATGGTGTGGAGCTTAAGCCAGATTTCAGTGGCATCATTGGTGAGCCTCAACTCTTGTTGGCTCCTCCAACCAAACTTGATGACCTCCAGGCAGAATGGGAGAGTCGAAGCGTGACTTCAGGCGAGGTGAACCGTCGTTGGACAGAAGGCAGTTATCTTTTTCGAGAGGGTGATATATATTATATAATGTATAGTGCAAATTCTTATGCTGGTTCCCACTATGCCGTAGGTTATGCTACGAGCCAGAGTCCCTTAGGTCCTTTCCAGAAAGCAGCCAACAATCCTGTTTTGCAAGAGAATGTCTCGAAAGGTGGCACCGTCATGGGTACGGGACATAATATGGTTATTACCATGCCTGATGGTCAGCGCTATTGCGTTTATCACGGCCGCATGAGTGATAATCCTGAGGTACGTGTCGTCCTGATGGATCCCCTTCGTATTGAAGAGGATGGGAAACTTGTTGTGGATGGGCCTTCCGTTGCTCCTCAGACTATTGTGGTGAGATAGTGTTTTGACACGATGAGCCCAGTCTTATTTACCTATCTTCTCTGGGTGATGTCCGTTTTGGCCATCGTAGTTTTCATTTGTCTCTATTTCATAACGGCAGGCTATGGCCAGTTCCGTACCAAGCGATGGGGATACAGTATTGACAATCGTGTGGCATGGTTCCTGATGGAGGCTCCTGTCTTTTTTGTCATGCTCATCATCTGGTGTCGTGCAGGATTTCCCTTCCATCTTCCAGAATTAATCTTATTAGGTCTTTTCCTTGTCCACTATTTTCAACGAAGTTTCGTATTCCCCAGCTTGATGAAAGGTCATAGCCGAATGCCCCTCTCTATCATGATGATAGGTATCCTCTTCAATGTCATCAATGGCATTATGCAGGGAGGTGGTCTTTTCTGGTTCCCAATTCCTGCCTATACCCAGGGAGCCTCCTATCTGTTGCGATGGAATGCTATAGTTGGCATCATCGTTTTCTTGTTTGGTATGATTGTCAATTGGCATTCAGATTACGTCATCCGCCATCTTCGCCAACCAGGTGAAACTCGCCATTATTTGCCTCAAGTTGGTTTCTATCGCTATGTTACGAGTGCCAACTATTTTGGTGAGTTGGTTGAGTGGATTGGTTTTGCTATCGCTGCAGCCAATCCTGCTGCTTGGGTTTTTGCTCTTTGGACGGGAGCCAACCTTATCCCACGTGCCCATGCCATCCATCGCAAATATCATGAAGAGTTTGGCGATGAGGCTGTAGGCACTCGTCGACGCATTATTCCTCTCGTTTATTAGTGTTGATATGGATAACCTGATATTTCAAGAGGCTCACATCGGACCTCTTACTCTTCGCAATCGAACCATTCGCAGTGCTGCTTTCGAGAGTATGTGCCCAGGTCATCAACCCAGTCAGATGCTTTATGATTACCACACAAGTGTGGCACGTGGTGGGATTGGTATGACCACGATTGCTTATGCTGCTGTTTGTGAGAGCGGATTAAGCTTCGATCGACAGTTGGTAATGAAACCAGAAATAGTCCCAGGTTTACGTCATCTTACTGATGGTATACATCGTGAAGGAGCTGCGGCAGGTATTCAGTTGGGACATTGTGGCAACATGAGTCACAAATCCATTTGCGGATGTATTCCAGTAGGGGCTTGCCACGGTTTCAATCTCTATTCTCCCACCATAGTACGGGGTCTTCGAGCCGAGGAATTGCCAGACTTGGCTCGCAAGTTTGGTGAGGCTGTTCATTTAGCTCGAGAGTCAGGATTTGACAGTGTCGAGATTCATTGTGGTCATGGGTATCTCATCGACCAGTTTCTTAATCCATATTTCAATCATCGCCACGATGAGTATGGAGGCTCCCTTGAGAATCGTATGCGTTTCATGACCATGTGTGTCCAGGAGTCCGTTCGTGCAGCAGGTCAGGACATGGCTGTGATTGTCAAGATGAATATGCGTGATGGCCTAAAAAAGTCTGGCACGACCATTGAAGAAAGTATCCTGATTGCCAGACGCTTGCAGGATCTGGGAGTTCATGCCATTGTGCTTAGTGGAGGTTTGGTTAGTGCTACTCCAATGTATGTCATGCGTGGTGAGATGCCTCTTTATACCATGACGCATTATATGGACAAGGCTTGGCTCAAGTATAGTGTCCGCCTTTGCGGAAGAATGATGGTTCCTACGGTCAAGTACGAGGAGGCCTATTTTCTGCCTGATGCACTTCTTTTCCGTCAGGCTTTGCCTGAAATGAAATTCATTTACGTGGGTGGATTGGTTTGTGGTGACAAAATTATAGAGGTGCTTTCTCATGGTTTTGAAGCTGTTCAGATGGCGCGTTCTGTCCTAAATGAACCAGATTTCGTTAATCGTCTTCGCGAAGATCCTCATCATCGTTGCTCCTGTGGCCATAGCAACTATTGCATTGGTCGCATGTACTCTCTCGATATGGCTTGCCATCAGCGTATACATGAAAATCTTCCCCATCGTATCCTTCAGGAAATTGAACGTATCGAATGTGAGCAGAGAGTAGAGTAGGAGATACGTAGCTGAGACAACATATTATGCATTGAACCACAAAAGGAACACAATACATTGCAGCAATGAATCCTTTATCTCCAACACAGTCAATTCTTTTGTCGGAAATGTCAACGAGAAGCGAAGCCTTGGCTATCATTACAGGTGCCGATGGTGGCATGGGATACGAAATAACAAAGGCAGTTGCTCAGAAGGGCTATCATACCATCATGGCATGTTTTTGTCCCAAGAGGGCAGAGGAGAAGCGCCTGAAACTTATTCAGGAAACTAGCAATCCCAATATAGAGGTTATGGGTATTGACCTTGCAAATCTCTCTTCTGTTCGCAACTTCACCGATCAGATACGTCAACGTTTTCTTCATGTAGATCTTCTAATGAACAATGCCGGTACGATGGAGACAGGATGCCATTTTACTGTGGATGGATTGGAACGTACTGTCAGCGTAAACTACGTAGGACCTTATCTTCTCACTCGTCTTCTGCTGCCTTTGATGGGGCAAGGGAGCCGTATCGTTAATATGTCTTCCTGCGTCTATTGTTTAGGTCGTCTTCATTTCCCTGATTTCTTCGAGCGTGGACGGAAGGGTCACTTTTGGCGCATCCCAGTTTATAGCAACACCAAGTTAGCCATCACTCTGTTCGCACTCGATTTGGCCCAGCGGCTCAAGTCACGTAGTATTACCGTCAATGCTGCAGATCCAGGAATAGTCAATACAGAGATCATTCGCATGCAGATGTTTTTTGATCCTCTCACAGACATCTTCTTCCGTCCCTGCATCCGCTCTCCTCGCCAAGGAGCCGACACAGCAATCCATCTTCTACTTGATGAGGACAAATCCACTCAGACAGGAACCTTTTGTCGTAGCAATCGCATCATCTCCCTTAGTGATAAATACCTTCATCACCCACAGATGCAGGAGCTATGGCATCGCACAGAAGACATTGTCCGTTCCTATCTGGATTGAGACAGGTTTTATAGCTTTTCATGCTCATTCTTCCTCCTCCTTTTTCCTTTGGAAAAATTATTCATTGTAAAAATACACTAAAAATACTGCAATCACTTTGCACGTATCACAAATTGTTCTATATTTGCACCCCGAAAGTAAATATGGACAATGGACGCAAAAGATACGCTTATTAAAGTGCTGAAAGCACTCCTTGAATTGAAGGATCCCATCAAGCGACAACCCTTTTTGGATTTTATCTCAGGTCGTGAGACAAGTGAGGCAGAGGAGCAACATTGGGATGATATGGAAACTTATGGTATAGCTGAATCTCACGATGTTGAGTACCTCTCTTCGCTCATCGACGCAGCCTTTGCGGCAGGATATATCAAAAGGAAGCCCGCCAAGAGAGATTCCTTTATCATTACACCTGCAGGAAAGAAATTCCTTAAGAAACCAGTTGCCTTTGAACTAAAGGACGATGAGGAAATCGCAGGTGAGTTGACTTCTCGCGATGACGGCTTGGATGATATCCTCCGATCAGTTGTCTCCATTCCTGTTTCTTCAGAGAGTATAGCGTCCCCTAAAACCAAGTTCCAGATTAAACTGATTCATGCTATCGACCGCAAGATAGCCCTTGATGATTTTGCTGAGAACGAGAATCTTTCTTTGGATGACGTGTTGGACGAGGTTGAGAAGTTGATTCGTAATGGCAAGCATCTCGACATTACCTATTTTACAGACGAGGTACTTGGCCCAAGTTGTATGGACGAGCTTCTTACTTATTTCCGCGAGGCTAAGACAGATGCTTTGGATGCGGCCATTCGCGAGTATGGTGATGTATACAATCCAGAAGAAATCCGTCTTGCTCGCATTGTGTTCCGTTCCCATTGAGTCATTTCCTTCCTTTTTTCGAATAGAAGGCAATGCAATAGCTTGCAAAAAATCTTTATAGACATCGGCGTAATATATGATGGAAGTAGATACCAGTCAATACCATATAGCACACCACACGACGTCTATGATTTTCTGACATGTAGAAATTGCAAGGATGACATGTCGAAATATGAATGTCGATACGTTGGCTCACACATCATTCAATTTGTATGGAATTCAAGCGCTAATCACTTGATGTGTAATACATCTACAAAAATCAAGTACTCTCGTTTTCTCAATGTTATATAACGCTTATAATCAAGGATTCTTGACATTGTGAAGACAAAAGTGTATGTGACTATGTTGTTTCCGAAATTTTTACAATCACGACTCTGCCATACACCTTATACAGTATGTTTTGAAACTATGATGAAATCTGGATTTTGGTGGAGGCTTAATTGCTAGAATGAAAAAAGGGTTCAATTAGATAGGATGGATAATCTCAAATGGAACTCTCTTAACAGAAATACAGCTGATATTTAGCCTGTGTCATCTTTGTTGGTATTCTTTTTTCGTTAATTTTTCGTCTTTTTTGTAAAAAAGTATCTTTTTTTCTCTCTTTTTTTGTATCTTTGCCATAATTTTTAATGTACGCACATGTATGAAGTGGGGCGGTAAAAAAAGTGAATTCCTGCTTTTTATGTGTAATTGCTTGATATCTATGCGTTTACATAGCTGTCAAGGATCCAATATTATGCTATTTTCATAATATTTTGATATTCAACATTTTCTGTTGCGTGAATAATTTGCATATAGAATAATATGTAAGCTCCTTTTTGTAATGAAATATAATGAAAGCATGTTCAACTTAGATAAATTTATATCAGACAGCGTGACGTTTCGTCCTGCGAGTATGTTTGCCGCAGACATTGAGAGAAACCGCGAGATATTAACACGTGAAATCAGGAATAAAAAAGTTTGCGTGATAGGTGGAGCAGGATCAATAGGCTCAAATTTTATCAAATCGGTGCTTCGATTTGAACCACAAAGCGTTGTAGTTGTTGACCTTAACGAGAATGGCTTGGCAGAATTGACGCGTGATGTGCGTAGCACACACGATTTGTATGTTCCGAATGAATTCCGTTGTTACACACTCAATTTCGCAGACCCTATTTTTGAGAGAATATTTCGTGAAGAAAAAGGATTTGACATTGTAGCTAACTTTTCTGCTCACAAGCATGTACGAAGTGAAAAAGATCGTTACAGCGTGCAGGCATTGATTGAAAACAATGATATCAAGGCTAAGCGCCTGATGGACCTGCTTTGTGAGTTTCCTCCCAAGCACTTCTTCTGCGTATCAACGGACAAAGCGGCGAACCCTGTGAATATTATGGGTGCTTCGAAGCGCATCATGGAGGACCTAGTGATGGCGTATAATGATAAGTTTAAAGTCACTACGGCACGTTTTGCCAACGTAGCCTTCAGCAATGGTTCATTACCTGATAGTTGGCTTCATAGACTTCAAAAAAAACAACCTTTGACAGCCCCGTTTGATGTAAAGAGATATTTTGTCAGCCCTGAGGAATCTGGACAGATTTGTATGCTTGCATGTATCCTTGGTAACGGTGGCGAAGTATTCTTTCCCAAACTTAACGAAGACCAGATGCTTACTTTCTCAGCGATATGTGATGATTTACTTAGATCTCAGGGTTGGGAGAAAGAAGAATGTACCACTGATGCGGAAGCCAAGTGCAAAGCTGCAGAGCTTGATTTTGATTCAAGTAACTTGAAACATGAAACTTCAAAGTATCCAGTGGTATATTTTGCCTCTGATACTACGGGCGAGAAAGCCTATGAGGAGTTCTATGTCCTTGGTGAGAAGGTTAACATGCAACGTTTTCAGGCACTGGGAGTTATAGAAGAAACCACGCGTCGTTCATTGACTGAAGTCGAGTCTTTTTTCAAAGATCTTGAATCCATTTTTGCCAGAGCGGACTTCACTAAGGCGGAGGTGGTAAATGCAATTAAATCATTCTTGCCAAATTTCCAACATGAGGAAACAGGCAAGAATCTGGATCAAAAAATGTAATCCCAAATATGGAAAGAAGAAAAAATAGAGTGCTCCTTTGCCTATGTCATCTTTCGGGTAACGAGCAGAAATTTATTCAGGAAGCTCTTGATTCCAACTGGGTTGTTCCTCTTGGTCCTAATGTTAACGGTTTTGAGAAGGATTTGGAGGAGTTTGTGAACTCTAGCGTTAACACTAAACTTACCAAGCGAGTGGTGGCGTTGTCAAGTGGAACAGCAGCGGTGCATTTAGCTCTAACTGCATGTGGTGTCGGTCCTGGTGATGAAGTTTGTGTCCAAAGTTTTACTTTTTGTGCATCCAGCCACCCAATTACTTATCTTGGAGCTAAGCCAATCTTTATTGACTCTGAGAAGGAAACATGGAATATGAGTCCTGAATTGCTGGAAGAGGCCATAATTGACCGTATTGCAAAGACGGGGAAAAAGCCCAAAGCTATTGTGCCGGTGGCTCTTTATGGTATGCCTTATAAGATTGACCGTATCATGGAAATTGCCAATAGGTATGATATTCCTGTGATTGAGGATGCAGCAGAAGGATTTGGCTCAAAGTTCAACGGACAGGTGCTGGGTACGTTCGGTAAATATGGTGTGCTTTCCTTCAATGGTAATAAAATGATTACTACTTCTGGCGGGGGTGCTTTGATCACGGCTAGTGAGGATGAATGGCGGGAGATTATGATGTATGCTACACAGTATCGTGAGAGCTATCCGTATTATCAGCATGAGAAAATAGGCTACAACTATCGCATGAGTAACATCTGTGCTGGTATTGGTCGTGGACAGATGACTATTGCCAATGAGCATATAGCCCATCATAAGCATGTTCAAAAGTTATATGAAGACCTTTTGAAGGATGTACCGGGAATTAAAGTCCATGCCCAGCCTTCAACTGGCCAGTATGACTGCAATTATTGGCTCTGTACCATGAGCATTGATCCTGAAATCAAGGTTAAGGGACAGGAGAATGCATATAATACTATCGTTACTGGGGCAGTTGGTGGCGCAGCCGGTGTTATTCATGTCGCAAAATCCCCTATGACAGACTGCCAACCCAACGATAACGTTGAAGCAATGCGTATGGGATTAGATGCCCTCAACATTGAGTCACGTCCTCTTTGGAAACCGATGCATAAGCAACCCTGCTACCAAAATGCACCTGCATATGTAAACGGCGTGAGCGAAGATCTTTTCAAAATTGGCATGTGCTTGCCTGCCGGCCCTTATGTAACAGAGGACGATGTTATATTTATTGTTGAGGCAATAAAGGACAATATCGTTGAATAATACATTTTTTATATTTTATATGCTCAGCGAGATAGGTAGTAATTTTTGGATTAGCCCGAATCAAGGAAAAGAGGGAAAGCAGTTAGGCGCACCTTTTTTGTTTGGATATCATGGCACTGATTATGTTTGGATGTCCACAGGAAGATCTGCTACTAGATTGGTATTGCAAACCATTGAGGAGCGTAACCCTAAGTGTAAGAAAGTGGCTTTGTTGCCATCTTTTACCTGCCATACTGTATTTGAGCCTTTTATGGACTTTGACTACGAAATCCATTCCTTGCCTCTGAATCAAGATTTATCCACAAATGCGGAAGAGATTGTTCGCTATCAAGAGAAATTTGATGCAGGAGTTGTATTGGTGCATCGATATTTCGGCTTCGACACCTTACCGGAGTTTAATCAGGCGGTAGAATTATTGCAGGAAAAAGGGGTGATTGTTATTGAGGATTGTACCCACTGTCTTTACAGCAGTTTTGATATATCAGATGCTGATTATGTGGTTGCAAGTATCCGAAAGTGGTGTGGCGTGCCAGATGGCGGATTTGCCATTTGTAAAGCAGGCATCTTTACCAATAAGCCCATCAAGACGGATGAGAAAATGGTGGATGCTAAGCGCATTGCATCTGAATTGAAATACCAGTTTCTCTTTGAAGGTAAGGGTAAAAAACCAACCTTCAAGTCTAAGTATCGTGAAGCCGAGGCTTTGTTGGGTAAACAGAATGACTTTTATGCCATAGGCACATTGTCAGCTGCTATACAAGCAGAGTTGGATGTAAAGCGTCTTAAAAAGAAGAGACGTGTCAATTATAAAATATTGATGAAAGGAATATGGAATGTGGCAGGAATCAAAGTGATATTTGATTCTCTACCTGATGAAGTAGTTCCTTTGTATTTCCCGATTCTTGTCAATGCCAGAGGCACCATCCAAGATCTTCTTGCGGATAACGATATTTATGCGCCAATAGTATGGCCTAGGGCAGAAAAGTGTCCGCTAATTGACGAGATTGCTAGGAAAGTATATGAAAAGATACTTTGCATACCTGTTGACCAACGATATGCCGAGGATGATATGTATAGGATTGTTGAAGTGTTAAACAAATATATATGAGAACAAAGATTGCCGTAATAGGTGCAAATTACCAGTACTTGTCGTTTTACAGACAGACAAAAGCCTTGGGATATGAAATCTTCTCGTTTGCAAGGGCGAAGGACGACCATCCTTGCTGGGATTTGTCCGACCATTATTATGACCTCGCTTTCAAGGACAAAGAGAAAATTTTGGAAATATGCAAGGAAAATAGAGTGCAGGGAGTTACCTCTTTCTTGTTAGAGTCTGCACTGCCTGTTGTCTATTACGTGGCGGAAGGACTTGGCTCTCCGTGTAACTCGAAGGAATGTCAGGAAATCACAGCAAACAAATACACCATGCGCGAGCAGATGCGCAAGCGTCATTTGAGTATTCCTGCATACAAGGCCATTCATTCCAAGGATGAGGATGTCAATGACATTCCTTTCCCTGTCATCGTGAAACCGGCGGACAGTGGAGGAAGTAGAGGAGTTTCTTTGGTTCGCAATCAAGAGGAACTTGATTTCGCCTTGTCAAGTGCCTTTGATTTCTCTCCTAATCAAATGGTATTGATTGAGCAATTCATTGATGGACGTGAGTTCAGCATCGAATCCATCACTTGCCAAGGGAAGCATTACATTCTCCAAATCACCGACAAGGTGACCACAGGGGCACCACATTTCGTGGAAGTGGAGCATCATCAGCCTGCACAACTCACAAGCAAGCAGAAGAATGACATAGAAAACCTGGTACTCAATATGCTGGATGCATTGAAAATAGAAAACAGTGCGGGGCATACCGAGGTCAAAATGGATGCCGATGGCATACCTTACATCATTGAGATGGGGCCACGTATGGGTGGAGGTTACACCGCATCCGATCTGGTACGTCTTTCCACTGGCTATGATTTTGTGAAAGGGATGTTGGAAGTGGCTACAGGACAACAGTTCGAGATACCTGTTTCCAGCGAGCAAAAATGTGCCGGTGTTTATTTCCTAACTAATGACACCCAACAGAAGGTCTTGCCTTTTATCGAACGACATAACGAGTATCCATTCATCGTTTATGCCGACATATGGGATGGTGTTAGACCTGTGACATGCAATAGCGACAGAGTGGGGTGTTTCATCTATCAGTCGGATAAAAAAATAGAATTAGAAGGTTGAGACATATTGCCCTCCAGTTCACGAAAAATCTTTAATCATCTTAAATTTCTGAAATAATGGAGACATTAAAAGGAAAGAAACTTCTCTTTCTTGGTGGATCTGCCATAATGGCAGATCCAGTGATACAAGCAAAAAAGATGGGAATATACACCATTGTTACAGATTTGCATGATATGGAGAAAGCCCCAGCCAAGCGTGTTGCCGATGAATATTGGGATATCAGCCTCATGGATGATGAAAAGTTGGTTCCGCTCATCAAGGAACGGAAAATCGATGGCATTTTGACGGGATTCACTGATGCCTTCCTTTTGCCTTACCAGCATTTATGCGAGTTGACAGAACTTCCTTGCTATGGTACGAAAGAAACATTTGAAATCACCAAGGACAAGGCCAAGTTCAAGCAACTGTGCCGTGACAATGGCGTTCCTATCATTCCCGAGTATGATTTGGCATCCTTTGACCCTTCTGTCATTACTGATGGCAACAAGGTGATTGTCAAGCCTGTTGATAATAGTGGGTCCAATGGAGTGATTCTTTGTGAAAAGCCAAAGGACTTTGAGAAGTGCTTGGAATTCGCCCTTTCTTTCTCCGCAAAGAAAAAGGTCATAATAGAGAAATATATGGAAATGGATTCCATATCCCTTTCCTATACCATACAGGATGGAGTCGTCTCTCTTTCTACCACAGACGACAGGTATGTCCATAAGGGTCAAAGGGGAGGATCGGTAACATGCATGGGGCTATATCCCTCCAAATACACGGATGCATACATCGAAAAAATCGACCCGAAAGTTCGGAAAATGTATGAGAGTGCAGGATTGAAAAATGGTGTCTTGGCACTGCAGTTCTTTACCAACGGAAAGGAATTTTATGTCATGGAAATGGGCTTTCGTTTGTCTGGCGGACAGCATTATACCTACACCAAATGGGAAAATAACATAAGTGCCTTGGAACAGCTCATCCATTTTGCGCTCACGGGAAGAATGGCTGACTTTAATATTGCTGAAAAAGACAACCCCCGCTTCCGCAACACCTATTGTCATCTCTTCATTTTGGGACGTGAGGGGAAGAAAATTGCCAAAATCGAAGGATATGAATTTTTGACATCGCTGCCAGAGGTTCAGCGTGTGGATTTGATGAAAAATGTGGGTGACACCATAGGAAAAGATGGCACTACCTCTCAAAAAATGGCAGGCTTGCATTTGAAAGTAAGAGATATTGCCCATCTTGCCGAACTGATGTGTCAGATACAACAGAATTTCCATGTGCTGGACGAGTCAGGAAACGAACTTGTATTGGAATTAGGAAAATAAAATCTTTTTATCACGCATTTGCAAATCATAAGAATTTGTGCGAACAATCATCAATAAAAGAGTTCTATCATAAGATGAAAGAGACAAGAGATTATTTGAGCATGATTGGCATGCCTTCATCCGACCTCTACAGCCTCCCCACGTCGGAGAAACGTTTCGATGATGGTGCCCAATATCGTTTTGAGGTGCCAGGCATCCAGGGCCCTGGCCCAATGAAAGCATTGTTAGAAGCGTTGGACAGTTACGGCATTCAGATTCACCGTGTCACTCAGACTCAGGGCATCATGCGCTTGCTCGACAGTGAGATTGAGAAGATGCTTGAGTATGCACACAAATGGAATGTGGAACTATTGTTGGCTACAGGTCCTCGTGCAACCATTGATACCAGTGCCAGCGTGAACACTCCTGAAGGAATGCGAATGGGGTATCGGCTCAGAGGGCAGGAGCAGGTCGTCCGTGCCGTGGAGGACATCAAACGTGCCGCTAAGATTGGTGTGCGTTCCTTTATGGTGTATGATGAGGGCCAGCTATGGCTGATGAACCAGATGCGTCGTGACGGGTTCCTGCCTGCTGATGTGAAGTTCAAAGTGTCGGCCCATACTGGTCATGGTAATCCCTGTTCTGCTAAGATGTTACAGGAGATTGGAGCCAACTCTTTCAACCCTGTACGTGACATTCAGCTACAGATGCTCTCTGCTATCCGTGCAGCTATTGACATACCCATTGATATCCACACAGAGAATCCAAAGTCAACGGGTGGCTTTATCCGTCATTATGAGGTGCCTGAGTTTATTCGTGTGGCAGCCCCTATCTACCTGAAGACTGGCGGTAGCGTGGCTGCAACGCATAGCTGGGACACCACAGAGGCCGATGCAAAGAAGCGTGCCAAGCAGGTAGCCTTGGTAAAGAGGGTGATTGACACATATTATCCAGAAGCTATTGTTTCACCGAAACTCTAAAAATTTTGGTTGTTGGCTATTGACTGTTGGCTGCCAATGGATAAAGGCCAAAAACTAAAGAAAAGATAATAAATGAAACACCATCAGTATAATCCGAGCTATAAGTTTGTGAAGGAACCTGTGGACTTCAACAAGTATACAGAGCGTTCGTTGCTTCAGTATTGTCTCGGTGCCACCATGTATATGCCAGGCACCAAAAATTTTGCTCAGGCAGTTATAGACAAGAAGTATTCTGGCCTCACTTCCATGGTGATGTGTTTTGAAGATGCTTGCCCAGAAGATGATGTGCCGGCGGCTGAACAGAACAGTATCCATGTTCTGGATACGCTCAAAGAGGCTGAGAACAGTGGGAAATTGAAGTATGAGGATATTCCCTTACTTTTCTTCCGTGTTCGAAACCCAGAGCAATTCTTCCATTTCAGCAGTTTATTGCAGAAAGAGCATATACGTTATATAACTGGTTTCAACTTTCCGAAGTTTAACGGTATAAATGGAGGGAATTATTTGAGTCACTTGGTAGAACTCAATAACAAGTTTGGTGAGATAATTTATGGTATGCCAATTATTGAGGATTCACGAGTGGCTTACAAGGAAACACGGATGTCGGAACTGATGGCTATCAAGAATATCTGTGACAACCATAAGAATTTGATTCTCAATGTGCGTGTAGGTGGTACGGACTTCTCCAGTTGCTTTGGCGTCCGCCGTGGTGTCAATTACACCATTTATGATATTTTGACTGTGAGCAATTGTCTGATGGATATTCTCAATGTCTTCACTCGCAACAACGACTATACTGTTAGTGGCCCTGTCTGGGAATACTTCAAAGTGAACAAGTCAATGAAAGGCATGACTGAGCTTCCAAAGGTGGATTTGCAGCAGACATTGATGAAGCGTAAGGCCATAGTGAACGATGCTGTGGACGGTCTGATGCGTGAGTTGGTGCTTGATCAGGCTAATGGTTTTATGGGTAAGACTTGCATCCATCCTTCACATTTGAATTTCATTAATGGCATGTTGGCTGTTACCAAAGATGAGTATGATGATGCCTACCAGATTATGCATACCAAAGGTGGCGTGATAAAAGGCACCAAAGGAATGAACGAGGTAGGTCCTCATAAAAACTGGGCTGAGAAAATCATAATGCGTGCTCAGGCATATGGTGTCATTGAGAACGATGCCAGTTATATTGAACTTTTTGGAGTATAATGTCTACGCATAAACAGTATAATTACTGCCTTGATTTTATTAAAGGAATAGCATGCATTTTGGTTGTGTTTATGCATTGCGAGTTTCCTGGTATCCTGGGAACTGCAGTGCAGACTATCAGCCGTTTCTGTGTCCCATTGTTCTTTATGGTGTCAGGATATTTCTGTTTCAATGTAAGTGAGAGTAGCAAATCTTGGCTGAAAATAAGGCATGTTGCAAAAATCACATTATTTGCATCGTTATTCTATCTTGCTTTTGTCTTGCTTGTAGAATTAGTGTCCCATAATCTTGAGATTAATGTAAGTTGGATAAAACTACTTATATGGGTAATGTTTAATGAGCCAATAGTTGTAGCGGGGCAATATTGGTTCTTGTTCGCTCTTCTTTATACTTACATATTCTTCTTCATTGCAAGAAGGTATTTCGATAATATGGCGCTCTATATTTGGGCTGCGCTTGCCCTTATTGCATACTATATAATGGCGCAAGGAGCACATTTAGGCGGTTACCATATTCCCAACTTTGTCTATAGAAACTGGCTGATAGAAGGTTTTGCATATTTTATGTTAGGTCATTTCCTGCATGAATATCAGGATAGTATATCTATTAAAAATAGCACTTTACTTGGTATAGTAGTTGTTTTCACAATACTTTGTTGGCCAGAACGATATTTGTTGGGGAGAGATTTTGGCGTCAATGTATGCACCCTTCCGCAAGTAACTGCATTGATGGTTTATGCAATAAAGAATCCCGAAAAAAATAAAGGCTATTTACAGGAATTGGGAAAACGATGTTCCATGTTTGTATATGTCTTACATCCTGCGGTCTGGCGTGCTACAGATGGACTTTATCATTTAACCGGAGGTACCGAAAATATGGCAATACAATACATAAAACCAATACTGGTAGTCGCCATGACCATAGTGTTGTCTATCATGTGCAATTATTTTCAAGGTAAAAAGAAAGTTAAAGGAAATTATGCCTAAGATTTTACATACAGCACGATATGTTGGAACACCATTGGAGATGCTAAAAAGTGTCGTGCCAGATGGTTTCACGATAGAGACTCTTGAAGAAGCGACCTATGATTGCTTGTTGCGTCAGTGCGTTGATGCAGACTATTTTTTGGCTAGCGGTCGTTTGCCCATTGATGAAAGAGTCTTGTCTGCAGCCAAACAGTTGAAGATGATTCAGCGGACAGGAGTGGGCACGGAGATGCTGGATCTAGAGGCTATAAAAAAACATGGTATTCCGGTGTTCGTGAATGCCGGTGTAAATGCACGTAGCGTTGCAGAGCATACGATTGCTTTAATATTGGCATGTTTGAAGCGATTGCCACAGATTAATGCCGATACCCATGCAGGTGTGTGGAAGAAGCAGTTGCAAGGGGTTTCCACACATGAATTGTATGGCAAGACTGTGGCTCTTGTGGGCATGGGTAATATCGGACGTACTGTGGCAGCTATGTTGCAGCCTTTTGGAGTAAAAATACTCTACACTGATGTTGTTAGACATAGTAAAGAGGTGGAAGATGACTTGGATTTGAACTACTTTGAGAACTTTGAACCAATGCTTCCCAAAGCAGACATCCTGAGCTTCCATTGCCCATTGACTTCTGACAATAGGGAAATGTTGAATGCAGAGACCATTGCAAAGATGAAGCATGGTGCGATGGTGATAAATACAGCTCGAGGCAAGCTTATCAATGAAGAGGCTCTCTATGAAGCCCTTAAAGAACGCAAACTCTGTATGGCCGCAATGGATGTGCATTATGAGGAACCTATGCAAAAGGATTCTCCATTGATGGATCTCGACAATGTGATTCTAACACCTCATATTGGAGGGTTGTCATTTGAGGCTTTCAAAAGAATGATGTTAAATGCGGTGAGCAATATCGTTAATTTCGACAGAGGAGGCGTTTAGTCAAGAATAATTAAACATAGGGAGTAATGATTAATACTAAAAAAATTATTGTCAGCACAATCAAGCGATTGTTTCCGCATCTATATTTGGCGTACAAAGAGAGTCTATTCGACACATCTACTGAGATTTATAAGAAGAAATCATATATTTCCTTTTTAAATGAGGCTTTTCATGATTTTCGCCCCAACATATCCCCATCGGAAAGAATAAAATTAGAGCATGATATACTTCGTACATATATCAAAGACAGAGTTCGACCGGATGAATACTTCTTATATCATTTTGACGTTAAAAGTGAATCCGAAAGGCTAGAATATCTCACGCAAGCATCTAAAGATAGGTTGCTTGTATCTTACTATAGCGGAGATGTGAGAAATACCATAAGAATCCTACGTGATAAATACGCTTTTTATCAGATTGCTAAGGATTATTTCAAGCGGGATGTTATCCTTGTTAGCAAGGAAACGAACAATTTTGCTGAGTTTAGGTCTTTCTGTGCAAAGCATCCTTACTTCATTGCTAAGGAAGTGGATGGCGGATGTGGGGTAGGTATTAAGCTGATAGATGTTAATGCATTTTCCTCCATTGATGAAGCATATACCGACTTGTTAACGACGACAACATGGATTTTGGAAGAACTAATCCAGCAAAATGAAGAAATCGCTTCCTTTAATGCGTCATCTGTGAATACAGTTCGCTTTCCGTCTTTCAGGCATGGAAACAAAGTTGTTGCGGCACGTCCATGCATGAGATTTGGACGAAAAGGTAATATCGTTGATAATGCAGGAGCAAATGGCGTATTTGTGTCTGTTGATTTGAAAACTGGAGAAATCATAACTGATGCGTTCGATGAACATGGTCATCGATATAAGTCACACCCAGACTCTTACAAAGAGTTTATAGGTTTTAAAGTGCCACAATGGAAGGAATTAGTAGAGGTTGCTCGTGAGGCTCATTTGTCTTTGCCTGAAAACCAAGTATATGTAGCTTTTGACTTTGCCCTTTCCGACAAGGGCTGGGTGATTGTGGAGGGTAATTGGGGCGACTGGGTCCTGCAGGAAGTCAGTCTTGAAAAAGGCCTTGCGAAAGAGTTTATGGAATTATTGAACGGAAAAATAGCAGTTGGATAATGAATGTAAAGCTAATAATACACAAGGGCGTGTCAATACTACATAGAAGAAACCCTTCAGAATCCATTCGTGATGCAAGAAATCATTTTGAAGACAAATATTTCTCATATGGTAATCTCCCTGAGATTAGCGATGACGAATTGAACCAGTATCGCAAGGCGTGGCCCATGTGGAATGTAGAGAAACGGGATTTGACATGGGCGCGTGTGTGCAAAAAAGCACACGGATTCTCTCCTTATATTATCGGCAACTATCACACATGGCTGTTGCGTCAAGCTTTAAATCCCCAAGCCCAATTGTCGTCGTTTGAGAATAAGGCAATGTGCGATATTTATTTCCCAGAAATTTCTTTTCCGAAACCATATGTCCGTCGAATAAATGGGTTGTATTATGATGCCATGATGCAATCTTTTTCCGAGAAGGATGCCGCAAACCTATTGTCATCATATGGAGATTATATCATTAAGCCGGCTATGGACTCTATGCAAGGACAAGGAGTGGAGAAAATTGGTTTGACGGAACAAGAAATCTCGCCAATTGAGGTGGTGTTGAATTCTTTTCAACGCCAAAAAGGTGATTTTATTTGTCAGGAAGTTTTGATTCAACACCCCAGCATTTCTGCTTTCAATCCTACGAGCCTTAATACATGTCGCGTCACCTCAATGTACATTAATGGAAAATTCGGGACTGCAACATGCGTCAAGTTTGGGAAGAAAGGTGCTGAGGTGGATAATTGGCGTGTGTCTTATTTCTGCGGTGTAGACAATCATGGAAGATTGACGGGAGAAGGTTTTGACAACCAACTTCGTAGGGTGACGCAAAGTGACAACGGACTCGAACTAAAAGGAGTTCTCTTGCCTGATTACGAAAAGATGATCCATTTTGTTGAAAGAACTCATAAGCGCTTGTTTCCTAATTGTGGAATCATCGGATGGGATGTCGTGATTGATGTTGAAGGGAATGTGCGTATAATAGAAGCGAATATGACAACTGTGGGAATAGTGATAGAACAGTTGGCAACAGGCGATTTCTTTCGAGATTTCCGTGATGAGATATGTGCAATACTAAAAAAATAGTAAAATGAGGGAAATTTCATTGGAAGAATCTAAACGTATATGCTTTGACATTTTGAAATATATCGATAGGGTTTGTCGCGACAACCACATTAACTATTCACTTGGCGAAGGTACGTTGTTAGGAGCTGTTCGCCACAAGGGTTTTATTCCGTGGGATGATGATATTGACGTGTTGATGACAAGAGCCGACATGGCCAAATTTCTCTCTGTTTATCATGATGGACAGTATGAAATGTTTTATGTACGAAGTGACTGCAACTATTGGAATACGGTGGCTCGTATTACCGATCCTCGTACTGCTGTGTATTTTGGTGACAGTAAGCGTAGCATTCATGGGATATGGGTCGCGTTGACTCCAGTTGATAATGTTCCTAATGATGAAGCAGAACGGGAAAAGATGTTAAAGAAAATCAAGCGATGGATCAAGTATTGCAGACAGAAGAAAGGAGTGGTATCTTACAACAATCGTTTTCAGAGGATGTTGTTCAAGTTCATTCCGGTAACATGGCTCAATAGGAGATTAATGAAGATTATTACTGCGTATAACGATTGCCCGACCATGCAAATGTTGAAGTTGAACATCAGATACGAACCATTTTTGATGCCGTCATTCTTTTTTGACGGCTATACGGAACTTGAATTCGAAGGTCAGAAGTTCATGGCGCTATGTCATTATAATGAATATCTCAAGTTGATGTATGGCGACTACATGACTCCACTTCCGCCAGAACAAAGAGTTGTTAAACATAATTATAGAGCATTTTATAAGATGAATGAATAATGTAAAGGATTTTCAAATTATACCGAAACCCGACTGGCTTAAATGGTCAGAAATATGTAATTTTTTGCATAGAGCACATTTAAGTAATCAGCAATATGGTTTTGTTATGAAAACCGCATTCGTTGATGAAAAGACAGTCCAAAAAAAATTGTACAAAGGGAAATGCTTTGTGGCTTTAGATGATGGGAAATTAATAGCTACTGCATCATTAGCAATTGATACAGGTAACCATTGGTATGATAAAAATAAAATGGTTTCATTTTGGGTCTACGATGCTGTGGATCCTGATTATCAGGGGTTGGGAATAATTAAAATGTTGAATATAGAGCGCGAGAGATATTCTAAAGAAATGGGTGCAATAATTATTAGGAGTGGTACTTCCATTGCTAACGAGAGGCAGTTGTCCATCTTTAAAAAACAAGGATTCAGAAAAGTGGACTATCTTACAAGCAAAGACTCGAGTTATTATTCAATCATTGTCGCTAAATGGCTGGGCGAATGTCCTTTTTCTAACAATTGTTGTACACGACGTTTCCTATGGGCAAAGTTTTGGACTCGCTTAAGATTTAAGCCCGGCAAAATAGAACGGTTTAAGATTATTGGTTTCACTTCAAGGGTGTTCAATAAATTGAAATCATTAACAAAAAAATGGGGAAAACAATTCTAACTTTTGGTGTATACGATATGTTGCACATTGGACACATTTTACTCTTCAAACATATTAAGGAGCTGCTTCCGGATGAGGATTGCCGTTTGGTTGTGGCTGTTCAGAATTCGGAATGTATCCAGAAGTATAAACCAGATACAAAAATGGTTTATTCCACCGAAGAGCGTATGTTTATGGTTAGTGCGATTCGTTGGGTGGATGAGGTGATTACATACAATGATGTGGATGTTGACATACAACATATTTGTTTTGACATTTTTGCCAAAGGGCCAGACCAACAGCATGCAGGATTCCAGCGAGCCGTAGAATGGTGCAAAGCAAATGGCAAGGTAGTTGAAGTGATTCCTAGAACAGAGGGAATTTCTTCATCGATGTTAAGAGAATACAGTAAAATATAATAGGATGAAAATAATTGCAGTTGGTGACATCATGCCAGGAGGTGTACTCTCTGTTACAAATACAGAATTTGCCACAGAGGAAGTTCGTCGCATTCTTGCCAAAGGTGACTTGCGAGTGGGGAACTTTGAATGTGCTGTTGAAGTTTCAAATCCAAAGGGAAAGAAATATGAAGCCGGCGGAAATACTATTTTTTGTAGAGCAGAGGATGTGAAAAGAGTAAAGGACCTTGGTTTTGATATTGTCAGTATTGCCAATAACCACTTGTTCGATTTAGGGCCAGAGGGTGCTTTCAAAGCCATAGAAACTTTGGATAACCTAGGAATATTTCACTGTGGTGCTGGTCGCAACCTGGCCGAGGCCCAAAAACCTGTTGTGATAGAGCGAGAAGGAAAGACATACGCGTTTCTTGCTTTTTGCGACACCCGTTGGAATTATATGTATGAAGCGACAGAAAACGCGCCAGGTGTCAATCCTTTGCGTGAAGATTATGTCGTCAATGAAATACGGGCAGCAAAACGAGAATACAATCATGTAATAGTGATTCCTCATTGGGGGAAAGAGAATACATATTTCCCAACCCAGGAAATGGTTAGGCTTTCAAAAAGGATGGTTGATGCAGGTGCATGCCTCATTTTGGGAGGACATACTCATAGAGTGCAGCCTATCATACGAATAAGACGGAAAACTGTGGTATATAGTATGGGAAATTTCTTGTTTTCTAATAGAATTATCAATTCTCCAAAATATACATATTATCCGGTTGAGTCGATAGATGTTAAAACTCTGCCAAGTACGATAGGAATACCAGTTGTTGACAGACCTACGGTAAAACTTTGGCGTCCATTGGCTTATATAGGAATGATCGTCAATGCTATTATATACGAAGATATAGATGTTAGGATAAGCTATTTGTTGACCTATACCAATATGGATAATTGTGTAGGTTTATTGCAGAAAAATGAAAAGAGAATCAGGCGGAAACTCTATTTGTTAGGATTAGTGATAAAGTGCAATTTGTATCGCCCTATGATGTTCGTATTGAATCATCAGAAAAAACTAAAACAAATCATAGATGGCAAATAATGATTTGAAGAAAAAGGCGGCTTCTGGCATGGTGTGGACTGCCCTCCAGAAATACTCGACGATGATCATTTCTTTCATCTCAGGTATCATTTTGGCTCGACTGTTGACCCCATTTGATTATGGTTGTATCGGAATGCTTTCGATTTTTATGGTATTGGCAAGAACTTTCATTGATGGTGGTTTCGCCTCAGCCTTGATTCAAAAAAAGAATCCGAGCAAGGAAGACTATTCCACCATTTTCTTCTGGAATTTGAGCGTATCTGTTGTGATGTATGCCACATTATATTTAACAGCCCCTGCCATAGCTCGTTTTTATGATATTCCTATATTGAGTTCTGTCTTGAGAGTGCAGGCATTGGTTTTGTTTGTCAATGCTTTCAAGTTGGTCCAATCGAACCAATTGCGGAAAAAGTTGAATTTCAAGTTGATAGCTATCGTGACAGTCATAACTTCTTTAATTTCTTTGGCTGTTACTATCCTAATGGCCTACAAAGGTTTCGGCGTATGGGCATTGGTGTCATCGAATCTTATTTCTGCAACTATACCCGCGGTCGTGTATTGGTTATATGTGAAATGGAGACCTGTTATGACTTTTTCTTGGAAATCTTTCGAAGAATTGTTTAGTTTCGGATTCTTTATGTTTTTGACACATTTGGTTAATAATTTTGGCAGCCAACTTCAAGGATTGTTGATCGGAAAGGTGTATAATCCAGCTACAATGGGCTATTATTCGAAGGCTCATGGCACAGAGAAACTTGCTTCACAAAGTATTTCTTCCGTGATGACACAAGTAACCTATCCTTTATATGCTCAAGTACAAGATGACAAAGTTGCGTTGGCCAATATGATAAAAAGGCTCACCTCTACTTTGGCTTTCGTTACTTTCCCTTTAATGTTTATTCTCTTGCTGTTGGCTAAACCCATATTTGTGTTGCTTTACTCAGACAGATGGTTGCAAAGCGTACCCTATTTTCAGGTTTTATGTGTTTCTGGTTTGGCCGTATGCCTTCAAGCTGTGAATCTGCAAAGCATTTCCGCTATAGGGAAAAGCGGCACGATGTTTCTATGGACATTGTTAAAACGATGTGTTGGCATTGGTCTTATTGTTGGAGGCTTAGCATATTGGGGTATGAAAGGTCTATTGATAGGGTTCGTGATGAACTCGTGGTTTGCCTATTGGGTTAATATATTACTTGTATCTAAACATATAGGATACAAGTGGTATAGGCAATTGCAGGATTTGTTTCCAATAATGTTAGTAGCGGTCTTAGCAGCGGCAATCAGTTGGGGTGTTGGTTGCCTTTGTGGATTAAGTATGTATCTTGATGCGCTTGTTAAATTTGTTGTTTACGTTGTTATTTACATGGGTTGGGCGCTACTGCGGAAACCAGAAGCATATACATATACTTTAAGTATTATTCCGGGTAGATTCAAATTTGGGGAAAGAAAAAAAACTAACCTGTTTGATGCCAGTTAGTTGTATTCGTGATGAATGGAAAGTTGACAGATGTTTTTATTGATGGACTTATAAATAAGTCGCAAGCAATCCCCTATAGAGTAATGCAACAGGCACGCAAGGTGTTGTTGGATTATTTTGGCGTTTTGATTGGTGGGACAACGTTTCTTGAAAAAACATGCCCTGAACTGATTGCTTTTTCACGGTGCGATGCATTCTTAAATGGCTTTGCTGCTCATGTGCTTGAATTGGATGATGGTCATCGTTTTGGTATGATTCATCTTGGCGCTTCCAATGTGTCTGCTGTTCTGGATGTGGCGAGGAAAGAGGATTTGAAGTCTGACAACGTACTTCGTGGTATCGTAATGGGATATGAGGTGGCTGTTCGTTGCGCGCGGGCAATTCAACCTGGCCATAAGGTTCGCGGTTACCATGTTTCGGGAACCTGTGGAACAATAGGCTCTGCAATGGGAATTGCATTCTCTTGCAATTACAATGAGGAACAATTGAAATCAACACTTACTTGTGCAGTAAGTAGTGCAGCTGGTGTTTTGGAGATACAGGAACAATCTTCAGAATTAAAGCCTTACAACATAGCAAGAGCTGCATATGATGGTGTACTTGCAGCACAGATAGGAAGACTTGCAATACTTGGTCCGGATGATATCCTTGGCGGGAAGAGAGGTTTTCTTACAGCACTAACAGATACTCCGAAGCCAGAATTTCTGACTGAGTTCAGAGAAGATAGTTATTGTATAGAAGGTGTTTATCAGAAAATACATGCAGCCTGCCGTCATTGCCATCCTGCTATTGATGCAATTCTTGATATGAGGAATGATCTCAATCTAAAGCCTGATCAGATAGAAAAGATAGAGGTTCATACCTATAAGTTGGCAGTGGGTAGTCACGATCATACAGAGATAAAAGGCATCAGTTCAGCAAAGCTCAGCATTCCCTATGCTGTGGCTTTAGCTATAGTGAAGGGAAGTTGTAGGTATGCAGACTATAATGAAGAAAACTTGAATGATTATAGTATAAAAAATCTCACTCGTAAGGTTAGCGTCATTGAGGACGAGAACCTTACAGCCCAATCACCAGCCGTGAGAGGTGCAAGAGTAATAATTTACCTCAAGAACGGGCAAGAATATGAAGCACCATGTCTTTATCCGAAAGGAGAACCCGAGAATCCGTTGACACAAGATGAGTTGGAAGCGAAGTTCCGAGGATTGGCCATGTATGGTGGCCTAACAGAATCAGAATGTGAAGAAGTAATCAATGAAGTTTGGAAAGAAGACTTTGACCTTAGTAAAATCATGAAGTTTGTTCGTAAATGAAGTATATAGAACCCCCATTTAGTGAAGAAGTGATTGCCGACTTGAAAGTCGGTGATGTGGTGTCCTTTTCGGGCTCCATTTTTTGTGGCCGTGATGCTGTGCTTCCTCGTGTATGTAAAGAATTGGAAGAAGGGACATGGCAGAAGCGAGGCATAGACCTGCAAGGTGGTGTTATTTTCCACACAGCAGTCAGTCCAGCTGGAGTTGGCCCAACTTCAAGCAATAAATTGGAGATTGAAGGCAGTTTTGAGACATTGTCGAAGGCTGGTATTAAGATGCATCTTGGTAAAGGCGCCATCCACCCAGAGACAGTGAAGATGTTGGCAGATAACAACGCTGTTTTCGCCATTATTCCACCAGTCACCGCCCTTCTTGAAAGTAAAACTCTTGAGCGCGAATGTGTGGCGTGGCCAGAACTCGGCATGGAAGCACTGTATAGAATAAAGGTAGAAGGCTACCAAGCTATCATTGCTGCTGCACATGGAAAAAGTGTTTATTCATGATAATTCGTGACTCATTTGAAATTGTTCGTGTTCAGAAAAAAAATATGATTAATGTTGTAGAGAAAGTGGCAGACTGCTTGGTTCGTGCAGGTTCGACTTTCCGTGAAGATCAGAAGGAGGCCTATCGTAAGGCCATTGCTGACGAGACACAGGAAAGAGCCTGCTGGGTCATGCAGCAAGTGCTCGACAATGCGCTGGTAGCTGAATACCGCCGCAGTCCATTGTGCGACGACACCGGCATCCCCCATCTCTTCCTCGAAGTAGGCCCAAATCGCCAGGTGACTGGTGAACTACTACAGCAAATCCAGGAAGGCATAGCCGTAGGTCTTCGCAAGTTACCAGGTCGTCCAATGGCCATCAAGGGTGATGATTATGCACGTATCGACCAAAGTGGAGGACTGAATGAAGATAGTGGCGCATTGGTTCCTTCGCCGATACTAATTAAGCCTGTTGATGAAGATGTTCTGCGTCTGACTGTGCTGATGTTGGGAGGTGGCCCTGCCATCCGTGGCATTACGCAACGAGTGTTCCATAAGCATAGTGTGGATGTTGTGATTGATGAGATCGTAAATCGTGCTATCCCTGCAGTCACCCAGTTAGGTTGTTCACCTTGTACTTTGGCTATAGGTGTTGGCCGCAGCCAGTTCGAGGCAACAAGCTTGATGATGGAAGCGATGGTCAAAGGCGACTTTGGAGTGCAGAGTGACTTTGAGTTGCGCATCACAGAGAAAGTGAATGGATCCAATGTTGGCCCGCTTGGATTGGGCGGCAAGCATAGTGTGATGGCTACTTTCGCTAAAATTGGTCCGCAAAGAGCTAGTGGTGTAAGGATAGTAGCATTAAGGCCATGTTGTTGTTTTGAGCCAAGAAGGGCAAGTGTAGAGTTGTAATAAGAAATGGCATATTGATAAATAATGTATAAGTTGTTGCATATATCAGACAAAAACGAATGGAACAGGGTATTACATCTATTTCCTCCCTCCAATCGTGATGTATATTTCACTCCTGAATACTATTCTCTATACGAGCGGAATGGGGATGGCAAGGTGTGTTGCTTTGTTTATGAGGAAGAAGACGAGAAAGTTCTTTATCCATTTCTCCTAAACTCTATTAACCAACTTGGCTATGAGCTGGATGATGAGTATTACGATATTCAGGGAGCATATGGATATAATGGAATCATAACATCATCGAAAAATACAGATTTTATTGCTCGTTTTCATGATTGCTTTGACAAATACTGTCAGGAGCGGCATATTATTGCAGAGTTTTCTCGCTTTCATCCTTTGTTGAGCAATCAGACATTGGCATCACCAAAGATGCAGACATTTTACAGCCGTAAAACAGTTAAGCTGGACTTGTCGTTATCAATAGATGACATTTGGATGAACCAGTTTTCGTCAAAGAACCGCAATGTGATACGTAAGGCAGAGAAGGAAGGGGTGACTATCGTGGAAAGTCAAGACTATGAGTTGTTCCAACAGATGTATGACCAGACCATGTGGAATGTGAATGCGGAAGAGTTCTACTTCTTTCCTCAGCGTTATTATGATGATTTCAAAAAAACATTTGGCGAAGATGTTATTCTTTGTTTTGCGATGTATGAAGGCAAGCCCATAGCTGGTTCTATGTTTATGTTTAGCCAGTATTATGCCCACTATCACCTCTCTGGGCGTGACAAAAACTACTATAAGATTGCTGCCAATAATGTGGTGTTATGGTATGGTATCCAGAAAGCCAAGGAACGTGGCTGCAAATGGTTTCATTTCGGTGGGGGAACAACAGGTGCAGATGATGACATGCTTCTACACTTTAAGCAGAACTTCTCGAAAGAAAACGGTGAATTCTGGGTAGGCAAGAGGGTACACAATCAGACTGTGTATGATCAGATAGTTGAGCAATGGAAGAGAAAATATCCAGAGAGTTATGAACATAACAAAGTGAAACTGTTGGGTTATCGCGAAATCAAAAAAAACAAATATGAATAAAGTATTATGTGTGGCCGTTCATGCTGACGATGAGACATTAGGCTGTGGTGGCACCATGCTGAAGCATAAGGCACAAGGAGACGAAATACACTGGTTACTCCTTACAGGTCCAACAGAGAATCATCCAAGAAAATTCAAAAAAGAGTTTATAGAAAACCGTGCAAGGATGGTGAACGAAGTAGCCAACGCATATGGTTATGATTCATTGGACTATTTAACTCTTCCTACACAGTTGTTGCATACTCTTGATCTGCGTGACATCATAAAGAAGATTTCCGATGTAATGAAACGAATTCAGCCTAACATCATCTATACTATGTTTGCCAACGATGTGCACAGTGACCATCGTGTGGCTTTTGATGCTGTTTATAGTTGCACAAAGTCATTCCGTTATCCATTCATTGAGCGCATCTACATGATGGAAACACTCTCAGAGACAGAGTTCGCTTTGGCTATCCCTGCGTGTTCATTCTTGCCTAATGTCTATGTGGATATCACGGAGTATATTGACCGTAAGTTGGAGATTATGCAGATGTACCCAAAAGAGGTGATGGAAGAACCTTATCCCCGCAGTCTCAGTAGTATCAAAGCCTTGGCTCGTGTCCGTGGCAGTAGGGCTGGAGTGATGTATGCTGAGGCGTTTCAATTATTGTATGAAAAAAGATAGTGAAAAATGAGACATATCCCATCATCAGAAATTAAACAGCCTGGATTTCATGCAGACACATTAGGATACACCTTTGTTTGGCAGGGACATTTCCTTCGTGGAATCTATCCAAAGTCGGTTGACTTAGCAAAATCCTATTTCGAGTGCGGTTTCATTAATGAAATAGTATCGAAGGGGCTATTTCCCAGAACATGGATCTCGGAATATGAGAATGATCAGTTTGGAATGATAATTGAGCATGAGATGATTTCACCAGTACTCTATGCCACCGAATGGAATTTTATGATGTTGAAAGCGGCTGCTTTAATGGTGCTTGATATAGCTCAAATTGGTTGGAAATATGGCTTCAATATGGTTGATTGTCATAAACTGAATGTTATGTTTAAAGGCTCCAAGCCAGTTTATGTTGATTTGGGTTCTTTTGTGCCGCGCGAAGAAGGTTGTACGGGCTGGCTTCCTTATATGAATTTCATGACCTCATACTACTATATTTTGGACATGTGGAAGGATGGGGCCAGTCAAATAGCCAAACGAATGATGGCCCCTGGTGTAACAATACAAGCTAAAGACTATTATATCTATAAGTCGAAATTATGCAGGTTCTTTCCACGTTTAGTTACTCTGAAAATACAGTTGAATACATATTTAGCCTACCTTGCATCTCAACCTGATGAAAAGATTGTAAGAAAAACGGGGGGAACTCCTGGAAGTTTAAAAGCAAAAATCATTTGTAGTCTCCATAGGATTGTTCAGAAATTAAGTTTATCTCCATCACAACATCTTAAACGTATTCAACATAAAGTCTTATCCATTTCTATGCCTATTGCTAATAGTGTAGATAAGAAAGAGGTAAACATCTTAGATGTAAAAAAGACGTTGAAGGCTTTAGATGTAAAGAGCGTGTCATTTATTGATTCTCCAATCAAAGAGATTGTAGAATTAAGTGAAAACTTAGATAAAGCCATTTCCATCCAACAAAAGGAAGTAGTGTCGGATGCAGAATATCGCTATTTGAGCAGTATTGGGACTGCACATATTACTCAAGCATGTTTCTTTTTAGGCAATGGAGCTATTTTGGTTCGGGGGAAATTTCCAGAGGATAGATTGTCATCAGATGTTGCTGTAGTAATGGGATATCAAATACCAGCTGGGAATTTCGGACTACATAATGCTATGGTTTTCTTCAATCAGTGCAAAAGGTTCTCAAAGACAGGGCATCTTATCGTGAATATTCCTCGATGTAAGGACGAAATAAAAGATGAGTTGATGAATTTGTATTTTACCGATGTGGTTGGTGATACGTTCCTTATCTAAGGATGCAACGAATGTCATTATGGTACAAAGTTATTTGAAGTAAAAAAAAGTATCTTGCATGATTTAGGCCTCCATTCAGCGGTATTCAATAATGCTGGTAACCTTCATCGTAGATTTCGTACTAGTGCGCCAGCTTACTCCTTACGACTTTGGTCGTATCAGAATGTTAGCTATTTTCATGACTGTAGTAGAAACGCTCATTGATGGATGTATTTATTATGTCAGCTGTACTTCGTTATCTGAAGACAAGTTTTTTGACTTAAGCCTCTATATGGACGGCATAATAAAAGCATTAGTTTATGTTATGCTATATATGGGATAGCCAGTTATATTTAATCTAGATGCATTTGTTTTACCCAAGGAATCATTCGTCCAATGATAGCAAGATAATTAAACATAAGAAATGAGTAAGGGTTATGAGTGTTGAAAAAATACGCGTGGCAATGGTTTGCCATTTTTCAAATGCAGAGGTGCGCAGCCATCTTCCTTTGGATAATCGAAAGGTATACACATTTCTTAGAAGAATATTAAGGATGCCAACCAAAAGCAAGGGCTATGGTGATATTGCCAGTTGGGATGCATCGACCATTGAATTCTTCAAGAAAAGAGATGATATTGAGGTCCATGTCATCTCTGCTCATTCAGGTATGAAAAAACGTGTTGTATCCTATGAGGGTGAGGGTGTGCATTACTCTTTTGTTCGGTGTGATAGGGCTACAATGCTGAAGCGTCTAGTTCCAAGCGATTCACTTTGGCGCAAAATGAATCCTATGGTAAAAGATGTTCATCGTTTGATCAACAAAATCAAGCCAGACTTGGTATTGCTGATGGGGACTGAAAATGCTTATTATTCCAGTACAGTACTTGGTCTTATCGATTATCCTGTTTATACTCTCTGTCAAACTATTTATAATAATCCAGAACGAGGAATATATGGCCATGTAGGTAGTAAGAATGCTACCACAGAAATGGAGATTTTCAAGGAGCATAAGTATTTTGGCGTGTACTGCAAAAAGCACTATGACTTACTGAAAGCTATAGCCCCAGACCGCTACATCTTTAAGTTCGGATTCCCGTCAAAGGGGAAACTTCTTGAGCCTATCGTATGTGAAAAAGAATTTGACTTTGTTAATTTTGCTATGGGGATGTCGGCAAAAAAAGGTTTCACGGACGCTATCGAAGCCATTGCAATAGTGAAGAATACATATCCGAGAGTTAAATTAAATCTAGTTGGAGGAGGCAGTGTGGAGCAAAAGGCAGAATTGGCTAAGATGGCAGAACAATTGGAAGTTAAAGAAAATGTTATCTTTACGCCATTCTTTGAAAAAAAGTCAGATCTGTTCCTTCATATCCAGAAATCACGCTTTGCTTTGTTGCCCTGCAAGATGGATTATATATCGGGAACCATGAATCAGGCCATGCAGCTTGGGTTGCCAATAGTCGTGTATAAGACAACAGGGACACCTTCTTTTAATCGTGAAAAAGAGTGTGCTCTCATAGCTGAACATTGTAATGTGGAAGATCTGGCAGCCCAGATGCTTGTCCTGATGAATGAGCCTAAAAAGGCAGAAATTCTTAGTAAAAACGCACGTGAATTTCAAGAGAAGCGTGCAGAGTATAAGCGAGGAAATGGTAGCAGATTGGTAGCTAATTTTCATGCTATAATCGATAATTACCGCCATGGTACTCCCATTCCACAAGAACTATTATTTAATCCAGAACGAGATGATTAGGAAAAGAATATTACTTGAAGAAATAATAACCTTTCTTGGTGATAAAGTTATTGATATAGAAGGCCCTGTGCAAGATGTTTTTATTGACAATCTTGCAGAGATGGAACGTGTTAATGAAACAACACTTGATTGGATTAAACCGTCTAAATTGAATAAGCAGGAAATCGCAGAACAAAGCAAAGCACATGTTCTGCTTGTCGATAAGAGTGTCGCGCCCATTGAAGGGAAAACAGTCATTCATGTTAAAAGTCCTAAATTGGCATTGGCATTAATTGGCAATCATTTCTTTGTTGAACCTTGGCAATCAAGTATTCATCCCACAGCCCTTATTCATCCCGAAGCTAGGATTGGAGTCGATTGTTATATCGGTCCATATACTGTTATAGGAAAGAGTATAATTGGGAGTCACACCTATATTGATAGTCATGTGCGAATATATGATGGTGTTGAAATGGGGCATGATTGCTCCATAAAAGCTGGGGCTGTAATAGGAGGTGCTGGTTTTGGGTATGAAAAAGATGAAGAAGGAAATCGTTTCCACTTCCCTCAGATTGGTCAACTTATAATGGGAAGTTATGTGGAGGTCGGTTCCAATACATGCATCGACCGTGGTGCGTTGGCAGATACTGTAATAGGGGATTATACCAAAATAAATAACCTATGCCACATTGCTCATAACAACAAAATAGGCAAGAATGTGATGATTACTGGATGCGTCAACATTTCTGGCTCTAATATTATTGACGACAATGTGTGGATTGCACCTAACTCTTCAATTCGAGGTTGGGTGCATATTGAAGAGGGTGCGACAGTGGGTATGGGAGCCGTAGTGGTGAAGGATATCCCAGCACATGAAACTTGGGTGGGGAATCCTGCACGTAAACTTGAAAAGAAGAAATAATGGATAAACGTATTGAAGCTATATCTATAACAAAATTCCAACCTATTATTGCGGCTCTTAAGCAGATGGATGCGATGAAGGTGAAGCTGTTGATTGTGTTGGATAATGAAAAGTTCTGTAGTCTGTTGAGCATCGGCGATATCCAGCGAGCCATCATTGCGAACGTTTCGTTAGAGTCGCCTGTAGAACAAATTCTTCGAGAAAAGGTTCATGTCGCTAAAATTGCTGATTCAAAGGAACTCATCATTGCTCAAATGAAGGAGCGTCGCAACGACTTCATGCCTATTGTGGATGATGAAGGCGATGTGGTCGACATCATTTTTTGGGAGGATATCTCGTCATACAAGGAAACACGTGTCAACACTTCTTTTACGTTGCCTGTAGTCATCATGGCGGGTGGTCAGGGTTCGCGTCTGCGTCCACTGACCAATGTGTTACCTAAACCATTGATACCCATCGGTGAACAGACGATGATAGAGGATATCATGGATCGTTTTGTGGAGTGTGGTTGTCATGACTTCTTTGTTTCTGTAAACTATAAGGCAGACTTCATCCGTCATTATTTCGACAACTTTGGAAAGCAAGTCTATCATATTGAGTATTTTCAAGAGGACAAGCCGCTTGGAACAGCTGGTAGTCTGCAACTGTTGAAGGATAGAATTAATAGTACGTTCTTTGTGTCGAACTGTGATATCATCATTGATGAGGACTACTCCGAGATACTGAACTTTCATCGTGAGCACCAGAATGAAATTACCGTGGTGGCTGCCCTGAAGAATTTCTCCATACCTTATGGCACATTAGAGACTGGTGAGGGCGGACAGCTTACGTCCCTTCACGAAAAGCCCAACTTAACGTTCAAGATAAATACTGGGATGTATATTCTGGAGCCACATCTTATAAAAGAGATTCCTTCAGACCGCCTCTATCATATCACTTTCCTCATCGAGAAGCTGATCAATGAAGATCGGAAAGTGGGTGTGTTCCCAATTAGTGAAGGTTCTTGGACAGACATCGGGAATTGGGATGAGTATATGAAATACATAAAAAAATAATCAAAATGATGGATACTGCGACTAAAAACATATTCACTTTTGTTGCCGCTTTTTATATTTTATATGTTACTATGCCTTTAGTTGGACAGTCTTTGGCGCTTCCCCCTCAATATGTACCTATGATTGTTACATTGTTGGTAGTTCTTATAAGTCCTAAAGCTTTTTTTAATAAGCAAACAGTTTGGCTTGGTTTTTATTTGGGCGTTCTGGTGGTTTACTTGTTACTCGAAAAGCCTTTGACAATTAGTGGTATCTCAGAGAAAAAAAGTAATTTGTTTAAATTGATGATGGAGATGGCTTTTATCCTTCCGTCTTTCTCGATAATGTGCGTTTATTATCGTTTCCAAGACAAAAGACTCACACAGCTATTGTTTTATACTGCAATAGTTGGGCTTGGATCCTCATTCCTATATTTGTTTCCTTTAATAATTGCGAATTCAAATATCCTTCGAATCGCCATGCATGCTGAAAGATATGGCTTAAATCCCTTCTTTGGTGCTCCGCGTTATTCTTTGATGCATGCTTATGTTATCATTGCATCTCCTGCATTGCTCGCGTGTTTGCTTCATAAAAACAAAAGCAAGAAGTTTTTTGTGTGTTTTTTTATAATGCTGTCATATATGATTTTCAGAAGTTATATTACAACCTCTATCTTATTATTTATTGGCATACTGGTTGCGGCTTTCTTGAGGGGTTCGGATTCTTCTTCGCAATTGGCAATTAGGGGGGTGCTTTCCGCAATTGTTTTTGTTGTGTTTGCCGCAGTTGGTGGTCTGAATATATTATATGATTCTTCTTATGGCTTCTTTGAAGGTTCTTATGCTCAGGGTAAAATGGATCAATTAGGTGCTGTGCTTGCAGGAAACACATTAGAAGAAAATAGTCTGAATGAAAGGATTGCTCTCCATATGATTTCTGTTAGGAGTTTTATTGAAAATCCTTTGGTAGGGTATCCTGAAATTGGTGGTCACTCTAATATGTTAGATAGACTGGGTGGAATGGGTATACTATGCTTCTTTCCTTATTTGATGTTTTTGATATCAATTTTTAAACGTTGTTCCCATTCACTTAAAAACAGTCCTCGTACTCATTTCTATTATTGTTTAGGAGTAGCAGTTGTTTTTATTTTGTTGTATGAGAAGGGATTGTTTAGCTATGAGGGTTGGGCATTTTATGCTGTAATACTTCCAGCGTCAGCATTTTATTTATCAATGAAAGAAAATTCAAAATTATCATAAGGTGGATAATTAAGAGTTTTAGCATCTTTAGAACTTCATCTTGAGCATCATGAAGGATAGAGAAACAATTATGCCAGAAAAATAGTATAGATTATTTTCTGTTATGAGTGTCAGTAATCATTGCTATTAAACCTAAGGGATTTATTCCATGTGACTGCGATTCGGATATTATCATGGATAATGTGAATTATAAATAAATGAGTACACGACTTTTATTTATCACTAGTTGTAATTTTTCACAATCAGAGGCAAATGGCCATACTTTAGAGTCTTTGTTTTTATGTTGTGATAAAAAGGATATTGCCCAGTTTTATGTACGAGAGTCAAAACCAGACTTCTGTTTTTGTGACCAGTACTTCCATGTTTCAGACCGTGATATGGTGAAATGCTTATGGTCGTGCTCTGGAGGGGTAGTAAAAGAACCTTCGGTAAGTAATACCGCGCTCATTCCACAAAAAAGAAGGAAAGATGCCTTTATTTTGATCGCAAGAAACCTTTTGTGGAAAGCAAGTCCATGGAAGCGTAAAACTTGTTTCTATGATTGGGTGAATTCGTTCAAACCGGAGTGCCTGGTGGCTATGATTGGGGAGAACTGGTTTATGATGGATATTGTATTAGACCTTCATCGCCGACTAGGAATTCCCATTCTGTTCTTCAATACAGAAGGCTATTATTTCAGTACGAAGAATTATTTCAACCGTGTAAATTTCCTTGGCAGGATAGCCTATCCGATTTATAGAATGCTGTACAGGAAGAACTTTTCAAAGTTAATGTCGGAGACCAGTTATGTGCTGTACCTATGCAAAAAACTACAAGATGATTACGGAAAGGAGTTCCCTCTTCCGTCAGAAGTAATCTATACTCCTTCCAATAATGCAAACATACCAGAGTATTGCTCGAAAAGAACAGGTAAGGACATTGTTATATCATATATCGGAACATTGGGTTATGGTAGACATAAAACATTGATAAACCTTGGCGAAGAGTTAAACCGTAGGAAGCAAGGCGTCTTTATTAATGTCTATGGAAAGTGTTCTGATGAGATTGCGTCACTATTCAAGGAATCTGTGGGAATTAAGTATCATGGTCTTATTCCATTTTCCGAGGTGGGTGGAAAGGTTGAGGACAGTGATATCCTCCTCCATGCAGAAGGATTCGAACCTAAGTGTCGAGAAATGTTGCGTTATGGCTTTTCGACCAAAATTGCTGATTCGCTCATGAGTGGGCGCTGTTTTGTGTTGGTGGCACCTAATAATGTTGCATGCTATGAGTACATTAATGAAAACATACCAGGTTCAGCAGCCTCTTCGATACAAGAAGCTGGCGATATAATTGAGCGATTGATAGATGATGTCAATTATAGGAAAGATTTGGCTCGCAGAGGGCGTGAATTGGCCTTAAGAAATCATAATCCTGCGATTGTTGGTAAGACTGTCCAAGATATTGTTAATTCGATTGTAAAGTGAAAACTGAATCTCTTGTGTCTGTTGTGACATCATGTTATAATGCGGTTGTATACATACAGAATCGATAATCATTCCTCAAAAATGAATCATCAAAAGTGTTATAATTATTCTGCAGAGTTTGATTAATTAAATAATTGTATGCAACCATTTTCAGTACTTATATCTATATATTATAAAGAGAAGTCTCAGTGGCTTAGAGAAGCACTTGATAGTGTCTTTGAACAAACAGTCCAACCAAGTGAGATTGTCATGGTTAAGGACGGACCACTTACGCCAGAACTTGATGCCGTATTGGATGAATATGCAGTCAAACACCCCATATTCAAGTTCGTTATCAATGATAAAAACTTAGGACTTGGATTGGCATTAAGAAAAGGTGTTGAGGAATGCTCGAATGAAATCATAGCTAGAATGGATACCGATGATATAATACCAAGGGATAGGTTCGAAAAAGAGCTTGCGGCTATTGAAAAAGGTTGTGATGTGGTAAGTTGTTGGTCGGTGATGTTTGAGAATGAAATAAAAAATCAAGTGGCATTAAAAACCAGACCCGAAAATCATGATGACATTGTCCGTCTTGCACATAGGAGATCACCCATTTGCCATGCTGGTACAATGATGAGGAAATCAGCTTTGTTGAAAGCTGGAAATTATGAAGATTGTCATTATTATGAAGATTATCAGTTGTGGGTAAGGATGATTCTATCTGGAGCGAAATTTTATAATGTACAGGAAGTGTTGTACTATGTGAGAACATACGGTGACTTGATAAATCGGAAAGGTGGCTGGGCATATACCAGACATGAATTGAGCGTATTGCATTCTTTCTATAAAATGGGTTTTTATTCTTTTGGGGAATTAGTCCGTAATTCCTCAATACGAATATGTGCCAGAATGGTGCCTAAATCATTACGTAAGATATCAATGAGAGTAATTTGGAATCATAAATCTGTTTAATATGGAAGGAAAAAACACATTCGTATTAGAAAGTGTTAGAAAGTCGACAATGAATTATGGCATTTGAAAAATCCATTATTCATAATGTGGATCCTTTATGATAAAGATATTTCAAAAAATAATATGAAAACGATCGCGATAATAATTGCTGGTGGCTCTGGCCACAGAATGGGACAAGACATCCCCAAACAGTTTATCAATGTATATGATAAACCAATAATTATTTATACTCTTGAAAGTTTCCAACGGCATCCTATGGTTGATGCTATAGAAGTTGTCTGCCTGAGTGTTATTGATGCGGCCTATTGTTTTACGTGTTGGGCACTAAGGAATACAAAAAAATATTATTTGAAGTAATGGTTACGGAAAAGAAAAAACTTAGCTTCATATTTAAGATTCTTCGCAGAATGGGCTTCAACTATTCTGAGGAAGAATACGGAGATGTTACTATATGGAAAGTTGTTGGGAAATTTTTCGGCAATATTCGCCTTAAATTTCTTGAAGGTATGTTAGATTGGTCAATTCTGGAACCAATAGAGCCAAGAAAGCTGAGACCTTTTTTATTACGTCGTATGGGATGCAAAGTAGGGAAAGGCTGTTTTATCGGTGATTATGTCAGGGTTGATACTAGCCACCCGGATATGATTACGTTGGAAGATAATGTGAGTATTGCCAGTGGATCAAGACTCCTTTGTCATCAAAGGGATTTCTCCAACTACTTTGTTGGTGAAGACTATATGAAATTAGGATATACGGTTAAGCCGATTTTGCTGAAAAAAGGTTGTCTTATAGGAATGGAATCGTTCATTATGCCTGGAGTGACCGTGGGTGAAGGTGCTATTGTTGGTGCTGGATCGCTGGTTACCAAAGATGTTCCTGCTTGGACGATTACAGCAGGACGACCCGCCAAAGTGATAAGGAATATTTCAGAAAGCATGGACATTGAGATAAACAAATGATACGACTAATAGATATATGAAAAAAGTACTAACTGTGGGTGTGTTTGATTTGTTACACATAGGTCACATTAATCTTTTTCGAAATGCAAAATCTCTCGGTGAATATTTGATTGTGGCGGTTCAAGATTCAAATTATGTAAAGAAATTTAAACCATCTGCAAATTTAATATATAACACAGAGGAGCGAATGTATATAGTTAAATCGATTAGGTTTGTTGACGATGTTGTTCCATACGATAGTGTAGATAATATTGTCCACACCGTAGATTTTGATATTTTAGTTACAGGTCCAGATCAAACACACCAAGCTTTCCAAGAAGCAATTAGATGGTGTAAAGAGAACGGAAAAGAAACTGTGACTCTTCCAAGGACAGAAGGCGTTTCTTCCTCATGGCTAAAAGAACAGATTGAAAAAATGTGATATGGCAAAGAATACACTGATTCAAATTATAAAAGCTGATGCCTCGCGATTCGTAGGAGGTAAAAATGTGAATTTGTTTACAATTACTCGATTGTATTTTAGGTTTCCTACTCTTGCAATTATTATTCTTTTACGCATAATTCAACATGTACATAATAGGGCTATGAGTTTCCCCTTCAAATATTTATATTTCAGAAAGAGAATGAAGACTGGAATTCAAATACCTTTATCGGTTAAGATAGGAAAGGGTTGTTTGTTTTGTCATTTTTCATGCATTGTGTTTGCAGAAGGAGTTAAAGTTGGTGACTTTTGTAGCATTCATCAAGGAGTGACAATTGGCAGAAGTTTTTCGGGTGGGAAAAAAGGTGTTCCAACAATAGGTAATCATGTAATCCTTTTTCCTGGGTCGAAGGTTATCGGAAATGTCCATATAGGTAATAATGTTATAGTTGGAACAAATGCTGTTGTTTTAGATGATGTGCCTGACAACAGCGTTGTTGCAGGAATACCGGCGCATATTGTTTCAAATGATAGCAATAGAGCATTATCTGAGGAATGGTTGAGTTTTTTTGCATGGAATAGAGAATCATGAAAAGAATTGAAACAGATGAATTGAGAGCGTTGCAGTTGAAAGTTCTGGAAGTCTTTCATAATTATTGCATTGATAATGGACTGAAATATTCATTGGCATGTGGTACCTTAATTGGGGCAATTCGCCATAATGGCTACATTCCCTGGGATGATGATATTGATGTCTTTATGATGAGGGATGATTATGATAGGTTTATTAAACGATTTCCTCTAGTTTATATGGATAGTTATAGACTTATGTCATTTGAGCGAAACAAGAATTGGTGTAGAGCATACGCCAATTTATATGATGATCGAACCATTAAAAGAGAAAACAAAACATCAGATGAAGACATTGTTGGTATAAACATAGATGTTTTCCCTATAGATAATGTCCCTGATGGAAAGTTTATGTGGAAATTATACGATTCATTTCGAAGATTACTCATCTACATAACTACAGCTAAATACATTAAAGTGAAAGATCATTCTTTATTCAAGAAAACCGTAATTGTTCTTCTAAAAGTTCTTTTTTTCCCGTTCTCCCCTTATTTTTTCACACGATTAGTTGATTCTTATGCCAAATTGTTCAATAAAAAACAGACAAAGAGAGTGTTTGAAAATGTATGCGGAATTATTCAAAAAAGACCTTTTGATAGAAATGATTTCTCTGAAACGATTTTGTATAAGTTTGAATCATATGAGTTCTATATTATGGAAGGTTATGATGATTATTTAGTTAATGGATATGGAGATTATATGAAATTGCCTCCAGAGAACAAAAGAATTTCTCATCATACATCGATTTATTATTGGAAATAAGATCTCAAAACATAAAACTTGAGGATTATGAGACATGTTCTTATCATTGCCGCCCATCCCGACGACGAAGTCCTTGGTACTGGTGGCACCATAGCCAAACTATCATCCAGAGGCGTAGAATGTCATTTGTTGATAGTTACGGATGGTAGTTCTGCGCAGTATCGGGATTCAGACCATTTGCAGGAGATTATTGCAGCAAAGAAGCTTGAAACAAAGAACTGTGCTGATATGCTTGGTTTTAAATCAATCCATTATGGTGAGTTGCCTGATATGAAGTTGGATATGACTCCGCATATTGCCATCAATCAGATCATAGAGAAGGTGATTGAGGAGGTACGTCCAGACACGGTGTTTACCCATTTCTGGGGAGATGTGAATAAGGATCATCAGGAAGTGTATAAGAGTACGTTGGTTGCAGTACGTCCTGTGTTTGGGCAGGTGGTTAAAGAACTCTACTGCTATCGTGTGCCGTCCTCAACCGAATGGACTCCTAACAAGGCTGACACAATGTTTCTGCCTAACTATTTTGTTGATATTCACCAGTATGCCGAGCAGAAGTATAAGGCGTTTGCTTGCTATTCTACAGAATTGAGAGATTATCCGCATCCCCGTTCTGTACAGTATTTGAGGGAAACTGATAAATCTGCAGGACTGAGAGTCGGGCTTCCCTCAGCGGAAGAATTCATGTTATTAAGAAAGCTGGATTAAAAGAGGAATATGTGCAATTTCTTCAAACGGTGTTTTGATATCCTGTTTGCCGTACTGTTCCAAATAGTGTTCAGTCCCGTCTATGTGCTGACCTGGGTCATCATCAAGATTGTCAGCCCTGGACCAGCTATTTATAAAGCGAAGCGAGTAGGTAAAGACGGCAAGTTGTTTGACTGCTATAAGTTCCGCTCAATGCGAGTGGATAGCGGCAAGGTACGACTGACTACATTGGAAAACGATGAACGCATTTTCCCCTTTGGCAAGTTCATTCGTAAAGCCAAGATTGACGAAATGCCGCAGGTGGTGAACATTCTGAAAGGCGAAATGAGTGTGGTGGGACCAAGACCAGAAGATAGGGAAAATGCAGATAAGGTATATGTAGGCGAGTATAAGCATATATTGGACGTGAAACCTGGATTGACGAGTACGGCCACCTTGTATGATTATACACATGGAGAACTGTTTGAGAATGAAGATTTGTATGAGAAAGAGTTCCTGCCCAAGAAACTGAAGCTGGAACTTTATTATGTGAACCACATGTCGTTATGGTATGATATGTTATTAATAATGAGGACTGCATGGTTGATTGTACTTAAGACTTGTGGCAAGAAAGATTTTAAGGAAATGGTTGAACTGAATGGAGAATAAACATACAAAAGTTTTTTTGGAATTGTTAAGAGCCGGGCTTTGGGAACAAGATGCTCAGCTTTTTTCTTATGGTGAGATTGACTTTCTGAAAATACTGCAGTTGGCAGAAGAACAGTCTGTGGTAGGGCAGATAACGGCTGGTCTGGAACATGTCACGGACATGGTTGTTCCTCAAGATGAACTTATAACATTTATTGTCAGCACGTTGCAGATTGAAGAGCAGAATAAAGCAATGAATAGCTTTATAGAAGGACTTGTTGAGAGAATGTACAAAGCTGACATTTATACTTTACTAGTAAAAGGGCAGGGTGTTGCTCAATGCTATGAGAGGCCTTTATGGCGCGCCTGTGGGGATGTGGATTTGTTTTTGAGTGAAGAAAATTATTTGAAGGCAAAGGACTTTTTTACACCGATATTGTCCTTTTCGGCAAATGAAGGCGTATATGAGAAGCATTTAGGGATGGTGGTTGATAATTGGAGTGTTGAGTTACATGGGTCTCTGCGCTGTGGGTTATCTGTCAAAATGGATGAAGAGCTTACCAAAATTCAGAAAGAAGTGTTCAGGGGGGGGGATGTGCGGTCATGGATGAATGGCAAAACACAAGTGTTTTTACCTGGTGTCAATTTCGATATTCTTTTTGTGTTCACACATTTCATTAAGCACTTCTATTTGGGTGGTCTGGGTATTCGCCAGATTTGCGATTGGTGTAGATTGATGTGGACATATCGTGATGATATTGACAAAGGATTATTGGAGTGTCGGTTGAAATCCATGAGATTGATGACTGAGTGGAAGGCCTTTGGAGCGTTTGCCGTTGGTTATCTCGGAATGCCAGTTGAGGCGATGCCTTTATATTCTTCCGATAGTAAGTGGAAACTGAAGGCTGATAAGATACTGTCTTTTGTTATGGAAGTAGGGAATGAGGGACACAAAAGGAATGGCAACTATTTTGATAAATATCCTTATATTATTCGTAAGGCGATGTCGTTAAGGCATAGATGTGCTGACTTGATTGGCCATGCATGGATATTTCCTATGGATTCATTACGTTTTTTCCCGAATATTATGTTCCACGGTCTTATGGCAGCAGTAAGAGGGGAATAGATATGTATAAATTTATGAAAGCAATATGGATGTGTTGCATCTGGGTCACAAGGAATTGAACAGGTTTTTGTCCAAATGAGCGAGTAATTAAGAGAAAACGTGTTGCCCTTGATTTCTTGTAGTCTGTAGAAATTTGGCTGCAAAAGTACGAATTAAAAACTGTTGACTCTCACGAATGCTAGTAAAATAATGTAATTCAACTGTTTTTGTAGATTGATTACTTCACTTTAACGGGGCAGTAGTGGGAAATAAAAAGAGAGAAATATAGATATGAACTTATATAAAAAAATCCTTGGTTGGTATTTTACAAAAAACGCGTTGCCTTATTGGTGCATGTTCCTACTGGACTGCTGTATCGTTTTTATATCTGCCTTGTTTGTTTATTGGGTATTCAATAGGACAGGTGTGATGTTCAATGAACGCTTTGAGGTGCTGTATTCGTCCTTGGCGTATGCATTGCTAAGTTGTTTCGGAGCTAAGTTGTTTTGTACGTATGCTGGGGTAGTACGTTACTCTTCGTTCGTGGATTTGATTCGAGTGGCGTATGCCAATGGTCTTTCTATGATGTTGGCACTCTTGCTTACTGGAGTGGCAGGACAACTGGGAATTACAGTGTTGTCAGCATTCAACCCACAACAAACAATCAGTATTTTCTTATTGGCGATGTTGCTAATGGGTGGCATGAGGGTGTTTGTGAAATCGCTCTACGAGACAACTATTTCAGAAAAGCGAGCTGTCAAAGTTTTGATCTATGGAGCGCTGTCGGGTGGCATCGCTTTGGCGAAGTATATCAGCAATCAAAGTCCAAGAAAGTTTCTGTTGTGCGGTTTTATCTCCCATGATTCGAGTTCGAAGAACATGCGCATATTGGGAGAAAAGGTGTATAACGTGAAGGATGACCTGATAACCATTATCAAGAAAGAACATATAGAAGGCATATTGGTAAGTCCGCTCAGGATGAGTGATTTCCGCAACAATCAGATAATACAGGATGTCCTGATAAATGCTGGGTGTAAGATATACATGGCTCAACAGTTTAAAGAGACTGTTGTGGAGAATGATCAGGTGAAGGATATGGACATGCAACTCAAGGAAGTGTCTGTGGAAGATTTGTTGCCACGCAGTGAGATTCGCATAGATTTGAAATCGGTGGAGAAACAGCTGAAGGGCCAACGATTGTTGATAACGGGTTCTGCTGGCAGTATCGGATCAGAGATTGTGAGACAGGTAGCTCAGTTCAGACCTGCTGCCATGATGCTCATTGATCAAGCAGAAACACCAGAGCACGACATGCAAATGATGATTGCGAAGGACTTTCCTGACATCAAAGCAGAGACTGTTGTGACTTCCATTTGTCGAGAGAAACATATGGAGCATATTTTCAGTGAGTTTCGCCCTGATTACGTGTTCCATGCGGCCGCCTACAAACATGTGCCGATGATGGAAAACAATCCCAGTGAGGCTGTGCTAAACAATGTGGGAGGAACAAAGATTTTAGCCGATCTAAGTGTGAAGTATGGTGTAAAGAAATTCGTGATGATATCGACGGACAAGGCGGTGAATCCTACAAATGTTATGGGTTGCTCGAAGCGTATCTGTGAGATTTATGTCCAGAGCTTGGATAGAAGTCTGAGGAACACTCCTGATTGCACCAGACGTACAGAGTTTATTACTACGCGGTTTGGCAATGTGCTGGGCAGTAATGGAAGCGTGATACCTTTGTTCAGGAAACAAATAAAGAGTGGAGGACCCATTACGGTGACAGATGAGCGTATTGTGAGATACTTCATGTTGATACCTGAAGCCTGTAAATTGGTTTTAGAGGCTGGCACGAAGGGCAAGGGTGGTGAAATCTTAGTCTTTGACATGGGGGAGCCTGTGAGGATAGCTGACCTTGCCAAGCGTATGATTGCGTTGTCGGGTGCCAAAAATGTGGAAATTAAGTATACAGGTCTGCGAGCTGGGGAAAAGCTGTATGAAGAGGTGCTGAACGAATCAGAGAACACAAAGCCTTCGTTTCATGAGAAGATTCGCATCGCTGAGGTCCGGGACTATGATTATGAGCAGGTGAATAAAGATATCAAGGACCTGATTGATATTTCATTGGGATACGACAATATGGCTACGGTCAAGAAGATGAAAGATATTGTACCAGAGTACAAATCAAACAACTCCATCTATGAACAGTTGGACGTTAGTGTGTAAGTCTTTCCTTTCACGTTTCCTTTACTTGATGGAATGATTACGCCCCCACGAACCTGTATTGTGGGAATCAAAAAAAGGCTGAAACTCAAGCGCGAGTTTCAGCCTTTTTTTTCGACTGAATGATTTTATCCAGAATCGTTGTTGTCGTTATTCTCTTCTCCTGTTATCGTTATCTTTTCGAGGCTGGTCGATTCTCATTACCCCCTCTTCTTGTTTCTTGTACTATTATTTTCTCCAGACCATCTTGTTCACAATCCCCGTATAGCTTTGGATAATCTTCACGACCTTGGTGCTGACATTCTCGTCTATATAGTCGGGAACGGGGATGCCTTGCTGCCCGTCGCGACAAAGTTCCACAGCAGTATCTACGGCTTGCAGCAAGCTTCTTTCGTCGATACCGGCTATGATGAAGTTGCCCTTGTCGATAGCCTCAGGGCGTTCGGTCGAGGTACGGATACAAATGGCGGGGAAGGGGTGTCCTACGCTGGTGAAGAAACTGCTTTCTTCGGGCAGCGTCCCACTGTCGCTGACTACAGCGAATGCGTTCATCTGCAGGCAGTTGTAATCATGGAAGCCTAAGGGCTCATGCTGAATCACGCGTTTGTCCAATTGGAAGCCAGATGCCTCCAGGCGTTTGCGGCTGCGTGGATGACAGCTGTACAGGATGGGCATGTTGTATTTCTCTGCCATCTTGTTGATGGCGTTGAAAAGTGACATGAAGTTCTTCTCTGTGTCAATGTTCTCCTCACGATGTGCCGACAACAAGATGTATTTACCTTTCTCTAATCCGAGTTTCTCGTGTATTTGGGATGTTAGGATCTCATCCAGATTCTGATGCAGCACCTCCGCCATAGGGCTTCCTGTTACATACGTCCGTTCTTTAGGCAGGCCGCAGTCTGCCAGATATCGGCGGGCATGCTCCGAATAGGCCATGTTCACGTCCGAAATGATATCCACGATGCGACGGTTCGTCTCTTCAGGCAAGCACTCGTCCTTACAGCGGTTTCCTGCTTCCATGTGGAAGATTGGGATGTGCAGACGCTTCGCACCGATGACACTTAGACACGAGTTTGTGTCGCCCAGCACCAGCACGGCATCAGGTTTCGTCTCCACCATCACCTTGTATGACCTGTCGATGATATTGCCCATTGTGGCTCCAAGATCGTCCCCCACAGCCTCCATATAGATGTCTGGGTCGTCGAGTTTCAGGTCCTTGAAAAACACCCCGTTCAGGTTGTAGTCATAGTTCTGCCCCGTATGTGCCAAGAGGGTGTCGAAATATTTGCGGCATTTGTTTATCACTGCTGCCAGACGGATAATCTCGGGCCTGGTGCCAACAATGATGAGCAGTTTCAGTTTGCCGTTATTTCTGAATTCTTTCATTTCGTTCAATAATTTAGCGCAGATTCCACACAGAAATCAGATTTCGCTGATATAATATAACTGAAGTCTTACATTTACCATTTACAAGTTCTCGTCATCGTCTTCGTCCACGTCATCGTTATCGTCTTCTGCGGCATGTGATTACACAGGTTCAAAAAACGTATCTGGTTTGTCAGGATCGAAAATCTCGTTGCAGTACATCACCGTCACCAGGTTTTCAGTATCTGAGAGATTGATGATGTTATGTGTATATCCTGGCAGCATGTGAACAGCCTCTATCTGGTTCCCAGATACGAACCAATTCAATACTAGCCTCTCCCCAGCCTTCTCCTCAAGAGAGGGGGAAAGTGAGCCCCCTTCTAACTCCCCTTTCAGAGTGGAGGATTGTGCACTTCCTTGAGGGGAGGGTGCTAAATACCTAAGTGCATTCTTAATAATTCCCAAAGTTTCATTGGTGTTCCCAATTACTTCTTCATTGGTAAATCGCAGTACGCTGAAACCTTTGGATTGCAAGAAATCGGTTCTTTGTTTGTCAAGTTCCTGTTGTTCTGCGGTGTTATGATAACCACCATCAATCTCTATCACCAGTTGGGAGTCAAGACAAACGAAATCCACAATGTAGTCACCTATGATATGTTGCCGGCGGAACTTGGCGTCGAGGTTCTTTCCACGCAACAACTCCCACAATGCACATTCTGCTTCTGTAGGATTATTTCGCATATCTTCTGCTTTCTTCTTCAAATCCTCGTACAATGCAGGGTCTGCGGTGTAATATACGGGGCTTTCGGAAGCTCTCCCTTGAGGGGAGGGTTGGGAGGGGCTGACATTTAAGTTCCTTTGCTGAATCAAGCCGTGTCCGCTGACCACGATGAAAAACTCCCACTTTGTGTTGTGCCAGTGCTGTCCTTTGGTGATGCCGGGTTTTGAGATGTTGATGCTTACCTGTCCACAGTTCAGCGTGTGTATCAGTTCTGTGAAAGAACCGCGATTGTCTATGTTCATCTTCAGGGGGAAGGCAATCTTTTCTTTGGGTAAGTAGCTCAGATAGGTTGAGTATAATTTCTTAGCAAAACTGTTGGTCGGTATCTCAGGAATGGTTAGTGTCTGCGGCTGAGTGGCAAACTGCTTCAGCAATTCCACAATCTCTCCCAAGGTAGCTTTGTGCGTAATCGGTACGTAGCAGTACCTTCCAAGATTCGTTTCATTCGTGCAATTCGTGGTTGGTATTACCGTAAGTCCCTCGAACTCGCAGCGATGCTCTTTGCCTTTCAGCGCAGCAATCATCTCGTCAACCAGATCGTCGATATAGAGCAGTTCCAGTTCCACGTTCGGATCATTCACTTGGATAGGCAGGTCGTTGGCAATGTTGTTGCAGAATGTTGCTACCGCACTGTTATAGTTGGGCCTGCACCATTTGCCGAAAAGGTTGGGGAAACGATAGATCAGCACCCGAGGAACCCCATCCAGTCCTCCTCTCAAGGGAGGATTCTTGCTCTCCCCCTTAAGGGGGGAGTTGGAGAGGGGCTGCTTAAGAAATTCACGCTCGTATTGCAGAAACAATTCTTCTCCAGCTTTCTTGCTCCTGCCGTATTCGCTGTTGCCAAACCGCCCTGTCAGCGAGGCTTGTTGGGAAGAGGAGAGCATCACGGGACATCTGTTTCCGTTTTTTTTCAGCGTATCGAGCAATGTAGAGGCAAAGCCGAAGTTGCCCTCCATGAACTCTTCCGTTTCCTTGGGGCGATTGACTCCAGCCATGTTGAACACGAAGTCGGCCTTCTGGCACCAGGCATCCAGTTCCTCGGCAGTTGAATCCAGATCGTATTCATATACCTCCTCAATGGCCAGCTCAGGAAACCGTCGGTCCTTCCCCGTCTGTATGTTCTTCAGTGCCCAGCAAAGGTTCTTACCAACAAATCCTTTAGCTCCAGTAACTAAAATCCTCATAATTCTTCGAATTCCGCTGATTCCGCTGATTAAGCATATCTCGCTGATTACAACCCGTTAACTCTTCGGTGTATTGATGACGCAATATCAGCTGTTTCAAAATTAACCAATATGCCAAGTTTCAATCCAGTCATTTTTAGGTAGGTTTGTAACTGTTTATAACACACATCACTGACGTGTTGGAGTGCTTTCAGTTCTACAATTACTTTCTTCTCTACCAACAGATCAATTCGATAGGCCTTGGGGATGGTTATGCCATCATAAACGAGTGGTAAATACACTTGGGTCTCAACCGTTAGACCTGCTTTCATGATCTCTAATTTCAACGCTGCCTCGTAAGCGCTCTCTAATAGTCCAGGACCTAGGTTGTTGTAAACATTAAATATGGCACCACGTATTATATATGATATCTCGTTCTCCGTCATAAATATGCGTGATCTGCCATTTCTGCGTAATCTGCGAGAAAAATGATTTTTACTTCACTATATTCTCAATCCCCTTCAACTCGTTTTGAATGTATTCCAAGGAAGCGATTTTCTCCTTCGTTTCCTCAAGGTTCAGCCTGCGAGTGTTGTCGCTGTTGAACTCTTCGATGGTCACGCGCTTGGTGTCTCCTTCTTTGAAATACTTGTCGTAATTCAGGTCGCGGTTATCGGCAGGTACGCGATAGAAATTCCCCATGTCCTCAGCCTTTGCGCATTCCTCCTTGGTGAGCAGCGTCTCATACATCTTCTCGCCGTGACGGATACCTATTACCTTGATATCCTCCTTCTTGCCGCCAAACAACTCACACACAGCTTCGGCCTGGGTCTGGATGGTGCATGCGGGAGCTTTCTGCACCAGGATGTCGCCGTTCTGCCCATGTTCGAAAGCAAAGAGCACCAGGTCTACAGCCTCTTCCAGCGACATGATGAAACGGGTCATCTTGGGTTCCGTCAAGGTGATGGGGTTGCCCTTGCGTATCTGGTCAATCCAGAGGGGAATCACCGACCCACGCGAGCACATCACGTTGCCATATCGGGTGCAGCAGATTTTTGTGTCGCGGCTGTTGCGGCTCTTGGCCACAGCTACCTTTTCCTCGATGGCCTTCGTGATACCCATTGCATTGATGGGGTAAGCCGCCTTGTCCGTCGAGAGGCAGATGACAGCCTTCACTCCAGCCTCGATGGCAGCAGTCAGCACATTGTCCGTCCCTATCACATTCGTCTTCACCGCTTCCATAGGAAAGAACTCACAGCTGGGCACTTGTTTCAGGGCTGCTGCATGGAAGATGTAGTCCGTGCCGGGAATCGCTGTCCTGCAGGACTCCAGACTTCGCACATCGCCGATGTAGAACTTTATCTTGTGTGCCACATCCGGGTACCTTGCTTGGTACTCGTGCCGCATATCATCCTGCTTCTTCTCGTCTCTCGAGAAAATGCGGATCTCAGCGATGTCGGTACGAAGGAATCGGTTCAGTACAGCATTGCCAAACGAACCCGTACCACCTGTAATCATCAGGGTTTTGTCTTTGAAAATGGACATTTTATTGGTTTAAAAATTTATGTTTGTTTGTTGCGTTTTCTCCTGCCCACTCCATACTCTTGGTTCCTTGATTGCGTTGTAAGTGTATAGCAATCAACCACTTGGGTGAAATCTGCCTATTTTCTTCAGGGAGGATCAAAAGGCAGTTGCGCGCGAGCGCTCGAGAAAATCTATGCAAAGGTACAAAAAAAAGATGAATTTGCAACATTGTTGAAAAGAAAATGCGCATTTCGTCGGATAAGATGTGAAGTATGGGGCGTTTTGGGGAAAGCTGGTGTTTGGGGAACAGAATGTGTTGAACCTTTTTGGGGGAATAGATAAAAATTCTTTACATATTTTATCCTTTCCGTATCTTTGATGCATTCATGTTCTCTTTCTCCAGTTTGGGACTTTCTCCTTCTTCTCAATATTCTTTTTGTCGTTTCGACGAGAGTGGAAAGCCTCGTTTGGTTAGTGCCAAAAAGACGACACGTTGAAACTGATGAGACAACACGTTGAATCCGCGGAATCGACACGTTGAGATTGACAAGTCAACGTGTTGTCTTTTCTTCCCTCTTTTCCTCGTCCTCGTTATCGTCCTCGTTACCCTCATCGTCCTCGTCCTCGTCCTCGTCATCATCGCCATCGCCCTCGTCTTCCTCCTTGTCATCGTCTTCCTCCTTGTCATCGTCTTCGTCATCGTCATCGTCTTCGTTGAGAAATCTTTACAAATAACACTTATTTGTGTCCAGATACCTGAATCTCAATGGGAGTGGAGCCAATGCCAGTTGTGCATCTAGCGAAACTTAAATAGGCTTATTTGTGGTGTTCCTTTTCCTCTCTTGTCCATGAAAACCCTTTTTTTTGTCTTTTTTCCATGAAAACATTTTTTTCTTTCGTTATTTCTCCGTACCTTTGCACCACTTTATATGTACGCATACGTGTATAGAAAAGTCTTGCTCCGGCATGAATTCTTTGGTGTTTGCATGTAATTGCTTGATAACTACGTATTTGTGTAGGCATCAAGGAGCCAAGAGTATGTATTGTAGGCTAGAATAATTAACGAACACGCAACTCCCAAACGAACACGAGTCATTATCCGTTTTTCTGTGATTTCTGTGTTTTCTATGTGATGAAGATCGATTCGTGCCCATTCGAGTGATTCGTGTTCAAAAAAGATAATATACGATGAAAGTTTTTCATTTATTATTCGGTTCCCATGCATTGAGTCATGTGGAAGTGTTAAAAAGAGAATTGTCGAAAGGCGACATCCTCGTTGTCTCGCCAGATGCTGCTCTCATGGCACAATATGATGCCATCCTCGACAAGCAGTTGAAGGACAAGCTGGATGCAGAGAAAGACCTGAAAGTCCTGGCAGATCAACTCCAGAAGTATTCTGCAGATGAAGCTTATCATCGCTATGTGGAAACGTCCTTGGAGAAAGTCTATTCCATCTTGTGCCAAGGGATGTCACTCA
>JAEEGF011546885.1_pt1 | contig 61566 bp, 53 predicted proteins | sample 9134171 | NCBI WGS metagenome assembly JAEEGF01 (sample SAMN16246542, study PRJNA631951) | gut metagenome | biome: gut microbiome; feature: rumen; material: AP-attached | host: Bos | place: Iran: Karaj | collected 2018-10 | reverse complement strand
GCTCTTGGGTAAGCCTGGCGCGGATACAACAAATCATCGGAGCATATTTTGCTCTGAGAAGACAAGAAAAGTCACGAGTGGGATCGAGAAAGAATTCCGCTCGTGACTCTTTTTGATAGATTCAAGTATGGCACCCTGGATGTTTTCACTCTTTTATCGTGATTCTATTTCCAGCGCATAGTTATTTGCTGCGCTGCGAAGATTCTGCGTAACTTCCGTCACCAGACTTTCCGGGGACAGGATGCGGGTGTGGGGGCTGTACTGCACGGCCCAGCGGCGCATGGCGGCGAGGTTGACCGTGATACGGGCCGTGACCTCGTCCTCGCTCTCGTCGGAGAAGGCAATCTCAGCGCCGAACCAGTCGATCACGTCGTCGAGCAGATATTTCTTCATGCGGAAGGTCACCGGCTGGCTCGGGCCGGCGAACATGTAGACGTGCTCCGCCATGTGCTTCGGTAGGTCGACGCCGCGCTCCAGGCCCTGCACGGTCCTCGCGGGCCGGACAGGCTCGTCGGTCACGCGGATATCGGCGATGCGGTCCAGCCGGTAATGGGAGACGTTGTCGTGGGGATCAGTGCAGCAGATCAGATAATACCTGCCGTTGGCGGCCGCCATCTGATAGGGGCTGACGGTGTATTCCTTCGGCTTTCCGTCCTCGTCTGTGCGCGGGTGCCGCTGCTTGTCCAGACCGAAGGACGTATAGCGGAACGACACTTTTTTGCCCTTGCTGATCGCTTCGTCCAGCACTTCGATGGTATAAAACAGCTGCCTGTTCTGCGGCGCGGTGTCCGGAATAGTGCGGATGTGCTTCACGCGGGAGCGGAAATAGACGTTGGACAAGCCCTCCAGCTTCTCCAGCAGCTCTTTGCACTGGCTGTAAGGGATGTGCTTGGAGAACAGGAGGCTGTCAATCAGCAGCCGCAGCTCGGCGTCGGTGAAGTCGCGCACCAGATAGAAGTCCGACCAGAGATAGCTCTCCTCCGGTACGCCGGTCTTGGGGTTGGGCACCATGCGGACGGACTCGCTGTAGAATGCATCATATGTTTTTCCACCCCATGCTCTCACAACTTTTTGCAGGCGAGTTCGATGCACAGGGCGGCAGCATCCCCGTTCACGCCGTCAAAGCGATAGTCATAGACTTCTCCGTCAAAAATACCGTGTTTTCTCTCCAGCATCTGTGCCACCGGCGCAGGCAGGTTTCCGTGCATTCTTGCCTTGAAGCGCTCTTTGATGGTCTCGATATCAGCGTACACAAGGATTCTGACAGCGCCGTCCGGTAAGAGCTTGATCTGCTCCGGCTCAGATATCACATAAATGATGTTGGCTCCCGAAACGGCGTCCGCAAGCTTTTTTCGGAACAGGGCGGCCGCCTCGCTTTCGGACTTCGCCATCCGCAGATAGTCCTTGCCGGTGACTATTTCCGCATGGATATCTTTCTGGATTGCTTCTGCAAGCGTGGATTTCCCGCTGCAGTTTTCTCCGATGATTCCAATTACCATTCTTTGTCCTCCGTATGTATCACATTGATTCATATTATGGTTTTTTTCCTGCTGGATTTGCCGACTCACTCGATCCCCGTGAACGCAAATCCGTCGAGCCATTTCATTACCGTCTCGCAGATGGTTTCCAGGCATTCCTTTTCTAAAGGGGAATGCAGGCCGGCGTTCTGGATCATATGTTTGACCTCCACAAATACTGATTTGTCTCACAGTTTCAACACAGCGGGCATTTCGCCGTCGTCCTCATCATAAGCTTCGGGAACCTCTTCAAAGCCAAATCCCGCATACATCCTGCGAGCGACTTCATTCTCATTCGCATAGCACAGCCAGGCATATTTTGCCTTTCGGCATGGGCCGGAGCGGATGAAATCGAGTATGAGTTCCAGCGCTTGCTTGCCGTAGCCTTTTCTCTGATAGCGTTTATCTATCATAAAACGCCAAATAAAGTAGCTGTCCCTTGTAAACCAGTATTTTTCATTCAGGTCATCTTCCGGATCAAGTGGGATATCATATCCGATCATCACGAACCCAATCGGCTTTTCTCCCAAATAGATCCCAAAAGTAAAAACATGAAAGCCTGCTTCGCGGATTACGCCTGCCAGGGCAAGATTGCTGACATTGTCAGGCAGATAATTCTTCTGTTCTTTCGTCAAACGAAGATCTTCTACGTCGTGCCAGTTGAGATAAGTGATCTTTTCCAAATGCAATTGATTCATATCTTTCATGCTTCCATTCATTTGCGATTTGTCTGTTTCTTTGTTATCCATGTCACGCACTCCACATGCCTTGGGACAACAGCGTGAAAAAATGACTGCTACTTTGCTTCAGATATTCTTGTAGAGCTCGTAGCAATCGTGGCCTTTCGGCACGTCCTTGAGCTCGCCTCTGAGCAGATAGCGCAACCGAAACCAACCGTCAAACCTTAATGTGCACGGACGGCGCCATTTGAACATAGCGTATATTTCCTGTTTCCATTTTGACTACAATTTGACTACAATTCTTCCCAAAACCGTTCCGACTAAGGTCTTGAAATTGGATTCCATTGTATTCCAATGGCGCCGAGAAGCACTTCAAAAATCGTGTTTTTCCGATATGCCACTTGTAAAAAAGTCACTATTTATCGGGCTTTTTCAGGGCTCCTAAGCGGAACGCCGCGCGTTCGAATCGCGCCGGGGACGCCAAAAGAAATACCCCGCCCTTACGGCGGGGTATTTCTTTTAGCACGCTTGCGTGCTGATTCGAACGCCGTTCGCACACGCAGCTTTGCTGCGTGCCCGGCATCGCTTCCTCTGTCTTTTAAAGATAAGCGATGCCGTAACGCGCCGGGGATGCCAAAGCCACCCTCAACGGGTGGCTTTTCGTGTCCCTCTTCGGCGCGATGAGAACGCAGTTCGTGTACGCGGCTTTAGCCGCGTCGCCGGCGCTGCATCTTTGTCCTACAAATCAAAAGCAGCGCCGTATCGCGCCGGGGACGCCGGAAAAAGCCCTAAAACAAGGCTTTTTTCATTTCCGAAAAGTTAGTCAAAAATCCTGACTGATTTTGTCAAAATTGAGCTCCGGTTCTTCTCCGTTTGTGCTCATTTTCACTCACTTCCGGGTTTTGACTAATTCTTGACAATGCTCATTTTTGTCATTTCATCATGTAAGCTCTTCTTGAGCGCTATGATCTGCAAGTGTGTCAAGAGAACCGTCCCCTTGTCACGCTTTCGACAAAGCGGAAACAAGAAATATCAAGAAACGAGGTCAGTGCGGCTTTGCTGCGTCCTGCATGATCGCGTTCCATGCCGAACGTGTGATATGAAATTCGGAACAGATCTGATTCTGGATCTCTTCGTGTCTGACGGCGATCTCCTTCCGCATGGACGCAACACATTTTTCCCATTCCGCCATGGATGCCGGCGCATGATACAGTGCGATATGCTGTTCCATTTCTGGACGCAGCGCACCCGCGACGCGATCCAAAAGGGATTGCAACCGTTCCACGGAGAAATCCGTCTGCAGCAGTTCCGCGTACCGGTGAAGGAATTGGTCGCACCATGCGGGATTGCGCCGAAGTGCGGCGTACAGATCCATATTCACGACGTGTCCCGCTTTGGCATCATACAAGACGCCGTTTTTACTGAAATAGGAAGAGAACAGATCGCGCTTTGAAGAGCCGTCCGTGAAACAGCGGTCGATGTCATAGAAGACCGGGCGCCAGCGAATCGAATAGTCGCTTGTCGCCCAATAGCTTTGATTCTTGACGTCGTAGTTGCAGAAGAAGGTCTGCGCGATCACATAATCGATGATATAATTCACATCCACCCACTGCGCGAACTCCGCGACGGTCGAATCATTCGCAAACGGCTCCTGCTGCGCATACTTGCGGACGCGAATGAAATCCGTGTTCGTCCCGTACCGCACCGTTTCATTCGTGGAGATGTGGCTGATCGCAGCGGGATCCGCATCGTAATGCGTTACGAGGTAGTCCTGATTCATGCACTCGTTGAGATCCATGATCCCGTAATAGGCGCCGTTCACATACACGACGACGGGACGCGTGCGCGCGCTGTCCAGAGAAAGCCCGGAAACGGCATAGAGCGCGAACGAATCGCGCAGGCGCGCCTTTGCATAGTCCTGGCTGCCGTTGCGCAGGATCAGCGACGCGTAGTCCAGAGCTGTGCCTTCGCCCCAGAAGGGATAGTTCACCGTGCCTTGACCGAGCCGTGTGCGCAGATGCAGGGACATGGATTTCTGCGGATTTTTGATGGATTGGTTTCCGCGCGGATTGATGTCGGCGGGGAAAGACGTTCCGAGCGTTCCGTCCGTTTCATAGAAGGTGATCTGCGCGTCGGTGTGCGGATAACGCCCTTGGGTATTGACCCGCGTGAACGCTTTGAAATCCTTCGGATCGCAGGCAATGCACACGACGGGCAGCGTATGCGGGTTGACAAACAGATAATGCACGGTCAGAATCCTGCTCGGCAGTCTGTTTTCGGACTGCGCCGTGACACGCAGCGTGACAGACTCGGTGATCTTGATCGGCTCCGTGCAGATCGTTGAACTCTCGGTCGGTTCACTGCCGTCCAGCGTATAACGGATCACGGCGTCCGGATCTGCGCAGCGGATCGAGACAGAGAACGGCTCCGTATGGTACAATCCGGTTTCCGAGAGGCAAGGAAACGATGTTCTTCCGAGCAGGTATTCCGACGGATTCGTTTCGCCGGGCGTTGCGTTCAGGAAGAAAACGCGGGAGACGGACGGATCGTTCGTCCGTCCGCTGGTGACGCTTCCGCCGCACAGATCGCCTGTCTCGAACAAATCGCGCAGCGTACCGTCCGGCGCATACAAAAAAACGGTTTCGCCGTTTGCGGCGATACCGAAGGTGTCCGGTCGGAATATCCTGCATGCAGACGAAGCCAGTTCACCGTCCAAAGGAAAGCGGTTTGCCTTCTCGGGATCATCGGTAAGAAACCAGCCGGAAAGGCTGCAGGTGGATCCGGAGCCGTTGCGCAGTTCGATCCAATCGCCGCTTGCGCCGGACGCGGATACCTCGCTGATATAAATATCGTCTGCGGGAAACGCGCCGAGCTTCTTGACGTCGTCGACCGACGCGGCGTTTTCAAAACCGGGCGTCGGGTATTTGTAATAGCGCAGCGATCCGTCGTCACCCAGCCCCACGGAGGTATTCTTCGGGAGCTCAGAAATCCACGGAATCATCTGTACCGTCCGGGTTGCGGCGTGATACAGCATCAGTCCGCTGTCCGAATCGGAGACGGAAAACGGCGCGTGCAATTCGGTTTCGACGGATTCCCGACCGGAAAGAAAGATGAGCCGGTATTCGCCGGGCTCCAGCACGACGTCCGGACAGTTCCACTTCAAAGGCTCGAAAAAATCGTCGCTGAGCCAGTACTCGGAAAGATGCACCGCTTCTGCGCCGCAGTTCAGGAACTCGACAAAATCGGAATTATCGCCATACTGATCGATCACGGAATAGATGTTGCGGAACAGGACTTCGTTCAGGCGCAAAGGCTCGGAGGCGTCGGCAGCTCGCGTCTGCTCGATGCCGATAAAGTGATCGTCGTTCGCTGCGCCGGGCGTCGGTTTGCCGCAGTATCCGAAGATTCCGTTCCGATTTTTCGCCCATGACTGACCGGAAAGAAGCGCGGGAACGGAGACCGCATCGATCGGATTCAGCGCCGCGTCATACATACGGACGGTTTCACCCGCAGAGGAAAGACGAATATCAAGACCGTCCTCCCCACCGCAGGAGATCGCTGCGTACCCGTTTGCCGGAATCGTCAGCTCCGGAAATGCCGCTTTATCGGGCTTATCCTCGCGGTCTGACAGGAAGAAGCCGGTCACGGTAACGTCTTCCGCATTCGGATTGTACAGTTCGATCCAATCCGCACCGCCGAATACGCCAGTCGAAAAATCGTCGGTCACGATTTCACTGATATAAAGCACGGTTTCGGATGCGGCTGATTCGGCAGATGCTGCGGGTGATTCAGATTCCGACTCCGGCTTTTGGATTTCCGGACAGACGTCTGAAATCTCCGTATCGTTCGCCGACGCCGGCGTCGGCAGAATGCAGTAACCGAAGCTGCCGTCCTCGCGGCGTGCAAATGATACGTTTTCGGACAGCGACGGAATGATCAGTTTTTCCAGAAGATTGCCGGACCGATCCAGAAGAAACAGCGTATCGCCGCTCTTTGAAAGGCCGAAAGGGAGGCAGAATGCGTCGGTGTCCGCGTTGGACCGCGCATACAGAACCACATACCCGTTTGCCGGGATTACAAGGTTCGGAAGCATGTTCCCGAGATCGTAACGATCCTCCTTGTCGGTCAGAATATAGCCCGCAAGATCGATGTCCCTGCCGGATCGATTGTGCAGTTCGATCCAATCCGGCGTGCCGAGCGTTTCGTCGATGAACGCAGTGTTGGAAGAAACGACCTCGCTGATCACGATCTGCTGGGAATCGGTCGTACACGCGGCGAAAAGGCAGAACAGCAGACAGAGCAGCGCGGCAAAACCGAGTTTTGTGATCGGTCTACTGCATACAGGCTGTTCTGTTTCGGTCTGGAACCGTTCCTGTCTTTTCTTCACGGTTTTCTCCTTTTTCGGATCAAAGCATGCGCGCTCGAAAGGCGAGATGCGGATCAAGCGCATAGTATTCCGGATTCTGCCGAGCGACGATCAGCTGATCGTCCGCGCCGGTACGGGGTGTCATGCGAGGTTCAGGGGTACTGTTCTTCTGACACAATTTATCCCTGTCTGTTGTTGTCAAGAGAACAGCCATGTTCCGGCGAGCGCACACATATATATCATGCGTTTGAAATTTCGATTTCATTCTGCGCTGACCGTCCCCTTGACGCCCGTCTTCAGGTGCAGCGCCGGTCGCGGTCCTCCCCCTCCGACGCGTCGATCCGGCTGCCCATCGCATCGTCGGTCCTCTTGCTGCGGCGTGCCGGTCAAGCGTCTTTTCCGTGACCGCCACGGCCGCGAAAACCGATCGGCGAGCTTGTCAAGGCAATTCTTGCAGGGAACGGTTCCCTTCGCCTGCAAAGACAAAAAAAGGCTTGATATACGCCCTCGCATTGCAGAATTCCTGTTCACCGCAGCACAGGCTTCGGTCCCCACATCCTGCGCGGATAAAACGGTATGATATACTTCTTCACGTCGCAGGTTTCTTGTTCGTTTTCGATCTCTTCTTTGTTATCATCGCCATCATCGTCGCAGTCTTCCGTTTCCTCGCATGTCTCGGGCTCGATCTCCCAGCCCAGTTCACGCGCAACTTCCGCATACATGTCGGTCTCGAACTGCCAGTTCAAGGCAAGTGCAATCTGGCGATTCCAGTATTTCCATTGATGACGGCCCTCATATACACTTAATGGATGTGCTTTTTCCGCATACGGCGAAAGTTTCGCATAGGATTTCCGCGCCTCCGGACGACACGGCACGTTGTCCTCCGTTCCGATACAGATGAAAAGATGCTTCAGATGAAAACCTTCCGGCGGATTCATCGCGACCGTGGGAGACATGATAATTGCATTTGCCACATACTCATTATAATGGGTAATGAAATAGGTCGCCATCCTGCCTCCGTTGGAAATCCCGCCGACGGTAATGTGCTCTCTGGCAGCCTGCAGATCCTCGCTTTTCCCGCTCGCAGCGTACGTACTGTAGTGATCGGCAACATAACTCATGGCATACAGGATGCGTCTGCTGATTTCCTGAAAATTGCTGCCGTCCTGTATGCCGACAACGATAAAATCAGCGTCAATGCTTTCGTAGATGTCGCTGATCAGCACGCCGTAATGTTCGGTGGCCGTCACCTCGGTCACGTTCAGGTTTTCGCCGCTGCCCTGCAGAAACACGAAGATATCATATAGTTTATCAGGGTCATAATGCGAAGGGATCCATATGCTTATCAGCGGGTCTCCCTCGACGATCACCACATCATTGTGTATGTTGGACGTTATCTCGACAGCGTTCGTTTTTTTGCCGCTGCCCTGCGAAAGCACGGCGATATGATAGCCTTTCTCGGCATTATCACACGAAGGGGTCCATGCGCATTCTTTCGGTTGCTCTGCCATAGCATTGAACGGAAACAGCATAAACAACGCGAATATCATACTGAACAGTTTCTTCATACGGACCTCCCGGTTTCAGACCTGCAGCGGCATCGGTTTTGTAATCCAAAGGCGTCTGTATATGGATTACAAATTGTGACAAATGCAGTATAGCATAAATCTATGTAAATGAAAAGGGCAATTTTGCGAAATATCGGATGACCGTCTGTTGTGTCGCCTTTTCCTTTTCCGAAGTCGGATGCGCCGTCCCCCCGGTGTCCGATCGTCCGCCCTGTGCTCTGCGCAAGGAGCCGGTCGAACAGAGGATCGGATTTTCGTCGCGCCGGTCTCGCGTCAGGTCCGGTCATGTCCTCGCGCGCGTTGTGACTGACTGACGGGACGCCGCCCGTTATATCTTTACTGTTATTATTTATTTCCCCGCCGTCTCACGGTGGGGGGTACACCGTCTCACGGCAGGGGGGTCCACCGTCTCACGGCAGGGGGATACACCGTCACACGGCGGAGGGTGCATCGCCGGCTGTGTCAAGAGAACCGTCCCCTTGACACCTTCGCTTTCGCTTTGTCGATCACCCTTTGTACCGGCCTGAGCGAAAACCCCGTGGTGCAAACAGTCCCGTGCCGGGCGTTTTTCGTCTGCTTCGGCGCGATGAGAACGCAGTTCGTATACGCAGTGAAGGTTTTGTCCATGTCGATCCGAAACATCGACGATTTCTTGCCGGAAGATATTGTCAACCGTCAACAAAACCATTATAATCTGCTTTGGAACAATGATACCGGCTTATCAAAGATTCGGAGGAAACAGCATGGATTATTCAGGTTTGCAGAACGGGAGCGATATCCGCGGCGTCGCGATGGAAGGCATCGCCGGTCAGAGCGTGAACCTCGGAGAGCAGGCGTGCCGGGATATCGGACGCGGCTTTGCGTTATGGCTCAGAGAGCGATTGGGAAAGGACGCGCTGCGCGTCGCGATCGGGCGCGATTCGCGTCTGACCGGTCCGGCGCTGTCCGGCTGGATCGGCGAAGCGCTTGCTGCGGAAGGCGTCGCGGTGACGGATATGGGAATGGCTTCGACGCCCGCAATGTTTATGACAACGGTCACGGAAGGCTTCTCTTTCGACGCATCCGTGATGATCACGGCAAGCCATCTGCCCTTCAACCGCAACGGCTTTAAGTTCTTTACGCGGCAAGGCGGTCTGGAAAAGCAGGACATCAAAGCGATCCTTGCGCTTGCGGCGTCCGACAAACACACCGGGCTGCCCGCCGCAGAGACGTCAAGCGGCAGCTTTATGCCGGTATACTGCGATATTCTGTGCCGCAAGGTACGGGAGGCGACCGGTCTTCTGCGTCCGCTGGAGGGCTTACGGATCGTTGTGGATGCGGGTAACGGCGCAGGCGGATTCTATGCCGCAGAGGTGCTGGAGCCGCTCGGCGCGGACACGACCGGGTCCCGCTATCTCGACCCGGACGGCACGTTCCCGAACCACATTCCGAATCCCGAAAATGAGACGGCAATGGCGGCGATCACGGAAGCGGTCAAGGAGAACAAGGCTGACCTCGGCATCATCTTCGATACCGATGTAGACCGTGCGGGCGCGGTGCTGTCGGACGGCAGCGAGCTGAACCGCAACCGCATCATCGCCATGACGGCGGCGATCCTCCTGCGGGAGCATCCCGGTACGACGATCGTCACCGATTCCATCACCTCCACCGGGCTTGAGGCATTCATCAAGGCGCACGGCGGCGTGCATCGCAGGTTCAAACGCGGCTACCGGAACGTCATCAACGAATCCATCCGGCTCAACGCGGAAGGACATGACAGCCAGCTTGCCATGGAAACCTCCGGTCACGGCGCCATGAAAGAAAACTATTTCCTCGACGACGGCGCGTATCTTGTCACGCGGCTTTTAATCGAGCTATCAAAAGCGCGCAAGGAAGGGTATACGCTTGAATCCCTGATCGCCGATCTCAGGGAGCCCGCCGAAAGCCGCGAGTTTCGTATGAATTTGCTGTTGCCGGATTTCCAAGCCTACGGCAGCGATATCATCGAAAAGCTGCACGCCTGTACGGCGGCACAGCCCGGCTGGTCCCTTGCGTCCGACAATTTCGAGGGCGTACGCGTCGATCTGGACGCGGATCACGGCAACGGCTGGTTCCTGCTGCGCATGAGCCTGCACGATCCGCTGATGCCTCTGAACATTGAATCCGACAGTGCCGGCGGTGTGAAGACCATTGCACGGGAGCTTTATCCGTTCCTCGCGCAGTTCGATCGGCTCGATACGACGGCGCTTGCGGCATCCATCCGCTGAATGCGAAAGAACACCATCGGTATTCGAAAAACAGAAAAAGTCCCCGAACCTTTCGGGGACTTTTGCATTTCCGTTATTCGCCGGTCTCGGGCAGCGGCGTGTCGTCGTTCGGGCTTGTTACGATCACATCCGCTCCGCGTTCGAACCGGATCACTTCCATCAGCGCTTTTTCATACTGTTCTTTCATCATAGCCGGTTCCCTCCGATTCAATGATTCGCCATATAGTTGCGGTATTCGACCTCGGCCTCATGGAACGCGTACATCGACGCGACCAGCATCTTCATCTCGTCCAGATATGACGCAGATCCCAGAGACAGGACCAGATCAATAAAGGAGAACGTCGACGCCTTGATCGTGAACGAACCGCCCGCCGTTCCCTTGATCGTGAACAGCTTGTCCAGATTGTGCGGGCTGATGCCCTCGATCCGGACCTCGAACCGCCTGGTCTCGCTTCCCTGCGTTGTATCTGTCAGTCGCCATGTGTAGGTGCTGCCGACGATCTCCGGATTTTCAAGCGACAGCGTCTGCGTGCCGACCTTGATCTCCGGTGTGGACGTCGTATCAGGCTTCATCTTCATGGTGATGATCAGCGCCGTTGCGGAATCAACGGCGATCGACGCGCTGAGAGACTTGATATCCGAATTGCCGATGCTTACGTTCCCCGCGTTGGAGAATGAATGGCTTTCCGTCATGCGTTTGATCGATGCGAAGTCGTACTGCGTTGCGTAATGCCGCTCGACCTCGGTATACTGATCGATAAGCGCCGGCTTTGCAAGGAACATATACTTCTGTGCATAATAGCCGAAGTCGATCATGGCACGGATGACGCGCAGCGCATCGACGACGCCGTCCTGCGTGCTGTCCGCGCGCTCGAAATACTTGACGTACTCCTCGAGCGAGTAGTGCTTATAGGAGATCTTTTCGCCGTTGCACCAGAGCTCCGCGGTGATGTCGTCCGCCATCTGGATCGCGTTCAAAAAGCATGTGAAGCCGTAGTTCGTCGGCGTGATCGAGCTGTGACAATTGGGATCGAAGGTGTCGATCTGCTCCTCCGTCGAATTGCCGATCTTAAAGTGCATCTCGCACTTCGAGGTGTCGAGCCCCGTGAGGTCGACGTAGAAGTTGACGCCGATCTGTCCGGAAAGCAGCACGGACTGGGTGCGGAAGACCTTGCGCATCGGCGCGTGGATCACGACGTCCGCCGCCGGCATGGTGAAGTACCAGCGATCGCCGTCCTTCGTCAGGTTCACGGTGTTGCTGCCATACGTGATGTACGGCGTGCCGTCGAGCGCGTAGCCCGCTTCCGCGAGAATCGAAACATAGACCTTCTGGTTCAGCGCAAGCTCGTAGATGATGTTCGTCTCGTTTGTGCGGCTGTCGCGGATAAACGGCGTGCCGGTGGAAAGGCTGATGCTGCCGTGCTCAAGGTTATAGGTCAGCGACTCTGCGTTCAGCGGGTTCACCGTCGATTTATCGGCGGCGTCCGCCTTGTATGCCTTCTGCACGTCGAATACGTGGTTCGTCCAGTCTACGCGCGGACAGTGAATCTGTCCGTCGTAGCCGGTCACGTTGCCGATCTGCTCCTCGAAGAATACGAAGACCATGCCGGTGTACGCCGGATCCTGCGGATATTCGCTGTCGGAATAGCGGTAAGTCGGGTATTCAAGGCCCATGCCGTCCGGCAGCCATTCGGTGATCGCGCCGTTTACGACCTTAACGACTTTGATCTTGTCGCCCGATTCGAGCCACGTCAGGACCATGTGCTCGTATTCGGAGCCGTAGAGGCCCTTGATGGTCTCGTTCTTGCTGTTGATGATCTCGTTGCCGTTGAACTCCTTGTTGATAAAGAGCTTGTCGTCCTGCCGGATCTGCGAGGTCGCAATATCGACAAGGTAGTAATCGTACGGCAGGTGCCGGACAAAGATGCAGTTCTGGAACCAGTCGGAAGGTCCGCCGTAGCCGGGGCGGAAATAGACGACGCTCGTGCCCGCTTCGGCGTCCGTGACCGTGTAGTTCGCACCTTGCGCCGGGTACCATGTGTCGATCGCGCCGTCCACGACCTTGACGACCTTGAACTGCTGCCCCGCAGCGAGGTCGACCGTCAGTAGCATCTGTCCGGAGACCGAGAGATCGTCGACGAACTTGTCGTTGCCGTCGATGTCCGCCGCCGTCCAGCCGTACTGACCGATCAGGTAGTAGCCGTTGGTCGCGAGCTTCTTATAGGTTGCCGTGACGGTAACGGGCGCGGCCGGCATCGTGAACTCGTAGAGGAAGGTCTGTCCGTCCTGCGATTTCAGCGTCACGTCCACGACCGCGTTCGTCGTGTCGTTCGTGACGGTCAGGGTTTTGACTGCGTAATCCTCGTTTGCGTTGACGATGATCTGCACTTCGGTATCGGAGAACGCTTCGTTGTTGCGCGGGATCGCATTCATCGAGCCCTGTACGCCGCTGTGCAGCGTGATCGCATACGCCATGCGTTCGAACACGACGTTGACCGTTACGTCCGTATCGGGCATCGTAAAGGTTGTGACGCCGTTGCCCTGCGAAACCCCGTTGACCTCAATGTAGCAGAACACGTAGCCGATGCTCTCTTCAACCGTGATCGTGACCGTTTCATTGGGCGCCGCCGTGGTCTTGTCGGCGAACGCGGTACCGAGACCGTAGACGTTCATGTAAATCATGTGCTCACCTGTCGCGACTTCCTCAAAGACCGCTTCGACGGTGATCGCATAGCCCGGCATGGTGAAGGTGTACGAATTCTCGCTCACGCTTGCGGTGACGTCTCTGCCGTCGACCTTCAGCGCCCGCAGCGCGTTGCCGTCGGCGGGCGCCACAGTGACCGTGACCTCGCTGCCCTCGAGTGCGCTTGTCGGAATGTCAACCGTGCCTTCGCCGGTGATATGTGTCGTGATCCGGTAAGGCTCTGCGGGCGGGATTTCCTTGAACGTCACGGAAAGCGTGACCGCTGCCGCGGGCATTGTGAACGTGCCGGTATTGCCTTCGAGGTTCCATGTCTCGGGCGCGCCGGTGACAACATCGAGCATGTAGCCTTCGTTCGGCGTGATCGTGACGGTGACGGTCTCGCCCGCCTGCGCCGCGGTCTTGTCCGCGACCGCCGTGCCGTTGCCGTCGGTCGTGACCGTGATCGCGTAGGTCGTAATCTCGTTCTTCTCGGCATAGAGACAGTTATAATGCCAGCCGGCTTCGCCGTCGTAGTTCGGACGGAAATAGACGTTGTATTTGCCCGCTTCGGAGATCGTATAGTTGTTGTTGCTACCGCTCGGATACCATGTGGATTTGTCCCCATTGGTGACCTTGAACTCCGCGCCTGCGGTAAGGTCCAGCGTGATCATGTACTCCGTCGTTCCCGCACTGGTATTCTGCGCGAGCTTGTAATCCTCGTTCACGTTCCAGTTGTTCATGGAACCGACCAGATAGAAGTCCGACGTGCCGCGCTCCTGCTGCGGTTCTTCCGTGTCCGCCGCCGTCACGCTGCCGAACAGGCTGAATACCATCACCAGCGCGATCAGAAGCGACAGGACGCGTCTTGTCTTTCCGTACCGTTCATTCATCATGATCCCTCTCCTTCACAGATAGTCATGCTGTATGCATACTAATTCTTATATACTATAGTAAAATCAATTATATCATAGTAAAATCAATGTAAAATGTCTATATGTTTTTGCAAAAAAATCGTCAAAATCTGTGAAAATTCCGAAAACAAACCGCTGCTTCGGGGGCTTTTCTTTTCACCGGAAAGCTGATACAATATCGGTATCAGAAAACGGGAGGACAAACGGCCATGCTTATGAAGATCGCGGGCATTCAGCTTCTGCAAAAGGCGACAAAGCCGGAAACATACGCGCATATCCGCGCGCTCGTTTCCGCGATCCCGGACGGCGTGGCGGACCTTGTCATGCTTCCCGAAATGTGGAACGGTCCCTATGAAGCGCGGCTGTTCCCGACCTTTGCGGAGCCCGAGGGCGGACCGTCGTGGCAGTTTCTTTCGGCGCTTGCGAAGGAGCGGCATGTGTATCTCTGCGGCGGCTCGATCGCCGAGCGCGAAGGCGACCGCGTCTATAACACCGCGTACGTTTTCGATCCCGAAGGAAAGCAAATCGCAAAGCACCGCAAGATGCATCTGTTTGACATCGACGTAGCGGGCGGACAGCGTTTTTTTGAATCCGACACGCTTTCGCCCGGCAGCAGCGTTACGACCTTCTCCACTCCGTTTTGCAAGATGGGGCTTTGTATCTGTTACGATTTCCGCTTTCCCGAGCTTTCGCGGCTGATGGTCGATCGGGGCGCCGAGGTCATCCTCGTCCCCGCCGCGTTCAACATGACGACCGGTCCCGCGCATTGGGAGCTGCTGTTCAGAAGCCGCGCGGTCGACAACCAGGTCTATACCGTCGGCGTCGCGCCCGCGCGCGACCCGAATGCTTCCTATCAATCGTGGGGACATTCGATCGTCTGCTCGCCGTGGGGCGAGGTGCTCACGCAGCTGGATGAGACCGAAGCCGTTGCGATCACGGCGCTGGATCTTGACCGGCTCAGGGAGGTCCGCGAACAGCTTCCGCTCTTAAAGCAGCGCAGAACGGACGTTTACCGGCTGGAGCCGGCTCCGTCGCGAAAGGAGTGACCCTATGTGCGGGCGATATGAGATCTATCAGGAGATTCAGGACGAACGGCTTGAGGAGCTGATCCGCGAGGCTTTGCGCGTGTCGGGAAAGATCTGCGCGAACATGAAAGCATCCGGCGAGATCCGTCCGACCGATGTCGCGCCGGTGATCGCGCCATCCGCTCTGCGCCGCAGGATCGGCGCGTTTCCGATGCAGTGGGGTTTTACGCATCCGACCCGCGGCATGCTGGTCTTCAACACGCGCATGGAGACCGCGCCGAAAAAGGATCTGTTCGTTTCGAGCATCGACGAACGCCGGTGCCTGATCCCCGCATCCCGCTATTTCGAGTGGAAAAAGACCGAATCGAACAAAAAAGTCCGCTGCGCGATCGGCGCGGTCAACCGGGAGCCGCTTTACCTTGCGGGGCTCTATATCCGCACCTCGGACGAGCACCGTCTCCCCTGCTTCTCCATTCTGACGCAGGACGCCGAACCGTCGATCCGCAGCATCCACCCGCGCATGCCGGTGCTCGTGCCGTTCTCCCGCGCGGAGGAATGGCTCTCGCCCGACACGGACTTTCACGAGTTTATCTATAACCTTTCCGTTCCGGTCGAAGGAGGACCGCTGTCATGAAAACGTATCGGTTTTACGGTTGGGAAACGGCGGATGTCAAGGACAAAAACGGTCTGACGCCGCGGGATTACTATGATCTTCTTTCGGACGTGTGGTGTGCGGAGACCTGCGCGCCGCGGATGCGCGACGACTGGAGCCCGGAAAATCCGACGCTCGGGCAATGCTCGATCACGGCGTTTCTACTGCAGGACCTTTACGGCGGGAAGGTGTACGGCGTGCCGCTTCCGGACGGCAATTATCATTGCTTCAACGCGGTCGATGGCTGCACGTTCGATCTGACCAGCGAGCAGTTCGGAACCGCAGCGCTCGATTACGCAAACTGTCCCCAGCAGTTCCGCGAGGTGCATTTTGCAAAGGAAGAAAAACGCTTGCGCTACGAGCTTTTGAAGGCGCGGCTGCTGGAGCGGATGAAAACGGAATAGCAAAAACCGCCCTTTTCGGGCGGTTTTTTCAATTCTTATTCCGGATCGAAGAGCACGCGGTGCATGCGGACGTCGTTTTCATCCGTCGGGATGTCGGGCGAAAGCGCTTTGCGGAAGCAGAGACAGAGCGTTTTGTCCGCGCTGCCCGTGAGGAAGCGGTCGTAATAGCCCGCGCCGTGCCCGAGGCGTCTGCCGTCCGTCCACGCGGATACGCACGGCACGAGGATCAGGTCGATCGCGTCCGGTCCGATCGTTTCGGAAAGGTCGGTCGGCTCCGGAATGCCGTATGCGCCGGGCACGAGATCGGCGGTGCTTTTGATGCGCACCGCAAGCATTTCGGTCCTGCTGATGCATTTCGGCACAAAGACTTCCTTGCCATCCGAAAGCGCCGCTTCGATGATCCCCGCAGTGTCCGGCTCCGTCGGCATGCCGATATACAGGAAGATCCGCTTTGCCGCGCGGTATTCTCCGGAGGTCAGCACCTGCTTTGCGATGCTTTCGCTCGCCGCTGCGCGGTATGCGCCCGGCAGCAGCTTCACCCGCGCCGTGACCGATTTGCGAAGCGCCTTTTTTCTTTCAAAAATGCTCTCCATACGCCCTCCTTACATGATCCATTTCAGCAGCAGCATAAAGCCGACGAGCAGGATCAGAAATGAGAAATTGAACGCGGAAAACTTCCCGATGTACGCCATGGTTTTACCCGGGTTGTTCTTGATATGCTCCCTGAGCGTGATCAGGCTCGCCAGCGACGCGATCAGCGAACCGACCCCGCCTATGTTGACGCCGACGAGAAGATCCGGATAGTTCGTCGTGAACTGCGAAAGCAGAACGGCGGACGGCACGTTGCTGATAAACTGGCAGGAGATGACCGAAAACAGCAGCGTGTTCTTCTCGAGAAGCCCAGAGAAGAAGCTTCGCACGGCTTCGATTCTTGCCATGTTGCCCGCAAACACAAAGAAGAACACGAACGTCATGAGCAGCGGGTAATCGACCATGGCGAGCGCCTTGCGGTCCGCAAACAGCAGCACCGCCGGAATGACGATCAGCCCGACCCAGTACGGGATCCCGCGGAACACGATCGCGATCGCAAGCGCGAACAGCACGAGATACAGGATCGTCCGCCCCTCCGGCAGACGGATCTTTTCGTCGTCCAGTTTCAGCGGCTCCGGTTTGACAAAGATGATGCAGCAGAGCGTGATCAACGCGACGGAGAACAAAAACGGCGGCGCCATGATCCGCATGAACTCGAGGTTCGGGATCTCGAATTTGGTGTACAGATAAAGGTTCTGCGGGTTGCCGAACGGCGTCAGCATGCCGCCGAGGTTCGCCGCGATGTTCTGCATGATGAACGTGAACGACATGTATTTTTCCTTGCGGGTCGTGGACAGCACGAAGAACCCGAGCGGAAGAAAGGTCAGAAGCGCCATGTCGTTTGCGATCAGCATGGAGCCGATAAATGTGATATAGACGAGCCCGAGCACGCTCATGCGGGCGTTCTTGAACAGCTGCACGACCTTGCGCGCAAGCGCATAGAAGAAGCGGATGTTTTTGAGCGCGCAGACGACCGCGAGCACGCAGAAAAGACAGGTCAGCGTCTTGAAATCGAAATAGCCGAGATACGCCTTGTCCGGCGGCACGAAAAACATCGTGACCGCCGCGGCGACAAGCGCGATGACCATGACAAGATTTTTTCTGACAAAGCCCTTTACCGTCCGAAAAAAAGCGCCATGCTTTCCTGCTTTCTCCATCGTTCCCTACCCCGGCAAGACCGCTTTACGGTCCGTTCGCTCCTTCTTTCTCCGTCCCTCTTCCGCAACGTCAGATCATTATACCATTCCTTTGCAAAAAGTCAATTCTTCGCTGCGCGCCGCAGTCGGAAACCGTCCCACAAGCTGCATTTTCGCATAAAAAACCCCCCGAAGAAGGGGGCTTTAGGGCTTAACCGAAGTTCACGAATACTTCGTTGATGTCGCTGTCTTCAAACCATCTGTTCGCCACCTGCCACGAGAGCTTCCGATAGTTGATCGACTGCGCAAGATCCTCGGTCGATTTCCTCAGATCCTTCATCAGATCCTGGAGATACGCATAGAGTTCCGTCTCCCGGTTGCTGAGCTCGATGTTTTTCTGCGTCTGCTCTGTTGTCAGCGTCTTCTGCTCATTTTTCTTCTCCCGCCACGGAGCTGCGGCATATTCCGCGGCAAGCGCGGCAAACTCGGTATCATACGCGTCATGCAGCGCGATATAGTCGTTATAACATGCGGCATACAGCGCAATCTGCTCATCCGTAAACGATTCCCCTGCGTCCTTTTTCTCCTGAACCGTCTGCAGGACCTTTTCAACCTGATGCAGATACTTGATGGTCGAAAAGCCGATACGGGTCAGCCACCGTTCATACTGTCTGGTGCAGAACCCGACCGGTTTTGCTTCAATGCCGTACACTTCGCGAATGATGTCGAGCCGGTTCTGCTGATTTACATAGGCAAATCTCCAATACGCTTCGATTTCTCCGATATCTCCGTACATTGCTCTTGTGCGGATATTATCCGAATCCAGATTTGCCGCATAATTGACCAGCGCTGCCGTTTGTCCCAATGAGGTATTCGTGTATATTCCGCTGTCTGCCGCCGAAATCAAAGTCGGGATCTGCGAAAGCTTTCCCTCTTTCTTCAGCTTCTTAAAGATTGCTACCATCATTTTGCGCTGCCTTGCCGTGCGGGAGCTGTCAAGTCCGTCCGCTGAGTTTCTGATACGCAAATATCCCATGACCGCATCGCCGTCAAGATGCTGCATGCCGACATGATAGCTCCGTCTGCGGCTCATCGACCAGAACTGCTGATCCACTTCATAATCGATCCCGCCGATCGCATCGACGATATCGATCACCGCCTGAAAATCCACGCCGTAATAATATGGAATGGAAATTCCGCCGAGCCATTTCTCCGCCGTGCGGCATACCAGCTTGAATCCGTCTGCAAGGTCGTCCGATTGTCCGGTCGTGCTGAACTTGCCGTTGAGTCCCACATTGAACACACCGTTCAGCTTATAAAAGCCCGAATGCCCCGGTACGGTCGTAAACGTATCGCGCGGCAGCGTGATAATATCCACCGTATCCTGATCGAAATTTACCGCGATCACCATCATACTGTCGGTATGCGGCATCGTTCCGCTCGTCGTTCTGCCGTCCTCATAGGCGTCGATCCCCGTCAGCATGATGTTCAGAATTCCGTTGTATGCAATGCCGTCGGATTCGGCAGGCGTCTCCTCCGAACGCTCCGGCTGTTCCGTCGTTTGCTGATCGATCCCGAACGGATCGGAAGCTTCCGCAAAGGCGTCCTCCCTGCCCTGCACCTCAACGGAGATCTCGAACGCAGGCGCCATCGGCGTTTTCTCCGGGATCGGCGTTTCCGTTTCGTAATCGAACATCGTCTCCGGCTGCTTCAGGATCCTGTTGACGTACCGATACCCGAAAAAGGCAGCGACGCCCAGCACGATCAATATGCTTCCCAGAACGATCAGCAATACCTTCCCGGATTTCTTTTTCTTCTTTTTCGGCGGCTCCTTTGCTTCAAAAAGCTCTTCCATTTCTGTCTCCTGTCAAATAGTTGGTTTCTATACACATGATTATGTGCGGCAATATCTGTTCAGTATGTTTTTATATTGTATCACGACCTTTCAAAAAGCACAAGTTCCGTGTCCCCTCCATGCGCCGCGCATTTCTTTGTTCACAGGCGCTGCCGAAACGCATCGTTCCGGCGTATCGTTTCCGTTTGCTGTGCCGGACACGTCGTGTTACTATTCGTAACATATTTACGGTTCTCTCATCTACAGATAAAGCTTTTGCAATCTGTTTTTCCGTGAACCTTGCGCTTTATAATGAGATTAGCAAAATTGGATCTGGTTTGTTCACTCATTTATCCTCCTGTTATTGATTTGGTCTATGGATAAACGATTCATATTTGTTTGTCGAGGATGTCGATAGTAAAAGCCCGAAATGATATCTCATATCGGGCTTATAAATCACCTTATTTATCTTTCTCCAATCAAGAAGCCGACTATCCGAAGTTCACATAAACCTCGTTGATATCCGGATCGTTGTACCAGTCATCGCTGAGCGACCAGGCGATCTTCCGGTAGCCAATCGATTTCGCAAGTTCGTTCAGAGATGCTCGCGCCGTGTCCGACAGCCCGACAAGCTGTTCGAAAACCTCTTTCTCCCTTTGTGTAAGCTCCTTGTCCCGCTGCTTCTGTTCGTCCGTCCACTTGCTCTGATCCTTCTTTTTCTCCCTCCACGGAGTCGTCGCATAGATGTCGGCAAGCTCGTCCGAGCATGCTTCATATGCCTTGTACAGCTTCATATAGTCGATGTAGCACTCTCCGTACAGCGAAATCTGCTCATCCGTGAACGTCTCGCCTGCGTTCTTCTTCTCCTGTACCAGCGTCAGGACCTTTTCAATCTGGTGCAGGCGTTTGATTGTTACAAAGCCGATCTTGTAAAGCCAGCGTTCGTACTGTCTCGTACTGATACCGACTGGTTCTGCGTCAATGCCGTAAACCTCCTTGATCAGATCGATCCGGTTCTGCTGGTCAACGTACGCAAACCTCCACACATATTCGATGTCGCCAATCTCACCAAACATAGATCTGGTCCGGATCCGATCCGCATCCAGGTCGACAGCATAATTGACTAACGCTGTTGTCTGAGCAAGAGTAGTATTCGTATAGATGCCGCTGTTTGCCGCCGAGATCAATGCGGGAATCTGGGACAGTTTTCCCTCGTCCTTCAGTTTCTTGAAGATCGCCACCATCATGCGGCGTTGTCTCGCAGTACGAGAACTATCCAAACCGTCGGCACCTTGGCGTATCCGTATGTATCCCATGACTGCATCTCCATCCAGGTGATGCATGCCAATACCATATGACCGTTTCCCGCTCATAGACCGAAATGATTGATCGACATCATAATCAATACCGCCTATTGCATCTACGATATCTATAACTGCCTGAAAGTCAACGCCGTAATAATAAGGAATAGAAATACCGCCTAACCACTGTTCTGCTGCTCGGCATGTCAACTCAAAACCACTTGCCAAATCCCCCGCTTTTCCTGATGTCCTGAATTTTCCATTCAGCCCGACATTGAAAATGCCGTTTAGCTTGTAGAATCCAGAATGACCGGGTGCGGTTGTCAAAGTATCGCGGGGAAGAGTAATAAGATCAACCGTGTCTTTATCGAAGTTAATGGTTATTACCATCATGGCATCGGTATGGGGCATTGTTCCACTTGTTGTTTTCCCATTCTCAAGTGCATCTATACCCGCTAATAGTATATTTACCAGGCCTTTCTCTTCCTGCGTCGCTGTGCTCACAGGTTTTTCAGGTGTTGCGATAGAAGCAGGCATGGTTTGTGATTCTTGATTAGCAGGAATCTGATTCTTAGGTAAATCGAACGCAGGGGCTATCGCTGTTTCCTGTGGAATACTTGTTACAGAAACATCACCAAATAGTGTTTCCGGTTGCTTAATAATTCTATAGAGATACCTCACACCAATTGCTAGTCCCACTAACAGAGCAAGCAAAAACACGCTCAGTACAATTATCAGGATGCGCTTGGATCTTTTTTTGGTTTTTTGCTCTTTCCTACTCGTTATCATGTTTCCAAATCATGCATTTTAGATTAAGAGTAATAAATCTAATCTTTTGTTGAGGATAGTATAACAAACGATCTAGCAGCAACTACTCTTTACCAATCTTCAACAAATCATACAATTGGCTTCTCGTTTTTCCTCTCTCGAAATCTTCCATTATTTGGTCGTGGCTTCGCTTGGTTTGTACCCCTTGCTTAATGTATCTTCCCATCTGATAAAGCCACGCAAACGGTTTCAGCCATCTATGCTTACGATAAGCTTTCCAATTAAACTCCCCTGCTTGTTGTAAATAACGAAATCCGCCTCTCCTGATATTTGATATGGCGTTCTCTACTCTTCTACCAGATCCTCGTTTTCTTCCAAAATTCCCGCTGGACACAAGGTTTTCCACTAGTTTTTGGCACAAATCATCATCTGCATCTTGACACCATGTTATGCATTTTGAAAGGCCCAAGTATTGTTGACATACTCTTGTAACCGTAATAGCGAGAGTATATAGCCCTGTTTTGGCAAGTATCTCCCGAAACTCATTATCCCAAAAATTATCGTCTACTTCTTTATTTACATACATCATCCAATCTATCACTTGGCGAAGCCCTAATCCCGTTCGCATATGCCCTGCCATATGTGCAAGCAAGATAAGCCCATTTTCCAGACGGGGAAGCATAGAAAAAGAGATACCATAAATGCTTGCATCTTTGCAATGCTTTAGTCCCTCATAAATATATGGATCAATATCTACATCATCACTAAAATAACAATGCATTTCAAACGATATAGCATCCTTTAGAAAACCAATATGGCGTTCATATGTATGGTTCTCATCAACAATAAACTCATTCCTTATCAGCAGCTCCCGAGCTGATTCTAACAAGTTTTTGGGAATAATAAAATCTATATCCCCCATCGCCCTCTGAAAAGGATTTGGGTAATAAATTGCCGCTGCCGTCCCCTTTAGAATAGCCATTGGAATACCATTTTCTGTTAGTAGCCTACACAGATTTTCCTGATAATGAAGAATGCGAATAAAATGAGCAGTATTTTGACCTTCATTTTTCTTCCATTTTTCTTGAACATCAATAGGTGCTGAACCTATTGCGATACCTAATACAGCTTGCGATTCTGCTTCTTTTAGCACTGCATCCCAATCAGTATCTTCCTGAAACGCAATGTCTTTATTCCACAGTGATTTTTGAATGGCTTGCAGCAAAACATGTTCGGTTTGATTCATGGTAAACTCCGTAAGAAAGAATTGCTTGTGAATGTATTGTATCATAAAAGCAAGATATTTCAACGCTTTTTCTGTAAAAAAGAAGCGCCGGATCGGTGAACTCCCGTATCCGACGCTATTGCCTTATGCTCCCATCGGTTCTACCAGTTAATACCGCCTTTGCTCTGAACAAGCAATCAGCTTCTTGATTTCATCCTCGATGCGGAATTCAATCTCAATCCGGTCTTCATTGTATACATAGACGTTTTGAATGAACGCTCGCGCAATCTCATAGGTCAATTCTGTTTCACCAAAAAAGATCTTTGCGAGCTCTCCGAGATGTTCAGCTGTTTCGGAGATTTGCTTCTCTTCTTCATGTTACTCAATAATTCCAGACAACTGCTGTTCAGAATCTTGAATCTTAACAGACAATCCCTCTTTGACGTTCAAATATGCTTCCTTTGAGAGCGATCCGTCGGCATATAATTCATATCGGAGGAGTTTGTCCGCCTTCTACTGTTGAATAGACTTTGAAAGGGTTTTCTCCTGCTCGGCATAGCTTCTCATGTTCTCTTTGCTTTACTTCTCAACCTTTGCTCTGGCATCTTTCAATGGGTAGTTCCTCGTCCGCCAGTTCATCCATAGCACCAAGGTATTCTATAGAGCAAGTCACCTTTTCGCCCATATGAAATCAAAGACTCAGAAAGCCGTCCCAATCCCTACAATCTTTCCCTGTATCTAAACAAAGCATGACGCCGACGTTAGCAATGAATATTTCCCGATCCGCGCACCAGAATACAGGATTGCCAAAATTGCAAACATGCTAGTCGATCGCTTTATTGACAACACGGAAGCCAACGATGCTTTCCAGGCTTCCGTTCCGCGAACTACGGTTCAGATAGCTATACAGTGTCAGCCGATAATTCTGAAACAGGAACTACCACATGCTGGTCAAAAAAGGGACTATGATCTCCTGCTCATCCACCGGCGATTCTGCCCACTCATTACTTAAGGGAACAATGCCCGTGCTGCAATCTTCTTGCTCTGGCTCTCGCTGATTATGCAAATCCGTTACAAAGTCATTTTCCATCTTCGTCATTCTTCTTCGATTCAACCGTGTATGAATTTGCCTTGGTGCGCTTCCAATACCGTGTCCTATAGCATCTCTGGGTGTTAATTCTCTAAAAATGCCGATACCCTTCCTTGCTTTGCTCTGACGTTCTATCACATTCTTGATAGTTTAGAAACAAAATTTAGCTCGTTCTAATACATTATTTGTATGTTTTTAGAAAAAAGAAATGTACCTATTGCTCGGTACATTATTGTCGCTGCCACGATATGCTATTTTGTAATAAAGCTTTATGGCCTATATTTACTTTATAAAGCTTTTCCTAGTCGATATCTTTTCTCCTTATAGACAAATAATCATATTATATCAGAAAAAACTCCAGAATAAGAAAATCATTGAAAAGACATGATATTATCTATGCCTTTTCAATGCTTTACATAACAGCTGCTTTGCTTCACTAATTTCATCGCATTTAGTGAGAGCCAATACACCCAAATGAATCGCAAAACTGATTATTGTTATCATAATAAACCTTAACAAAGGAATCATGCCTGTAAACAGTTTCCTCATAAAAAGGATCCCACCAAGTAAAACTATGGCTGATAACAATATTTTGCTGAACGAGTGAATTAGTTTTGATAGTGCAAATCCATGGACCCGTTTTTTTAATGCGAATATCAATAAACTCGCTGCTAATAATGTTGACAATGTTGTACCTAACGCGATTCCCGCTAACCCCATTCCAAATACGCGGGAGAATAAATAACTCATTATAGCATTACTTAGGATTGCAAGTGCCGCTGTTTTAAGAGGTGTTTTAGTATCTTTCATACTATAGAATGCTCTAACAATAACCTCTTGAACTGCAGAAAACACATACATCATCCCATAAAACGCTAATGCAGACGATGTTAATGTCGATGCATCTATATTAAACTCTCCTCTGACATACACTATGTCAACAATATCAGAAGCGCACAATGTCGTGATCAGGGAAACGGGCAATAATACCATTAAACTTATGATTATGCTCTTTCTAACAGTCTGGCTAAATTCACTATCTTCTCCTTTTGAATAATGTTCAGCTAATATGGGGTAGATGACAGTAGAAAGTGTTGTTATCACAACTCCAGTTATAAAACGATTTAATGTGTTCGCGTAAGACAAAGCAGACATCGCTCCCTCACTAAAAAGGGATGATAAGACTTTGTCCACAATATTATTGATTTGGACAATGCTGTTCCCCAATAATATCGGTAATGTGAGTTTTATGAGTGTTTTTGTATCAGAATTAAAAACTCTTATGGAAACAGAAAACTTGAATCTTTTCCTGGCAATAAAAAAAAGGATAATAAGCTGAACTATATGCCCCAGAACTACTGTGCCCGTTAAGGCATCCATATTCTGACTTCGACCAATAACTATGGTAATTGCAATAACTGTAAAATTATAGACTAAAGCCGCTATTTGCGCTCCGTAAAACTGTTTCTTTGCGCTAAGAACAGCGCTAAGCATATATTGCCCCATTGCAAGGACAAATGCTGCCATAGTTATTCTGGTTAAATGGATCGCCAAGGCTGTTTGGTTTGTTGAAAACCCCGGAGCAAAAAACGGAACCAAAAAAGGAGTGATAATAATAGCAATGCCACTCAGTGTAATAGCTAGAATAAAGCTAAAGGAAATAGCTTTTGATGCATACAGGTCAGCGTTATCTCTATCTTCTACACTTTTTGCAACATAAGCTGTCAAAAAAGCTGTCGAGAGGCTATTGCAAACAGCTGGAAAAATAATGCCAGGCATGCTTTGAGCAAAGAAGAAAGCATCTGTTTGCCAATTCGCACCATAGAAAGCTGCTATAACTGCATCTCTGGCAAAACCTAAAAACTTTCCTATTATGCTGATTACAGTAACTATAACCGAAGCTTTTAATAATCTGTTCTGATTATTGTCCATCCACTCACCAAGCTTATATTAAGAAATAGGCAAAACAAGTGTCTCCCCCATAGATTTTCCATCTATTTGTGTTTCTTGAAAATGAACACAGCCATTGGGGAAGAACGTCATCTCTCCAAATACTGCATTTCCATTGATATCATACATATCAATTCGAACAAAAGGAAACGGTGCACTGAGTTTCTCTGCTGCAAGAAGCATATCGTCCAATGATTTTGGTCTGGAATAGATCTGGGACGGTTTTTTATAGGATCCAGATAATTCGCCTAACACCTCCCAGTTTGTAGACATAAATAATCCGGATTTCTGTTCAAATCTGTCACTAATCACCAGAATCGCTTTAGGAACCCCATTAAAGCAATAAATCTTATAATCCGTCGGAGATTTCTTTCCTTTTTCTTGTAATAATTTCTCACAGATATAATACTTTGGAAGCTGTTTTCTAGGGATTCCACCCACATCTGCCATTACTTTATCATACAATCGTTGACCCGATCCCCAGTTTTTAAGCGTCTTATCAAACTCCCTTTTGTCAAGTTTTGTTTTATCATCACAAAAAACATTGGTCGCACAACCTTGACTCACTTTTAATGCAAATTGCTGAGGAAGTTTCTGATAGTCAATATCCTTAATGCTATTATATACGAAAAACAGCTCATTCAAATACTTTTTACCTGCCTGTTTTTCCACATAGTTTCTTACCAAATACTTATCACTTAACTCCATAACAGTTTTATTATTTCGATATGTATTTAGCGATAACCATAACAGTTTTTCGGATAGTGTCTTTGGTTGTTTAAGATCACATTTCTTACCATAAGCTATTCGATAAGCAATCTTTGCTCGTAAGGTTGGAAAATATGCTTTCATAAACAATTCAAGCCATGAAATACAGCGCATTAGAATGGGAGATCCTTTAATGATATTCTTCATTGTCTTCCTCCGCATAACATATTAAGTATTTCTTATTGTAGTGATTTTGCTTCTCAGTTGTCTGTTTTTATACTCAGCGATGGCTAATGCTGCAAACAAAAAGAAAAGCGGCTTTTCCAGCCAATTACCACTTACAAGATACATTGTGAAATTATGGAAAGCCAGAATAAGAATCAGTTCCCCGGATTTTCCATTTCTCCTAAATACCGAAAACAATAAAAGAAAAATCGAAAAAACACTTAAAACTCCACCACCAATGATCCCAAATGCCAAAAAAAACTCGAGCAACATGTTGTGTGGTCCATTACCAGGTCCAAGCCATCCTCCTTGCAATCCATACCCAAATATTGGTCTTTGTTGTATAAGACCAAAATAATACTTCCAAAGAGCATCGCGCCCCGCTGTTTCAGTTATCTGCCCGCTAATAAGTCGCTGTAATGCGTAGCTGTGTATACCATTATTCACAAGAAACGATTGTATCTTTTGAATAATTGTCCCCCAAAAAAGAAGAATCAGTCCCACAGTAATAATGAATACTATTCTTATGATGATTATCCGTAAAGAGTTTTTTGTTGAAAACAGTTTGACCATAGCGTATAGTGCTACACACAAGAAAGGTCCTCGTGCTCCGAAAATCAAAATGAGTGCTGATGCACAAACTCCTAACCCTAATGCAATATAGCTACGTTTTTCGAAAAAATCTTCGATCAAATATAATACCGGTAAAATCAATGCATATGATGCTGACATACTATAAGAACCAACTGTCCGCATTCTTAATAATGCAATGCAAAGAAAAGGTAATTCAATAAAAGAAGTTATCCGTAGATAATTGAACAGTACTTCTTTATTATCTATAGCAATTCCAGCAATGCAAAGTGGTATACATACTGCAAGTGTCCAAAAAGCAGTGCTTAACAGGAATGATTGGGAAACCTCTCCTACAACCCAGCTAATAAAATACAATAGAATAAAAATGAGTTCAACTAAAGCCAGACTTGTTTTTCTTCTAGTAATTAAAGTAGGTAGCGCAAATATCAGCGTCAAAATGATAACAGTCATAAATCCATAACTTACAAGCGACCAAGCCGAGTCTGATATTTGTAAAATAGTTTTAGTTGCAATGTTTAGCGAAGATGCTAATACATATGCACATATGAAAGTACTTAACTGCTTATCTCCTTTTTCAGTTGATTTGCCAATTACTATCTTCATCTGTGCTCCTTCATTAACTACACGCAATAGACAATACTGTTTATAATCCCAAAATAGCGGAAACTGTCAACCTAGTCGAAATGGCAAGAATAGCATTATAATCGAATAATACCAATAAACGCTGTATCTATAAAATACGATGGCACGTTACATTATAATTAGTCTACAAGCTATCATCATTATAATCGCCAAAACCTCATATTGGATGCTTTCAACTCATCCATTCGATACAAGCTCTTTACGTCAACCAGCACCTTTTCGTCGTCCGATGCCGATTCCTTGAACATTGCCTTTATCTGCATCATTGACATGGAGCGGAATTGATTATGACCAACTGCAACAATCACGCAGTCAGCCTTTGGAATCTGGCCGAAAGGAACGAGATCTACGTTATATTCATGCTTTGCAACAGCAGCATCTGCCCAAGGATCGGTAACAATCGGATTAATGTCATACTCTATTAAGCGATTTATGATGTCAACCACTTTGCTATTGCGCGTATCCGGGCAGTTTTCTTTGAATGTGATGCCAAGAATTACCACCGTCGCCTTTTTCGGTGCCATGCCGGCTTCGATCATCTGCTTGATTGCCGCATCCGCGACAAATGCGCCCATGCTGTCATTGACCTTGCGACCGTTCAGAATGATCTGGCTGTGATAGCCGAGCTTTTCGGCCGCGTTGGTCAAATAGTACGGATCAACGCCGATGCAGTGTCCGCCGACAAGGCCCGGCTTGAACCCAAGCGCGTTCCATTTCGTGTTCATGCCGGCAAGCACTTCGTCCGTATCGATCTTCAGCTTGTCGCAGATGATCGCGATTTCATTCATAAACGCGATATTGATATCACGCTGACTGTTCTCAACCACCTTGACAGCTTCTGCAGTTTTGATGTTGGAAACCGGGAATGTGCCGGCTTTGATCACAATATCATACACTTTCTTGATTTCATGAACAGACTCCTCATCCATACCGGAAACAATCTTGCGAATGTTCGTCAGCGTATGAACACGATCGCCCGGATTGATGCGTTCCGGGCTGTAACCGATCTTCCAATCGACGCCGCATTTCAATCCGCTTTCTTTTTCAATGATGGGAACGCAGACGTCCTCCGTAACGCCGGGATACACTGTGGATTCAAACACCACAATTGTACCGGGGGTCAGATTTTGACCGACCGTTCTGGATGCGCCTTCCACTGGGCGAAGGTCCGGCGTCGTATCGTCATTCACCGGGGTCGGAACCGCAACGATGATGAACTTCGCTTCCTTCAGGCGCGTGGGATCGGCCGTAAAATCGACCGTCGTGTTCTTGATCGCTTCCCCGACCTCATTGGTTGCATCAATCCCGTTGCGATACTCGTTGACACGCTTCTCATTGATATCGAATCCGATGACATGGATGTGCTTTGCAAACTCAACCGCAATCGGCATACCGACATAGCCTAAACCGACCAGTGCGAGCTTCTCTTCGCCGTTGATCAAACCTTCATAGATTTTGTTGAATTCCATATGATACACCTCTGAACCTGTCCGTTATAGTGCTTTTTTCAGTTCGGCAACAACCTGTTCAACCTCTTCCCGCGTCTTATACGGATCAAGTGGAAGGCTGAGAACTGTCTTACACAAATGCTCCGTTACAGGACATTCCGCTTTCGCGCTGTCTGTTCCCGAAAACGCCCCGTGCGTATGCATGGGTTTGGGATAGTATACCATAGAAGGAATGCCCGCTTCTTTCAGCTTCGCCTGAATCTCTTTGCGATTCTTACCTTCAGGCAGCTGCACCGTGTACTGCGCCCACGAGCTGTAGAACCCATCTCTGACAAGCGGAAGAACAAGGTCGGTATCCTTAAGCCCTTCCGTATACCATGCTGCGACCTGATTGACGTCCTTCAGCTCGTAATCGGCAAACGCCTTGAACTTGGGAAGCAGAATGGCTGCCTGCAGCGTATCCAGACGGCTGTTCATGCCGAGCCGGATATTGTTGTACTTCGCATTCGGATCGTTCGGATTGCTGGTATCTTTCCCGTGTACGCAGATGGAACGGATTAAATCCGCCCATTCGTCGTTGTCTGTAAAGATTGCGCCGCCGTCGCCGTAGCAGCCGAGCGGCTTTGCCGGGAAGAAGGACGTTGTGGAAATATCACCGAAGCTGCAGGCTCTTTTGCCGTTGATGCTGCCACCGAAGCCCTGCGCGCCGTCCTCCAGAAGGAGCAGACCGTACCGTTCGCAAACGGCTTTGATCGCCGGATAATCGGCGGGGAGGCCGAACAGATCGACTGCAACGACCGCTTTTGCGCGATATTTACCATCCGCGATGACCTTCTTTACCGCCGTTTCAAGCTTTACGGGATCGAGGTTATAGGTGCGCGGATCCACGTCGACATAGATCGGCGTTGCGCCTTCGTCGGCAGGACACTCGCCGGAAGAGAAGAAGGTGAAATCGGGCACGAATACTGCGTCGCCTTTTCCAATGCCCCACGCACGCATGGCTATAGTGATTGCATCTGTACCGTTCGCGCAGGTAATACAATACTTCACACCGACATACTCGGCAAGCGCCTTCTCAAGTTCCTTCACTTCGGGACCGGAGATGAACTTTGCAGAAGTTGCCACTTTCATCATTGCGGCATCGATCTGCGGCTTCAACATCTCATATTGTTTGGGTAAATCTCTGAATTGCATATCCTTAATTAGTCTCCTTCAAAAATGTCATCATAATCGCTGTTATCTATACATTACAACTGCATGCCCGTCTATTACACATTCGTCATTCTGATTAACTGCTTTAGTTTCCAATTTATAGATTCCCTTTTTTTCGTTTATTATTTCTGCAACAGTAACCGTCGCAGTAATCGTATCCCCAAAGTATACAGGTTTCTTAAACTTAAGATCCTGTTCCAAATAAACAGTACCGGGTCCGGGAAGCTTTGTGCCCAATACAGTAGAAAACAAACTGCCAACCAGCATTCCATGTGCCACACGATCACCGAAAATGCTGCTTTTCGCAGCAACCGAATTGATATGAACGCTGTTAAAATCACCTACGATTCCTGCAAATCCATACACGTCATATTCGCTTATCGTTTTTGAAACAGAAGCGTAATCTCCAATAACCATAATACTACCTCATATTATAACTATTTTTTTATTTCACAAAAGGTTTCGCCGGATTACCCGCAACAATGATTCCGGCTTCCACAGACTTTGTCACATTCGATCCCATCCCGATAAACGAGTGTTCTCCCAATGTGATTCTGTTGCGAAGCACTGCGCCTACACCAATATATGTCCCTTCTTTCGCATCCACAAACCCGCTAAATGTAACACCCGCCGTGACTTCAACGTTCTTGTGTAAATGAACATCATGTCCGATATGTATCAGAGAATCCATTTTTACATTATCTTCAAGGATTGTATCGCCTCCAGATCCACACGACACATTGTTTTGCGTACCAACTTCAACATTATTGCCGATGAGCACTCTACCTAAAGTTGGAATCCTTGTTTTATTACCATCTTCATCCTCTGCCATTGTAAAGCCATTCGCGCCGATAACAGAGTTCTCATTAGCAATAAAGTAGTCTCCGATTGTGCATCTTCTTACGACACAGTTTGCAAGCAGCTTTGCGTGTTTTCCGATTCTCGCATCAGGACCAATAACGCATCCTGATTCGATATAGGCATCCTCATCCACAAACGAATCCTCGCAAAGATAATACCCTCCTGGCATTAATTTGAATTGTAAGAGTTTCTCCTTTTCAAAACGTTCTTCTGCAAACTGATTTGCAAACCGTGCATACTCTAATTGAGGTTTTTTTGAAAACACAAAAGCGTGCTTTGCGCTGAGCTCCTTTGAGACCACAATCCCTTCTTCTGCAAACACAAGACACTCTTTGACAGATTCCAACGCCGGAAGAAGGCGTTCCACCTTCTTGGTAATGAACATTGCCGTATTGGAACGCGGAGCACCGATATAGGACGCGCCCTTTATCATGAACGAATGCTTATCCGAATACCGACTGACACTGATTTCCATATGTATTCTCCTTACTGATCGAATCTTCCCGTAAAGTCCGTCGAAGCGACGTCTTTAAGCGGCAGCTTGACCGGCTTGTCCGTCGCTGCCGACTGATAGATTGCGAGAATCATTTCCACCGCGTTTCTGCCTGCAACCGCGTCCACATACGGATCCCTGTCGTTTCGGATCGCGTCGATGACGTCCGCATACAAGCTGGTATGCCCGTTGCCGTAAACATTGCTGGTCTGCTCCTGCAGCCCCTTGTTCTTGCTGTCCTCTTCGTTTTCATCGGAGAAGTTCCAGACATCGATGTTGTTTGTGGACGTGCCGCCGATCTTGACCGTTCCCTTTTCGCCGAAGAGATACAGCGTCTCTTCGAGATTCTTCGGAAAAACATTGACAGTTCCTTCGATCGTGCCGACCGCGCCGTTTTTGAACTTCACTACAGCCATGCCGATATCTTCACACTCCAGATAGTCATGGAATTGCTGCTTGGTTACGCCGTAGACTTCCTCAACCTCATCACCCATCATCCATCGCAGAAGATCAATGCCGTGGATACACTGATTGAACAGGCAGCCGCCGTCCGACGCCCACTTGCCTCTCCACGGTGCCTGATCGTAATACGATCTGCCGCGGTTCCAGCGGACATTGATCGAACCGTGAGAAAGACGGCCGAACCGACCCGCTTCCAACGCTTTCCGCATTTCCTGAATTGCAACATTGAAGCGGTTTTGATGGCAAACAGAAACCTTGACGCCCTTCTCTTTGCTTCTGCGGATCACTTCCTCCGCGTCCGCCATGGACATGGTCATCGGCTTTTCGACGATCACGTTCTTGCCCTGATCGATGCAGTAGAGCGTAATCTCGGCATGAACGCCGCTGTCCGTCGCGATCGCGACAAGCTCGATCTCCGGATGCTCTTTCAGCATCTGCTTATAATCCGTATAGCGAGCAATCGTCTCATCCTTCTCAAGCCCGTGCTTTGCCAGAAGGTTCTCAATTGCCTCCGGCAGCAAATCACAAGCCGCAACAAATTCCAAGCCGTTATTAACAACGGCTTTTACGTGGTTGGTTGCGATTCTTCCGCAACCGATTAATGCATACTTCATTTATCCCTCCGAGTTTAAAAAATAAGACATCAGTTTAGCAATTCATCATATAATCCTAGTAATTTAATTTGTTCTTTATCCCAACAATATTTTGATAAAACAGCATTCCTGCCATTATCTTTACATTGTCTTCGTAGAGCTGAATCATCTAAAAGCGTACGAATCGCTTTAGCTATTTCTAATTCATTATTTGAATCGACTGCATAACCTATATTGTATTGCTTTAAGAAGCTCACATTATATGGTGAATTATTAATAATGCATGGTAACCCCATAGACATATACTCATATACTTTTGTTGGCAGATTTAGCATCTTATAATACTGACCAACATCAAGAAGCATACATAAACCAACTTCAACCTTGTTAAGTAATTCTGCTATTTTATCTCTATTCAGAACGCCAAGATAACTGACACAAGAATACTCTTCCATCTGTTCAAGTTTCTTCTTATACTCTTCAGAATAAAAAGGACCAGCAAGATATAGTTTGCAATGTGCTAATCTTGCAGCTTTAATGATCTGTGTTATGCCTCTATGCTCTTCAAGCCCCCCAATATAACATACTGTGTTTTTCTCTTTTATCTGTGTCTCATTGAACTTATCAAAAAGTTCACTTAACCAAGGAAGATTGTCTATTGGGACTACTTTGTTGCACAGCTTATCAAAATATGTGACTGCCTCTCCATTTCCTGGATATGTTAATCCATCTATCCGTGAAAAGATCATTCTTGAATACAAATCATATATTTTTGCTAATATTCTTGCTACTACTTTTGGAAGATAAGTTTTATTCTTAATCTGTTCAACATAATTCTCATGGCTATCAAAAACCACTTTCTTCCCTTTTTTCTTTAATTTTAACGCATATGGAAGGAGTTCCGGATCATGTAAATGATATAAATCCGCATTAGTCGTAAGCGCTGTTTTATAGGCTTTTTTAGCGAAACAAACCATGCGAAATAGCCTACTTGTTTTTTTGGGCTCGCCAATCCCAATGATATGAACGCCCTGCTTCTCATATGTTTCTCCGCGCTCTATCAGGTATGTATCATACCCCGCCCTTGCCGCCGATATACATGCTCGTCTAAAAATACGTCCATCCTCCGGTGGGTGAGCGCTTGTAATATGACAAATTTTCTTCAACGTCATTTCTCCTCATCTATACCAATTGCATCTAATAGCTTGATCGTGAGTTTTTTAAAATCATATTCTTCCGCAGTGGCACGTGCATTCCTGCAGAAGGCTGCAAGCTCTTCTTCTTGCATATCCGCAAATCTCTCTATCTGTACCGCAATATCATTTGGATCAGCAGTTTCAACCGATACCCCGGCGTTGCCCATAAGAACCGGGTTGTACTCTGCATAAAAATCGCACAGAATTGGCCTCCCCGCTGCTAAATAATCAAAAATCTTGTTAAAACTGATTCCATAAACGAACAATGGACTCGGGCTGTTATGCGCATAATTGATTGTTGCTCTACTGGTAATATAGGGTATGTATTTTTTGTCGACACGTCCTTTGAAAACGACATTTGTAATGCTTTCTTCAATAATCCTTTTCTTTAGCTTCGGGAGTTCGTCTCCATCCCCCCATACTAAAAACTTAATTTTCGGATTTTTGACTTTTTTAGCTACATCAAGCAGCCCCGACAAATGATTAACTTTGCGAATCGCTCCGGTATAGACAACATTGAATTGCTTTTCATTTTCCAGATCTGCATCATCAATCGTATAATGCTTTTTGTTATAATCAAACTGTTCTAAATCAACACCATTATTGATGAAAAAGAATTTGCTTTTGGGAAGAATAGAATGCCATCCTTGCTTAATGATATATTCATATTCTCCATCTGCAGTAAACACTACGGAATCGGCTTTAGTGTAAATCTGTTTTTCTATATATCGCAACCACTTCACCAATATATTATTGGGGCTTAAACCGTTATATGCAACCAAAGTTTCCGGCCATAAATCCGCTATCTCCGCTACAGCCTTAATGTTCTTTCTTTTTGCATATTTAATACCGGCATAACAAGAAAGAGGATCAAAGGATGTTGTAACAATCACATCTGGCTTTTCAAGCGCACTAACCATTTTAGGCAGTCTCTGTGCAAAGCAAATGATATTGACTATTCGACTAATTCCGTTTCCTTGATACCCCGGACACTTAATTAAATAATACGGTATTCCATCACTAATAAGCAGCTTTGTTCTTTTGTTATCGGTAATAAGATTCTCGTTGGAATTATGGACTGTGCTCGCTGCAATTATAACAACCTCGTGACCCATTTTCATCAAGTTCTTTGCAAACAATGACGGACGTGCTAATGGATAGTACTGAGGAGGAACCGCATAATGATTAATCAACCATATTCTCATCTTTTCTTCCCTCTCTCATACTCGTCAATTATCTTCTTAGCATATATTTGAAGGTCATGATACTGTGCTTCCGATATAGTTCCTTCTTTCAATAATGCGTCTCCATAATCAAGAGCCGTTACATTTTCTCCATCCGTAATTCCTTCTTGTTTCACTATGGCAACTCTGACTGTATGAAATACCAGTTTCAGATCATTCCATAGTGATACCTCCTTCAAATACCGTAAATCCCAGTTAATCTTCTCTTCCCAGGTGATGGCGTTGCGACCTTTGATTTGAGCTAACCCGCTTAATCCCGGTTTTGCAGTATGCCGCATACGCTGTTTATCCGACATAAAAACCATGTCTCGCACAAGCTGCGGACGAGGTCCGATGACAGACATTTCGCCTTTTAAAATGTTAATTGCCTCTGGGAGTTCATCCAAGCTTGTTGCCCGAAGCATCTTTCCAAAGTGTCCGAGCCGTTCCTCGTCCGGTAAAAGCTCCCCATCTTTGTTTCTTTCCTCGCTCATTGTGCGAAATTTATATAAATCAAAGATTCGTTCCCTGCCGGTTTTAGGATCAATCAACCCAGGGCGCGGCTGTTTGAAAATAACCGGCGATCCTAATTTGATCCGTACTGCAATGGCAATAATTACATACAACCAGCTGAACACAATCAGTGCAAAAAGCGAACAGATTATGTCCAAAATACGCTTTATGTACTTTTCATAGAACCCTTTTTTTCTGGTCAATATCCATTACCTCTCTGCTTACAAATATCGTACAAACTGTTTACCGGAAACACCTATGAATGATATCAATAATAACATCCTGCTGCTCCGGCGTCACTTTGTTGTCGGATGGGAGGCAGAGACCGCGGCGGAAGATATCCGCGCCGACGTCCATGCCGGAACCCGCGATGTAGGCGTTGCTGCTGCCGCGGCCGTTGCCTTCGGCGGTGATGAAAGCGTGTGTGCGGTAGATCGGCTGCATATGCATGGGCTTCCAGATCGGACGGCCTTCGGCATTGAAGGCAGAGAGCGCGTCGAGGATCTCCTGCGGGCTGCTCTTGCCGGGCTCGGTGGTATAGAGATAATCCTGCTCGCCGCGGACTTGAGGAGCCATGGCGTCCTCGTCGATGATCATGCAGGAAAGCCAGAAATTCGGCTGGGATTTCTCTGCATCGAAGGGATTCATCCTGACCGGCAGATCGGAAAGACCGGCCTTGTAGCGTTCGTAGATCGCTTTCTTCTGCGCAATATGCGCTTCAAGATAGGGCATCTGACCGCGAACGACGCCTGCGATGATGTTCGACATACGGTAATTGTAGCCGATCTCCTCATGCTGATACCACGGTGCGGCTTCGCGGCTCTGGGTGGACCATTTGCGGACCTTGTTCGCGTCCTCAACGCTGTTCGTGAGGAACATGCCGCCTGCGCTGCCGGTGATGATCTTATTGCCGTTGAAGCTGATGCAGTTATAATTGCCGAGCGTGCCGGTCTCGACCCATTCGCCGTTCAGTTTGTACTTTGCGCCGAGCGATTCCGCAGCGTCCTCAACGATCAGCGCGCCGTGCGCTTCCGCGATCCGCCTGATTTCTTCCATCTTGCCGGGCGTGCCGTACAGATGCGCGACAACGATCAGCCGGACATCGGGATACAGCTCGAATGCTTTTTCCAGAGCCTCCGGAGACATGTTCCAGGTATCCGGCTCGGTATCGATAAAGATCGCGTCGCCGTCCTCGTAGGCGACCGGATTGATCGAAGCGTCGAAGGTCATATCGGAGCAGAACACTTTATGTCCCTGCAGCGTGCCCGCGTTCGGACGCGCCTGTCCGTAAAGCTTTTCGCCCGCAAGCTTGGTCGCAAGATGCAGCGCAGCCGTGCCGCACGACAGCGCGACCGCATACTTGACGCCGATGTATTCCGCAATCTGCTTTTCCACCTCGTTGATGTTGGCGCCGACGGTGGAGACCCAATTCGTGCGGATCGCGTCGTCGACCCAGTGCTGTTCGTCGCCGTGCATGGTCGGCGAAGACAGCCATATCTTCTTTTCAAACGGCATGATCCCTGCAAAACGCGGATCCTCTGTAAACCTCTTCATGTGATACCCTCTGAACTGTCTATTATTCTTGTATTGTGCGATCCCGGTTGTAAGCTTTGAAAATCGGGATCGATTCACGATCATTCTGTGCGGCGCCGCATCGTACGCACGATCAGATACCCAACAAACGAACCGATCGCGATGCCGATCAGATCGATCCAGATGTCGGCGACCGATGCGCCGCGACCGGACAGCAGCTGAATGCTCTCATCCGCAAACGCTGCCGCAAATCCCGCGCCTGCGCTTCTCCCGATCTTTCCGTGAAAACAGAGTGCAAGGAGCAGTGACAGGATCGCAAACTCCGCAACATGCGCAAGCTTTCGGATCGTATGATGCGACGCCGGCGGAAGTCCGAGTAACCCGAGCAGGGGATCGATCACTTTATCCGTGAACCATCCGCTCTCCTCGGCGGAAACGCTCTGCGGAAGCAGGGATTGTACAAATATGAACAAAAGCATCAGCCCTGTCGCAATCAACAAAGCGATGCGTTTGCCGTCAGCCTGCCGCATGCAGTTCGTCCCTGTCTTCCTTGCTGTTTGCTCCGTATACCGTGACCTTCGGCTTATCCGCGCCGTTGTTTGCCGGATGGTAAGTCGGGACGATGTCGATCAAAAGCTCCCTGATATGATCGTCGTTTGCGTATGCGGCATTCATCAGAATACCGATGTTCTTGAAGAGCTGGTCCTGATCGATACGGATCGGAGCGCCGATATGGATCAGTTCGTTCTCGGTCTTTCTGAGACCTTCCGCCGCCATCAGCTTCTCTTCGTACAGCTTTTCACCGGGACGCAGACCGGTATACTCGATCTTGATATCGACGTCCGGCTTCAATCCCGCCTGGCGGATCAGATTTCTAGCAAGCGTGTCGATCTTGACCGGGCTGCCCATATCCAGCACGAAGATCTCGCCGCCTTTTGCGTATGTTCCTGCCAGCATGACAAGGCTGACTGCCTCCGGGATCGTCATAAAGTAACGAACGACGTCCGGATGTGTGACCGTGACGGGACCGCCCTTGGCGATCTGTTTTTTGAACAGCGGGATCACGGAGCCGTTGCTGCCCAGGACATTGCCGAACCGCACGGCGACAAATTCCGTCCCGATGTTGCGGAACACGCTGCCGGTGCCGTCCTTATCGGCGTTTTCCCAGCCCTCGTGCGTGAAGAGCTGCGGGATCTCATTTGCTTTTCCTGCCTTGATCTTTGCGTCGAAGCACTGCACGATCATTTCGCAGACACGTTTGCTTGCGCCCATGACATTGGTCGGATTGACCGCCTTGTCCGTGGAGATCAGCACGAACCGCTCACAGCCGTGAACCATTGCGGCGTACGCGGTCTTGTATGTGCCGAGAACGTTGTTCTTGATCGCTTCGCAGGGACTGTCCTCCATCAGCGGAACGTGCTTATGCGCCGCTGCGTGATAGACGACCTGCGGGCGGTAAACGTCGAAGACCTTGAACATCCTGCGGCTGTCGCGTACAGAGCCGATCAGCACAACGAGATCCAGTGCCGGATACCGTTCCTTCAGCTCCTGCTGAATGTCATAAGCATTGTTTTCATATACATCGAAAATGATCAGCTGCTTCGGTCCGTGCGCCGCGATCTGGCGGCAGAGCTCGCTGCCGATGGATCCGCCGCCGCCTGTGACCATGACGGTTTTTCCGTTGATAAACGAATAGACCCCGGTAAGGTCGGGACGGATCGGATCCCGCCCCAGAAGGTCCTCCACCGCGACGTCCTTCATTGCGCTGACCGTCACCTGACCCGAGATCAGCTGGAAGATGCCGGGAAGCTGCTTGAGCTCGCAGTCGGTCTCACTGCAGATCGCGAGGATGTCACGTTTTTGTTCCGCCGTTGCGCTCGGGATCGCAAGATAGATCTTATCGATACGGTACTTTTGCACAGCGGCGAGAATATCCTCGCGTCCGCCGACGACCGGAACGCCTTCCAGATACCGGCCCTGCTTATTCGGATCGTCGTCAATGAAGCAGACGACCTTTTCATGAGCGCCGGGATTTGCGATCATATCCCTTAGGATCAGCTGTCCCGCATTGCCTGCGCCGATCAGCATGACCCGGTTTGTCGGCAGGTGACTGAGCGCCCGTTTGGCTTGCCAGTTGTCATAGATGCGAACGGAAAACCGCGCGCCGATCAAGAGGACCGCCTGGATCATTGCACCGCCGATATAATATGAAAACGGCATGCGGTGCCAGAAAATGAGCGTGATCGCCGCAGTATGAACGACGGAGAGCAGCAGAGACACGCCGAGCGTACGGACAAGCTCCCTGAGACCGATATATCGCCACAGCGATCTGTACAGACGGAACAGCCAAAGAACCAGTACGGAAAAAGCGCCGTAAAACAGGATAAACCGGCTGTATGCATCTATGTATTTTTGTTCGATATGCGAGAAGAAGAAATCAAACCGCATCCACAGTGCCAGAAAGTAGGCGACGCAGACGGCGATGAAATCATATACGCCGAGAAGAACGGAGAAGAATACCTTTGTTCTTCCCTTTCGCGTTCCGTTCTCGCGTTTTGTTTCCTGTTCAGTCGTTTTTGTGTTCATTTACAACACTCCGCATCATACCGGCATCATGACCGGCAGATCATTTTTGTCTGTTACCGTTTACCGGAAATCAACGTAGACGTCGTTGATATCGCTGCTTTCATCAGACCAGTATAAGACCGAGCGATTCCATCTTAGTTTGAGTGGATTCTGAAACAGTGCATTCAAAGCATCACCCGATTCTTTGAGTTTTGCTTCAAGCGGTTTCAACGCGGCATAATACTCTTCCTGTTTCTTCATTTCTTCATCCGTCAGCCTGACTGTATCGTCACTGTGTTCCTGTATCCACTGATCGACGATCCGGAACATGTTCTGCAGATTCTCGTAGTCCTGCCAGCATGCGGCGTAAGCTGTTTTCTGCTCTTCGCTCATCGCCTCGGCAGGCGCGAGATCATGTACTGCCGCAAACAGCTTTCCGGCGATCGACAGGTACTGGATCGCACGAAAACCGCAGTCGTGCAGGAAGGTCTCGTAGGTCAGCGTATCGATCGGCATCGGCTCCGCATCGATCCCGTACACTTCCTTCAGGATCTCGATGCGGCTCTGCTGATCGATAAATGCAAACGCCCAATCATACCGCATGTGTATCGTTCCGTGAATGCTGAACAACTTGATGTCGTCCGGATCGATCGTGCCTGCGAAATTGATCAGCGCGGCTGTCTGCGAAAGGCTTGTATTCGTATATACATTGTCACCCATGGCCTTCAATAAGTCCGGGATCATGGAAAGCTTGCCTTCCTGCTTCAGCTTTTTAAAAATGGCGACCAGCATCTTGCGCTGTCGTGCGGTACGGCTGGAATCAAGGCCGTCTGCACTCCTTCGCATACGCATATATGCCATAACGCCCTGACCGTCCAAATGGCGTCTGCCCGGATTGATTACGCTGCCGTCAAGTGTACGAAGTCTGATATCCACATCGAAATCGATCCCTCCGATCATATCGACCAGATCGATCACCGCCTGAAAATCGACACCGTAATAATACGGAACCGAAACGCCGCCGAGCCATTCCTCGGCTGCGCGCGAACTCAGCTCAAATCCCGCTTTCGGATCCGCCATGCCGCCGCCGACGTTGAAAATCCCGTTGAACTTATAGAATCCTGTATGTCCCGGCGCTGTCGTCAGACAATCGCGTGCAACGGAGATCAGACTGACTTCTTTTCGATCAAAGTCGATCGCAATGATCATGTTCGCATCGGTATGCGGCATTGATCCGCTTGTCGACCGTCCGTTTTCGTATGCGTCGATCCCGAACAGCGCGATATTCACGATCCCGGCAGCCGGTGTGCTTTCGGTCGCCTGAGAAGCAGACGAATCCGTCTCCCGCGGCGCGGCGGTCGGGATCGGCGTCGTTCCCGGCTCTGCTGTCGGAAGATATGCTTCAAGATCGAAAGCCGGCGTCGTTTCCGGCGTCGTAACGACGGAAATGCGTTCGGTCCGGGTAAAGAATGCATCGGGACGCTTCAGTATATGCCAGACGTAGATCCCGGCTCCGATCAAAACAAGCGCCAGTACGGATAGGACGATCCAAAGAACGATCCTTTTCTTTTTTCGCTTTTGCTCCTTTACTATAATATGTTCTGTTTGCTTCTGGTTGATGGTTTCTTCCACAGTAGGGGCCTCCTGTTATCCGGATTTTTGCGTTGCCTTCGGCATACGGAGCGATCATATCGCTTCGCATGCTGCAAGATCCGCTGTGTTCGACCGGTCGTTTCCGTGGCGGCTATGGCCGCGCACCGTTCGTTCCGGTCTCTTTTCCCCTTTTAACGCTGCGGTTTCAGAGAATGTCCGAAAGCAGAGCTTCTGTCTCGCGCATGACGGCCTTCCACTCCTCCGGATACCGCTGCTTCACGGATTGCCACTCTGTATAGCCGGTCTTCGTTCCGTGGATATCGCTTCCCGCAGCAACGATCTTCCCTTCCTTAATCCAATCCCTTAAGTAACTGCTCTGCAGATGCTTGGTCAGCGCGGACACGTTGACTTGTCCCTTGACATGGTCAAGCGACAGCAGCCGCTCAATCTGCTTGCGATCGTAGCGATCCACATGCGCCAGAACAATTTCAAGATTGCTGCGTTCGCTCAAGGTCTCGACGGAATCGATCAAGCGCTCTGACCAGTGTGCAAACGGCATCTCAAGAAGCAGAATATTCGTTCCGACCAAACAGAGATCCTCAATGTGCGGCAGACGGTCGATCCCTTCAAACGCCAGCACCTCCGCGCCGAGAACGATGCGGGGACTGCCCTCCTCCAGCTTTGTTTTCAGTTCCAGCCAGCTGTGCGCGCGCTGCTCCAGGAACGTTTCGACGCTGATCTGCTGTCCGTAATAATGCGATGTCGCACAGATCACATCCACACCGCTTTCCTTTGCGAGGCGAATCTGTTCCAAAGAGTTATCCATGTCCTTGCTGCCGTGATCGAGTCCAGGCAGAATGTGCGCGTGAAAATCGATCTCTGCCGATGAACTCTTTTTTACGGTCTTTACGGTCTTTTGAGCCGGATCCGGTCCAGCGTTTTTAGAATAATCCGGCGTATTTCCGTAACGGTAACCGTATTTATATTCATACTTATACCCGTACTTGTATCCGTACTTATATCCGTACTTATATCCGTACTTCCCGCCCTGCTTGAGATTCAGGTCGTTGATCACGACGCCGCAGATCCGTGCACCGGCGCTTTGAAGCGCGCTTTCTGCTTCCGCAAGGTCCCTCTGCTTTGTCTTAGCGGAGCGAATGACAAGAACCATGCCGTCGACTAACCGCGAGACGATCTGCGCGTCTGCGACCTCGTTGATCGGCGGCGTATCGATAATGATGTAGTTATACTTTCTGCGGAAGCGATCGATCGCGTTCTGGAACGCGGCGGACGCCAGCATTTCGGACGGGTTCGGGGGGATCTTTCCACACGCAATGATCGAGAGCGGAAGCCCTTCAACGCCGTAAACGTCGCAGACGTCGACTTTTGCGATCAGGTCGCTCAAGCCGTTGTTCGTATGGATATGCCAAAGACGGGCAATATTCGGTTTGCGCATGTCGCAGTCAATCAGCAGCGTTTTCTTGCCGAGCATTGCAAACGACACTGCGATGTTCGACGCGGTCAGGCTCTTGCCTTCGGAGGGGTTCGCGCTCGTCACGCCGAAGACCTTGCAGCCGCGGTCGTCCATCGACGCCACGCTGTACATCAGGTTCGTACGAAGCTGTACATATGCTTCACGAATGGCAAAGGCGCTGTTTTCGGTCAGGATCTTTTTGCGGTTCTCCCGGATCTGTGCGCGCTCTTCCTGCTTGCTGTCCTTATTGCTGCGCTTTAATGTGATCTTATTCATTTACGATTTCCTCCCTGAGCGTGACTTCCCACGGCGTCGTTTCTTCCCCACCGACAACGATCATCGGGACTGTACCGATCACCGGACAGCGGCTGACCTTTTGGACCTCTTCCGAGGTATAAATCGTCGTATCAAGATATGCGCGAAGCAGGAAATAGACCGCGACCAGTATGAAACCCGCTGCAAACCCGAGGATGACGTTTCTTGTCAGATTCGGACTGGACGGCCTGTTCGGAACAGTAGCATAGTCAACGATCTCGACGCCGCCCGCCTTCGTGATGCGGACGATCTGATCGGGAACGTACTTCGCAAATGTGTTGGCGATGTCCGCGGAAAGCTTCGGATCCCGGGTCGTGACGCTCACCCGGATAAGCTTGGTGCCGTCCGGAACGGAAACCGTCGTATTGCTTGTCAAGGTAGACGTTTGGATGTCCCATTCCGCATACTCCGGGTGTTCGACATTGAAACGTTCGGCGACCGTATCCAGAACGGAATTGCTCTTTACGATGACCTGGTAGGTCTTGATCAGATTGTCCGCCGCAACCAGTTCACTGCTCGTGATCGAACCCCGTTCGTTCTGCTCCGCATTCGTAAATACATACATGGAAACTGCCGCCGTGTACTTTTTCCGAATGCAGAAATGCGTCACAAGACCGACTGCGAGCGCAGCGATGACGCCCGCGAGCAGAATATAGATCCATTTTGAGATCAAAATCTGAAAGACGTCCCCGAGATTGATCTCGACTTCATTTTTGTCCCTTCTCACCTGTTCCAAAGCCGTTGATCCTTTCCGAATAATAGTTATGAGGTCTTCTGATGCCGCACCGTGCAGATGCATATCCGCAAGTTTTAGGGCATTTTTGTCTGCTATAACGTACTCCTGTGCCGCATGCACATAATACCGCATAGTATTAGACGATAGTATTATACACAAATCTCCCTCTTGCGTCAATATGCATACACCATATAATATAGAAGCAGCCGATGGGACACGGTCGTCTGCCCGCAGTTTGATGTCTGTCCTCTGCATCTTGATCAGCATACATCTTTAACGTATTTTCGTCAATCGTTTTGCCATTATTCGACATAATATCAATAATAAGGCAAAAGACCGCTAAATTCTGCGTGGTCTTTTTCTTATTTTTGCATGTGATCTTTTTTTTCGCTCTGTTCTGACGACTGGTGCAGCAAGTCGATGTCCACGTTCTCCCCGATATACTCGATCGTGCACCAGATATTCCGGAACATCGCTTCGCCGTCGCCGAGCGCGATCTGCACCGTCTTGCGGCTTTTATTGACCTTCAGGACCCTTGCCTCCATTCCGACAAGCGGACCGCCGACGAATGCGATCTTGGTGCCGACCTTGACGACCTGGGACACATCGATCATGCCCTCATAGCGCCGGAGCCACTTCACGAACGCAAGGTCGTCGCCGCGCAGCGCGCAGCTTCCGTCTTCATAGCGCAAAACCTTCAGCACGCCGGAGTATCGCCGCACCGTCTCCCAATCCGGTTCGCAGTCGGCGTCAAAGAACACATAGCCCGGAAGCAGCCGCGCCTTCGTCCTTCGGATACCGCCGGCGTCCGGCTTGTTTCGCACTGCAAGCGGAGAAAACGCCGCATATCCGTTGCGCGTGAGAAGATCGATCACGAGACCTTCCTGCCCGCTTTTGCAGAACAGGCAATAGCTTTCCATCGATCCTCCCCCTTCCTTTGCGATGTTTTTGAGTGCTCCCATTATAGATACCGCGGCAACCGTTGTCAAGGACGCCGCCGGTTTTTTCTCTTGATACGCCGGACGATCTGCTATATAATCAAAGCATCATGAACTGCCTGTCGACGCAGGGAAAGGAAACATGTATGATCCTGATCAAAAAAATACAGATCCCGGAGTTGAAGACCGAAAAGCCGCGCAGACAGTACGTTTGTCTGCCGAAGGACTATGAAAAAAACGACCGGCGGTATCCGGTTGTCTATATGTTTGACGGACATAATGTGTTTTACGACCGGCACGCCACCTACGGAAAAAGCTGGGGCATGCGCGAATATCTGAAAAAAGCAAAGGTCCCGCTGATCATCGTTGCGGTCGAATGCAATCCGGAGGGCTTCCGAAGGCTGTCGGAATACAGCCCGTGGGACTTCTCCGCGCCGCGCCCGGTCGGCAGTATCGAGGGACGCGGCAAGGTCACGATGGACTGGTTTACGTCCGTTCTGAAGCCGGAGATCGACGCGCAGTTCCGGACGCTGCCCGACCGCGAACACACGATGATCGCGGGAAGCTCGATGGGCGGGCTGATGTCGCTCTATGCCGCCGTGGAATACAATTCCGTCTTTTCCCGCGCGGCGGCGCTCTCGCCGAGCCTCTGGGTCTCGCCGTCGAAGCTCAAAGAACTGATCCGCTCGCATCCGCTCGCTGCTCCCACACGCATCTGGATCGACAAAGGGACCGGTGAGATCGACCCGAAACGCCGCGCGCTTTCCGGCATGTTCGATGTGGCAAAGGCGCTTTCCGAAGCCGGCGCGGACGTCTCCGCAAACGTCATCCCCGGCGCCGCGCACAACGAGGCGGCGTGGGAAAAGCGCATTCCCGATTTCATGAAATACCTCATTGACGATATGGTGCGCGCATGAACACGTTTGAACCGTTTGAACGCGAATACCGGATCGCATACTCCGACACCGATCTCAAACAACGGCTGCGGCTCTCGCGGCTGTTTACGCTTCTGCAGGAGGCAGCGACCGATCACGCGGCGCTGCTCGGCGCCGGTCGTGACAAAACGCTGGACCGCGGGATCCTCTGGATCGTGACGCTGCAGCAGGCGACCGTACACCGCATGCCGGTCTATGACGAGCCTGTGCGGATCGTCACCTGGCCCGGAAAACCGAAGCATCTGCTGTTCCCCCGCTATTACCGCGTCACCGACGAACAGGGCTGTACGCTGATCGAAGCGAGCTCCCTCTGGGCGCTGATGGATCAGAACACACGGAAGGCGGTGTTCCCCGAGCAATGCGGGATCGCCGTGCCCGGCATGCAGACCGGACTGGAGACCGCGCTGCCGCGTTCGCCGCAGGCGCCGCAGACGGATGAAACGTCGTTGTTTACCGTGCCGTACAGCTACGTCGATCAGAACGGACATATGAACAACACGCGCTATTTCGATCTTGCCGAGGACAATATGCCGGACGCGCTGCGCATGCGGACGCTTCGCGAGGTCAAGACCGAGTATTCGCGCGAGGCGCGGCTCGACGACGCGATCACGCTGAAAAGCGAGCTCGTCGGCGATACGTTCCTGCTTGCCGGCGAAAGCGAAGGGCAAAAGCTCTTCAAGCTCTCCCTCGCCTATGCGCCGGATGAACCGTAAATCATAAAGGAGGTCCCCCTATGCAGCTTCGGAACATGACCCTGTACTCGATCTTTGTCCGCAACTTCGGCGGCACGTTCAAAGCCGTCGAAGCGGATCTTCCGCGCATCCGCGCGCTCGGTGCCGACGCGATCTGGCTTCTGCCGATCCATCCGGTCGGCGCGGAAAAGCGCAAGGGCTCGCTCGGTTCGCCGTACGCGATCAAGGACTATCGCGCCGTCAATCCGGAATTTGGCACGATGGACGATTTCGTACACCTCTGCGACAAAGCGCACGCGCTCGGGCTCAAGGTGCTGATCGACGTGGTGTATCACCATACCTCGCCGGATTCCGTTCTCGTGAAAACGCATCCGGAATACTTCTACCGGAAGCCCGACGGCTCGTTCGGCAACCACGTCGGCGACTGGAGCGACGTCATTGACCTCGATTTTGAAAACCGTGCGCTGTGGGACGAGCTCATTGACACGCTGTGCTTCTGGGCGCGGTACGTCGACGGCTTCCGCTGCGACGTCGCACCGCTCATTCCGCTGGATTTCTGGCTGGAAGCGAGAAAACGCGTGGAAGCGGTCCGTCCCGGCTGCATCTGGCTTGCCGAATCGGTCGAGCACGGATTCATCCGGTATCTTCGCACCGAAGGGCTTGTTGCCCTGTCCGATTCCGAGCTCTATCGGGCGTTTGACGTCTGTTACGATTACGACATTTACGAAGACTATATCGCGTATGCCGCGGGAAAGATCCCGCTGTCTGCGTACGTCAAAGCGATCGAGCGGCAGGAAAGCACCTACCCCGCGGACTATGTCAAGCTGCGCTGCACCGAAAACCACGACCGTCCGCGCACGGCGGAGCTGTTTCCGGATCCGGTCGTGCGGGAAAACCGGCTTGCGTGGAATTTCTGCCAAAAGGGTCTTGCGCTGCTCTACTGCGGGCAGGAATGGGCGGCGGACCGCACGCCGTCGCTGTTCGATCCCGATCCGGTCCCGCGGGAAGGCGAACCGATGCACGAAGCGCTTTTGAAAAAGCTGATCGCCATAAAAAAGGACCCGCTCTTTGCGGACGGCGTCTATACGCTCGAGGCACGGGAAAACGACGTGATCGTTTCGGCGTGGACGCTGCGCAACCGCAAAGCGGTCGGCGTGTTCAGCATGCGCGGCAGACCCGCGTCCGTCGAAGTCCCGCTTGCGGACGGTGCGTACACCGATCTTCTGTCCGGCGCGGAATGCCTTGTGCAGAGCGGCAGGATCGCGTCCGCAGGCAGACCGCTCGTATTCTTGACCGAATAACCGGTTTATTCGGCAAAAGCCATTGCGGACGGACCGGAAATCGGTTATAATAATTTATTGGGTATGATAACGGCGGGACCGTTCCGCCGCAAAAGAATAAACAGGAGGAAGCTATGGAAATTCAAGAGAAAAAAGCAATCGAAGCGTTCGCTCTCAAAATCCGCATGGCGGCGCTCGAAGCGATCCACTCCATCGGCTCCGGGCATGTTGGAGGCGTCATGAGCATTTCCGACGCGCTGGCGGTACTGTACGGACGTGAAATGCGTGTGAATCCCGCCGATCCGAAGTGGCCGGACCGCGATTACCTTGTCATGTCGAAGGGACATGCGGGACCTGCCGTCTATGCGACGCTCGCGCTCAAAGGCTTTTTCCCGTATGAGGAGCTCAAAACGCTGAACCGCGGCGGCACACGGCTTCCGAGCCACTGCGACCGCAACAAGACGCCCGGCGTGGACATGACGACCGGATCCCTCGGTCAGGGCACGTCACAGGCGGCGGGTCTTGCGCTCGGCAACAAGCTCAAGGGCCGCAAGAACCGCGTCTTTCTGATCGTCGGCGACGGCGAGATGCAGGAGGGACAGTGCTGGGAATCCTTCCTGTTCGCAAGCGCGAAAAAGCTCGGCAATCTCGTCGTGCTGATCGACTGGAACAAGCGTCAGCTGGACGGTTATCTGGAAGAAGTTTTGCCGATGGGTGATTTCGTCGCCAAGATGGAAGCGTTCGGTTTCGACACCGTCAAGGTCGACGGCGGCGATGTCGACGCGATCGCGGCGGCGCTTGAACGCACAAGAAACGGCGGCGACAAGCCGTACGCGATCGTGCTCGACTCGATCAAGGGTCACGGCGTTACGGAGGTCGAAAACACCGCGATGAACCACAGCATGCCGGTCACCGACGAACGGTTTGCAAACTGGACGGCGGAGCTCAAAGAAAAGCTCGATGCATTGGAGGGCTGAAAAATGACGAAGATCGTTTATAACGGAGAAACGGATCCCCGACTCTGCAAGGACGTGATCGGCGCAACGGTCGCCGATATGGTCGAACACGATCCCGACGTGATCTTTCTGGACGCGGACCTGATGAGCTGCTCCGGCACGCTGAAATGGTCCAAAACGCACGGCGACCGCGCGATCGACTGCGGCATCGCCGAAGCGAACATGGCGGGCGTTGCGGCAGGTCTTGCCGCCGCAGGCTTCAAGCCGATCATCCACAGCTTCGGCACGTTTGCCTCGCGCCGCATCTACGACCAGATCTTCCTGTCCGGCGGCTATGCAAAGAACGATATCACGGTCATCGGCACCGACCCCGGCGTCACCGCAACGATGAACGGCGGTACGCATATGCCGTTCGAGGACGTCGCGCTCTACAACGCGCTGCCCCATTCGACCGTGATCGACGCATCCGACCCGACCTGTTTGGAGAGCGTCCTCCGTCAATGCGTCGACCGTCCCGGCATCAAGTACATCCGCGTGGGCAGAAAGCAGTACGCGAAGATCTATGAAGAGGGCAGCGAGCTTCCGATCGGCAAGGCGGTCACACTCAGAGAAGGCAAGGACGTCGCGATCTTTGCCGCGGGCATCATGCTGCACGAAGCCATGAAAGCGGCCGCCGCGCTCGAAGCGCAGGGCGTCTCCTGCGCGGTCGTCGACTGCTTTACGATCAAGCCGATCGACGCGGACGCGGTCGAAGCATGGGCGAAGAAGTGCGGCGCCGTCGTCGTTGCGGAGAACGCCAACCGTCACGGCGGACTGTATGATACGATTCTGGAAGTGCTCGCGGAGCGCTGCCCCGTTCCCGCCGCCTGCGTTGCGGTCGAGGACGAATTCGGCGAGGTCGGCACGCAGGGATACCTGATGGAGCGCTTCGGTCTGACCGCCGCGCACGTCGAAGAGCAGGTCAAGGCCGTGCTCGCAAGAAAGTAATCAAACCAAAGGAGTACATATATGGATTACGCAAAAGAATCGCTCCGTCTGCACGGAGAATGGAAGGGCAAGATCGAAGTCATCGCAACGGTCCCCGTGGCAACCAAAGAGGATCTGAGCCTTGCTTACACCCCCGGCGTGGCGCAGCCGTGCCTGGAGATCCAGAAGGATATCAACAAGAGCTACGAGCTCACCCGCCGTCACAATCTCTGCGCAGTCATCACCGACGGCAGCGCGGTGCTGGGTCTCGGCGACATCGGACCCGAAGCCGGCATGCCGGTCATGGAGGGCAAGTGCGTGCTCTTCAAGTCGTTCGGCAACGTCGACGCGTTCCCGCTGTGCATCAAGACGCACGACGTGGACGAGTTCGTCAACGCGGTGTATCTGCTCTCCGGCAGCTTCGGCGGCATCAACCTCGAGGACATCTCTGCGCCCCGCTGCTTTGAGATCGAGCGCAAGCTCAAGGAAAAGTGCGACATCCCGATCTTCCACGACGATCAGCACGGCACCGCGGTCATCACGCTTGCGGGTCTCACGAACGCATTGAAGGTCGTCGGCAAGAAGAAGGAAGACGTCAAGGTCGTCACGAGCGGCGCAGGCGCTGCGGCAGTCTCGATCGTGAAGCTGCTGCTCTCCGCGGGTTTCAAAAACATCACCATGTGCGACCGCAAGGGCGCGATCTATAAGGGCCGCGAGGGGCTCAACTGGATCAAGGAGGAGATGGCGGAGGTCACGAACCTCGGGCACAAGGCGGGCAGCCTTGCGGACATGCTCGTCGGCGCGGACGTGTTCATCGGCGTTTCGGCGCCCGGCACGGTCACGACCGAAATGGTCAAGACCATGAACCGCGACGCGATCGTCTTTGCCTGCGCGAACCCGACGCCCGAGATCTTCCCGGACGACGCAAAGGCCGGCGGCGCAAAGGTCATCGCAACGGGCAGAAGCGACTACCCGAACCAGATCAACAATGTTCTGGCGTTCCCGGGCATCTTCCGCGGCACGTTCGACGTCCGCGCAAGCGACATCAATGAGGAGATGAAGATGGCGGCGGCAAAGGCGCTCGCGGATCTGATCTCCCCCGAGGAGCTTTCCCCGGATTACATCATCCCGAAAGCCTTCGACCCGCGCGTGGGCAAGGCGGTCGCGGCGGCGGTCGCCGAAGCGGCGCGCAAGAGCGGCGTTGCAAGGATCTGACGATTGCAAAACGGTCTGTCGAAGCGATTTCGACAGACCGTTTTTTATTGCGTGTGTAAAAGGGGATGCAGCCGAAGCCTTGACCGAGCCGCGATACGGCAGGACTGACCTCAATCCCCTGTTTCTTCCGGCGTCCATGCGCCGGCTTCATACTGCGTTCTTGCGTATTCACGCAGCGCCGCCAGCCAAAGCGCGTCGCCGTCGTAATTCAGATGAAACGATTTATCGCAGCAATAGGTTAGTTTCAGATATCCGTCCTCTCCGCGCAGAAGCGCCGCAAGCTCCACGAAGCCGAACCTGTTTTCTTCGCAATACTGGTGAAGCGCTTCATTGACGTCGATGTTATAATGCGGATCGCAGGAATGGAGCCGCGCATAGTTTTTCAGTACCGGGGGAATCGTGATGAGCACGATCTGCACATCCGGCGATTTCTCCCGCGTATTGCGGATAATCTCGTCGAAGTGAAGAATTACGTCTTCAATGGAGCTGTTGTACGTATACCAGTCCCTCACGCCGAGCATCAGGTAAAGTGTCTTTACCCCGAGCTCCCGTACCAGATCGGAAATGCTGTAATTGTGTCCGCGATAGTGCAGCCCCGGAGAAAGCGTCCCGACCTCCATCCGATACGCATGCTTCAAAAGCAGTCCGCTCTGTCCGATGCATTTCATATTGCCGAGGCACGCGCCCTCGTCACGCTGTGCAAGGATATAGTGTGAAAAGCCTGCGGTCATCGAATCGCCGATCAAAACCGAATCATTAAAAAATGAATCCAGCGCGCCGTTTTGCAGCTCCTCGTCCGAAACAGGCGCCGGCGTCGGTACCGCAGTCGGCGTAGGAACAGGCGTCGGCTCCGCAGTCGGCGTGGGATCGGGTGTCGGGGACGCGGTCGACGCGGGCGATGCCGCCTGCTGTATGGATTCAATTCCGTCGAAAACGTCAAGCGCCGCGGTTTGCGCAGCGAACGACTCTGCTGTCTGATCTGCAGACTGTCTCAGCGTGCAGCCGCTTGCCAGAAACAGCACGGCAAGCAGGATCCCGAATGTTCTTTTCACCAAAGATCGTACATTTTTCATAATGACAGTATACGCGTGCGCCTCGGCTTTGTCAAACGACCGTCTTTCCGCCCCGGGACCGCTTTGCGGCACCTGTGGGTGCGATCCGGTCGGTCTGAACATGTATTGTCGCTCCGCGATGAACGCGCGTCAGATCTTCAGCGTGATGTTCTCCCCTGTGATGCCGACAAAGGCGCCTTTGCCTGCCTGCGGGGAATCCGGATGGCAGATAAGCCACTTGTTTTGCATCCACAAAAGTCCGGCTTCGCCCGGCGCGGACGTGTCGACCGTTTCGAGCGGCGCGTTTGTGCCGCGTTCAAGCACGACGAGGCAGTTGAAGCCGGATTCTTTGATCCGGCACGGCGCAAAGTGCAGCACGCGCGGATGGATCTCTATAAGCGTTTCGGGCGGGAGGTAAAAGCCCTTGACGTCCCTCGAATCGAGCGTGCGATCGTGCATGTCCGACGGCAATGCGAGCAGCAGCACAAGTCCCGTGGTCGTGTAGTTGACCTCGCTGCACTTATGATACTCCTCGGCGTTCAGCGTATCGCCTCTACCGTTGCAGAAGCCTGCCTGAACCGGCATGCCGCCGAACACGGTCTTTTCCACCGCTTCGATCGCAGGAAGCGCCTCAAGGGTCGGATCGCTCGCAACGTACCGGTTGCCGCTTTCCGGAATACCGGTCTGCTCCATCGCGGCAGACAGCGCCGCTTTGTCCGCGCAGGGCAGGACCCGCCCGTACGGCGTAAACGCGGGATCGGTCACCGCAAAAAGCGGCAGATCCGGATTTTTGCTCCGAAGCGCATCGAGTATATTCATTCCGTGATTCCTCCGTCCTTATAAAACTGCATGATGTACAAAAGCCCCGCCGCCTTCCGTTCGAGCTGTCCGTTGAAGCGGCTCTTCTCCATCGGCACCGCATGCGCCGCGTCCACGCCGACGTCCGTCTCGGCAAGCAGGCGCGACAGAAAGTACGGATGCTCGAAGATCTCGCCGTACAGCACGATCTTTCCGGGATCCATCAGATAAACGACGCTTTTCAGCGCGTCCGCAAGCGCTTCCGCCGCCCGGTCCGCGATCTTCATCGCGCCGGTATCGCCGCCGCGCGCCGCATCCAGAACGAGCGCGGTCGTGACCGCGTCCTTTTTGCCGTTCGTCATCTGCCACAGCAGCGGCGTCTGCTCCGGCGAAAGGATCGCTTGCGCGTCCTCGCGCATTGCCGCGGGGGACGCGATCGTTTCGAGACAGCCGGACTTGCCGCAATGACACGGCTTGCCGCCGCGCCGGATCACCGGGATATGCCCGATCTCCGCACACTGCCGCCGGTCGCCCTCCAGGATCTCGTCGCCGACGGAAAACGCCGCGCCGATGCCCGTACCGCACCGCAGAAAGAAGATGCTTTCCGGCTTTTCGTCCCGGGACAGGTATGCTTCCGCCGAAAGCAGCGCGCGGACATTGTTCGAGAGCACCGTGGGATAGCCCGTGTGCGCCTCGAAGCTGTCGCAGATCGGAAAATCTTCCGTATCCAGCGCGTCAAAGCTCGATTTGACGGTCCTGCCGTCCGCGCCGATCACGCCGCGCACCGCGATGCCGATGCCGAGAAGCTTGCCGAAGTCGCATTTGCATCTTTGGATCTGTTCCGTCAGACGATCGCAGAGCATCTGCACTGTCTGTTCCGCAGGCGCGCGGATCGGCAGCGGAACCGTTTCAAAGAACAGCACGGTCCCGTCCGCCCGCACGGCGGACACGCTTGCCTTTCCGAGCCCGATCGAAACGCCGAGCGCCGACATTCGATGATCCATAAGCCGCAGCGTGATCTCGCGCCGGCCGGCGCCGATTGCGGCAAGCGGACCGTCCTCATAGATCAGCCCCTCTTCGATCAGCTCTGCGGCGATCTTCGTCATCGCCGCGGGCGTCAGATGCAGCATTGACGCAAGGCGCTTTCTGGACAGCCCGCCGTGCCGGTGCAGCAGAAGAAGCACCGCAGCGCGGTTCTGCCGTTTCAACCCGATCATATTGTCGCCTTCCGTTCGCATTCAGGCGTCCTCCCGTTTCGGTTGTTTGTTTTCCGGATGGAGCTTTCCGCGCAAAAGGATGATCATTGCGCCGAAGAGCACCACGCCGATCCCGACAAGCTTCCATACCGTCGGCTCCTCGTTCAGAAACAGAACGCCGACGACGCAGCTCAATACCGGCATCAGAAGAAGCCAGAGCTTGACGATCCAGACCTCGTGCCGTCTGAGGTTCCGGTAATAGAAAAAATAGATCCCGGTCTGCGCCAGTCCGCCGAGCGCGACAAGCCACCAGAAGCCCGGCGTTTCACTTGGACGCAGCGCCGCAAGATCCCCGCGTGAGACTGCAAAAGCAGCGAACAGCAGCAGCACGACAAAGTTGTTGTAATACGAGATCGTGTCCGCCTTCTGCCCGTGTTTGTCCTGCGCCGCCTTGATGATGAACGCGTTCGCCGTCACGCATGCCGCGCTCGCGATGAAGAACAGGTCCGTCGGGCGGAAACTGAGCTCGCGAAAATCCAGCCCGAGCACGAGCAGCACGCCCGCAAGCATCAGGATGCTGCCGATCCAGTCGGTCGCATAGAGCCGTTTCCGGTAGATCGCGACGGTCAGAAGATTCACCATCAGCACGTCGGTTTTCAGAAGCGCCGTGCCGGTGCCGAGCGAGCCGCCGTTTGCATAGCCGAGGTTGGCAAAGAGATCGAGCAGAAACCCGAACACGCCGATGATCACCAGGATCACCGTCGCCCTGCCCTGCCGGAACAGATCCTTGAAGCCGCCGGTCGCCGCAAGCTGCACGGTGAGAAAGACGAGCGCCGCCGCGCGCAGCAGAAAGCCCGCCGCGTACGGGGATCCCGTCCGGTCCACCATGAATTTGCTGACCGCGTAGTAGATCGTCCACGCGATCACCATGCCGGCGATCATGCCGACGTCTCTGAATCTGTCCTTCATTGCAGTGCTTCAAACATCTTTCTGAGCGCGGCTTCGTCCATCGCAACGGGGTTGTTGCCCATCAGAGGATGCTTTGCCGCGTCGCGCGCAAGCTTATCCAAATCGACGTCGCCGAGATCGGACAGCGTCATTTTAAGCCCCGCATGCTTTTTGAGCGCTCTGATCCGGTCCGCCAGCTCGTCCGTGCCGGACAGTCCGACCCTATGGCAGAGCGTTTCAAGCCGCTCGTCCGCATTGATGCGCACGAAGCTGTCGAGCGTGAACGCGCATGCTTCGCCGTGCGGCAGATGATAATCCTCGGAAAGCGGATAGCTGCACGCATGACTGCCCGCGGTCTTCGGAAGCGCAAAGCTCATGCCGCCCAAAAGCGCCGCAAGCGACATATTTTCACGCGCGGCAAGATTTGCTCCGTCGCGGTATGCGGTCTCAAGATTATCGATCACAAGGCGGACCGCTTCGATCGCACAAAGGTCGGAGATCGGCTGATGATGTTTGCTCCAGTACCCCTCCAGCGCGTGCGCCATCGCGTCGAGCCCGGTGTTCATCGTCGTGCGCGGCGGCACGGTGACCGTGAGCGTCGGATCGACGATCGCAAGCGTCGGCATAAAGACCGGGTTGTTGATCGTCTTTTTCTCTTTCCCGTGGCTGATGACCGAGACCTGCGTGACCTCGCTGCCGGTACCGGCGGTGGTCGGGACTGCGATCATCGGAAAGCGCGTCTTCGGAAACGGCGTTTCGCCCTTGAAGCACGCAAGCGCATCCGCGTTCTCCCGCGCGATCGCCGCCGTGAACTTCGCCGTGTCCATGGTGCTGCCGCCGCCGACGCCGACGATCGCGTCCGCGCCGCATTCACGCGCAAGCGCCGTCGCGGCGATGACGCCTTTTAGCTGCGGGTTTTCTTCGACGTCCGAAAAGACCGCTGCGATCTCCGGGATCTCCTTCTGCATCGCTTCGACCTTGGTTCTCATAAACCGGTCGCACACGACGAGACAGCGCGCCGCGCCGAGCGATCTGATCGCTTCGCCGAGCTGATTCACAGCGCCGACGCCGAACCGGATCGCGACCGGCTGGCGGTACAAAAACTCAAGCGCCATAGATCGTATCCTCGATCTTTTTGACCTCGGCGGAGAATTTGTGCATGTTCACCGCGCGCCAGTCCTCGAGGTCCTGGCACCATTCGGTCGCGAGGAACGTCTTGACCATCTCGATCGCCATTTCGGGTCCGACGATCCATCCGCCCATGCAAAGCACGTTCGCGTTGTTGATCGCGCGCGCCATCTTCGCGGAATAGACGCCCTCGCAGGCGACGGCGTGAACGCCCTTGAACTTATTGGACACGACGCACATGCCCGCGCCGGTTCCGCAGATCAGGACCGCTTTTTCGTAGGTGCCGTTCTGCACGAGCGGCGCGACGTCGCTCGCGACGCGGTAGTAGGGATGGACTTCATTGAGGTCCACGGTGCCGAGGTCGTCGAATTCGACGCCTGCCTCGGTAAGATACGCCTTGATCGCTTCCTTCACGGCAAAGCCGGATTTATCGCTTCCGATTGCAAGTTTCATAAACTGTTCCTCCTGTATTATTTGAGCGCGACCGCTTCCTTCGCGGTCTTGATGATGTTTTCTTTTGTGAGCCCGGTCGCCTCGCGAAGATACGGAAGCTTGCCGACTTCGCCGAACCGATCCATAACGCCCACCGCGCAGACCGGGATCTTTTCCTTCGCAAGCGCTTCGAGCACCGCGGAATGCAGTCCGCCGATCACGTTGTGGTTTTCGACCGTCAGCACGGCGCCGGTCTTCTTTGCCGACGCAAGCACCGCCTCGCGGTCGATCGGCTTGATGGTATGAATGTTCAGAACGTCGCAGGAAATGCCTTCGGCTTCAAGCGCTTCCGCCGCGTCGAGCGTGTCCTTTGTCAGCATGCCGGAAACGAAGATCGAAAGATCCCTGCCCTCGCGCAATGTGTCCGCCTTGGACAGATCGAACTTGTAATCCGCCGGGAACACGTCCGGAAGCTCCTTGCGGAACAGGCGCACATAGACCGCGCCGGGGTAGTCGTTGAGCACCGGCATCGCCGCACGAAGCTGCACGCCGTCGACCGGCTCAAAGATCACGAGCTCTGGGATCGAGCGCAGCACGCCGATATCCTCCATGCTCATGTGCGTGCCGCCGTTCAGCTCCGCCGAAATGCCCGGGTCGGTGCCGACGATCTTGACATTCTGCTTCGCGTACGCGATCGAGATCGCGATCTGATCGCAGATGCGGCGGCTCGCAAACGGCGTGAAGCTTTCGATCCACGGCTTGAACCCGTAGCTCGATAATCCCGCCGCGATCGACGCCATGTTCTGTTCCGCGACGCCGCAGTCAAAGATCTGCGTGCCGTAGTATTTCTCGCGCAGCTTGATCGTGCCGCTCGCTTTCGCAAGGTCCGCGTCCAGAAGCACGACGTGTTTATCCTGCTCCATCAGCTTACCGAGACATTCCGCATAAATCGCCCGCATCTCCATGGTCACGCCTCCCCTCTGAGTTCCCGGATCGCGGCTTCCGCCTGCTCTTCCGAAACGTTCGTGTTGTGGTTTGCGGTGCCGAGATCCTCGATCCACTTGACGCCGCAGCCCTTCCTGGTATTCAGGATCACCATCGTGGGCTTGCCGGAACCGATGCCGAGCTTTGCGTGCTTCACCGCCGCGCTGACCTCGTCGATGTCGTTGCCGTCCTCGACGTCGATCACGTTCCAGCCGAACGCTCTCCATTTCTCGTCCAGAGGCGCAATGCCATTGACCTCTTCGACCGTGCCGTCGATCTGCAGCTTGTTGTAGTCGGTGAACGCGATCAGGTTGTCGAGCTGCTTGCTCGCCGCGAACATCGCCGCTTCCCAGATCTGTCCCTCCTGGCTTTCGCCGTCGCCGATCAGCGTGTAGATCGTCGCGCCGTCGTTTTCAAGCTTGCTGCCCAAAGCGACGCCCACCGCGCAGGAAAAGCCCTGACCGAGGGACCCCGTCGTCATGTCGATCCCGACGGTGCGATTCATGTCGCAGTGGCTCGGCAGGTTCGTGCCGCCGCGGTTCAGCGTCAAAAGTTCCTTCTTATCGAAATATCCGCGATTCGCAAGCGTCGCGTAGACCGCCGGACCCGCATGCCCCTTCGAGCAGATGAAGCGGTCGCGTCCCGTCTTTTTCGGCTCGTTCGGGTCAATGTTCATTTCCTCGAAATACAGCACGGTCAGAAGCTCGACGACCGAAAGACAGCCGCCGATGTGACCCACGCCCAGATGCCCGATGCAGCGCAGCACGTCGCAGCGGATATCCAGCGCGATTTTTTTCAGATCCTGTTTCAATTCTCTGTTCTCCTTTATTTAATTCATTCTGTTAACCAAATCAATTTTATCCGTAAATCCGGACCTTGTCAAGAGAAAAAGCATTGACTTTCCGCCCCTTGTGGATTATGATTGATTAAGAGAATGAAATAAACCGGAGGATATGAATACATGAAGGAATTCACCCCTGTTTACGTTCCGGTCGGCGTACCGACGTTTCATATGGAAAGCGCGGAGGACGCATTCGTCCGCTCCTGCAAAGCGCTTTGTTCGCTCGATCCCCGCTTCATCTGCCCCGCGGAAAAGCTGCTGTCGATCGACGCGCTGAAAGCGTATCTCGAGCCCCTTTCGCCGGATCTTATCGTGTTCCAGAACCTGACCTTTGCAAACGCGGCGTATATGAGCGAAGTGCTGAAAAGATTCGACTGTCCGGTCGTGCTGTGGACGCTCCGCGAGCCGGTGATCGACGGCGGGCGGCTGCGGCTCAATTCGCTGACCGGCGCATACTCCGCGGCAAATACGCTCCGCGCGTTCAACGACCGTCCGTTTCTCTACGTCTTCGGCACGCCGGAAGAACCGCGCGTCGCAGAGGAACTGAACGCGGCGATCCGCGCGGCTTCCGTCAGGCATGCGCTGCGCGATCTCAAGGTCGTGGCGATCGGGCATACCCCGCAGGGCTTCGGCTTCGGCAGAGCGCTGGACACCGAGATGATGAACAAGTTCGGCGCGGAGCTCGTTTCGATCGAAGCGCGCGAGCTGATCGACCGCGCGAAGGGCTATACGGACGCGGAATGCGCGCCGTATCTCGAAAAGACCGCGTGCGCGACCTGCGGGCTCGACTGCACGCCGGAGAAAAACCGGCTCGACCACGCAAGGCTTTATAAGGCGTACAGCGAATGGATCGCTGAAAACGGCGTCGGCGCGCTCGCGTCGCGCTGCTGGCCGGACTTTTTCACCGCGTTCGGCACACCGGTGTGCACGGTGCTGTCCATGCTGAACGACGACGGCGTTGCGTCCGCCTGCGAAGCGGATATTTACGGCGCGCTGTCGATGTGGATCGGCATGCAGCTTTCCGGCTCCCCCGTCTTCTTCGGCGATCCGGTGTCGCTCGACGAGAACGAGAACACGATCACCTACTGGCACTGCGGCGCGGCTGCGTGCTCGCTTGCAAGAAAGGACCCCGGTGCGGTCGTCGGCGTGCATCCGAACCGCAAGATCGGACCCGCGATGGACTTCGGCTGCGAAGCCTTCGAGGACGCGACGGTCTTCCGCATCGGCAGAGAGCCGGACGGCAGCTTCCGCTTCTTTCTGACCGAGGGCGAAGCGCTCGATAAGCCCAAGCAATTTATCGGCACGAGCATCGTGATCAAAACCGACAGCCCGTCCCGCGAGATCGTCGAGGACAGCGTGCAGGATGGTTTTGAGCCGCACTTTGCCGTGATCAAGGGTCGCCACGCAAAGACGCTTGAAGCGCTTGCGGCGTTCTGCGGCTTTCCGGTATACAGGTATTGAGCATGATCACCGACTCCTTTGACCCGAAATCCGAACCGCTGTTCACCGTGGAATCGTTTGTCGGACCGCAGAAGCATCTTTGCGACGTCTGCGTGCTGACCTTCTCGCACCTGATCCTGGAGGAACTGCAGACGCGCTTTGCGTTGCGCGAAGTCGGAATTTTACGAAACGTGAACGGCGACCGACCGATCTATCTGTTTGAATACGAAGGAAAAACGCTTGCGACGGTGCTCTGCGGCGTCGGCGCGACGCTTGCAGGCGGCGACGTTGAGGAGCTCAACTGGCTCACCGGCGCGACGAAGTTCGTGATGTTCGGGTCGGCGGGATCCCTGAACCGCGACGCGACCGCGGGAAGGTTTGTGATCCCGACAGAGGCGTACCGCGACGAGGGCATGTCCTATCATTACGCCCCGCCCGCGGACTATATCGCGGTCAGAAACGCAAGCCGCGTTGAGGAGATTTTCCGGGAGCTCGGGCTTCCGTACGTTCCGGGACGTGTGTGGACGACCGACGCATTCTACCGCGAGACGCGCGATCAGTTCGAGAAGCGCAGAAGCGAGGGTTGCCTTGCGGTCGAAATGGAGGTTGCGGGCGTACAGGCAGTCTGCGATTTTCACGACTTCGGGCTCTATGATTTTCTGGTCACCGGCGACGTATTGGACGCGCCGGTCTATGAAAACGACGGGCTGCACGGCGCAAACCACGACCTCGACAAGCTTTGGATCGCTTTGGAGATCGCAAAGCGGATCTTCTGAGATCCTTCGCTTACGTTATGATGATACAACAGGGCATACAAAAACGGCACGGAAAACCGTGCCGTTTTGCTGTTTTCGGGTTTACGCGTCCTGTTCTTTGAGGTATTCTTCCTTTTCGACCTGGAGCTCGTCAATGCGCTTCTTGCTGAGCGGATAGACAAACCGCAGAATGATGAACACGAGCAGGAACAGCACCGCCGGGATCATGACCGAATAATTGTACATGGTCTTCAGCGCGTCCGGCGTCAGACCTTCGGTCTTCAGCTGACTGCCGTTGTAGCCGATGATCAGAAGCGGTACGTTGATGAGGATCGTCGCAACGGTCTGACCGAGCTTGCGCATGAAGGAATAAAACGCATAGCTGGTCGCGTCGTCGTTCAGCTTATAGCTGACCTTGTTGTAGTCGATCGCGTCGGACGCAAGCGCCCAGATCAGCAGGAAGATGAACGCGGTGCCGATGCCGGCGACGAGGTTTGCCGCAAGATACAGCCAAACGTTCGTAACGCCGAACAGGGCAAGTACGAACAGCGCAAGATAGAACACCGCTGCGGCAAGCACGCCGTAGGAGCAGACCTCGCGGCGGCCGAACCTGTTGCCCATCTTCGTTGCGAAGAACATGATGACCGCGACCGGCAGATACTGGAACACGGTCGGCA
>JAEEGF010826391.1_pt1 | contig 61735 bp, 42 predicted proteins | sample 9134171 | NCBI WGS metagenome assembly JAEEGF01 (sample SAMN16246542, study PRJNA631951) | gut metagenome | biome: gut microbiome; feature: rumen; material: AP-attached | host: Bos | place: Iran: Karaj | collected 2018-10 | reverse complement strand
CTGAACCTCAAATACAACCGTCGTCGCGGGAAAAACCTCTCCGCAGGCGGCTTTATGAAAAACAATTTCGGCACCAGCCTGCCTTATTTCGACACTTTCCAGCTTACTTTCGCCAATCCTCTGGCAAAAATCGCCGACCCTTCCACGGCAGTGTATTACAAAACCGCTACCGACAGCGCTTTCGCGACGATAGTGTTCGACAGCGTCACACGTAGCAAAGTGCGGCTGCTGATTCCTGTCAAACAGGGCGAGAAATACGACATCACCGTGTTCGGCGGACGTTTCACCGATATTTTCGGCACCAGCAACGACACGACCAAAATCAAGACCGAGGTTACCACCGTGGAGAAATATGGCAACATCGTCATCAATTTCGAGACCGACGAGTTCGCCACGCCTTTCGTGGTGCAGCTTATGACCGACGCCGGCAAGGTCGTGGCCGAGGATTACTGCACCGGCAGCGGAAAAATCACCTTCCCGCACCTCCCCGCCGCCACCTACCGCGTCCGCGCCATCAAGGACGACAACGGCAACCGCAAGTGGGACAGCGGCAACTACTGGGAACACCGGCAGGCCGAGGAGTCGCGCTATTTCGCCAAAAGCATCAAAGTGCGCGAGAACTGGGATTTCGAAGAGACTTTCAAATGGCAGAAACAATGACAACAGTGAACCCCAACATAGAAGCGAGCTGGCTGGAGGTGCTACGCCCCGATTTCCAGTCGGAGTATTTCGCACGGCTGAAGGATTTTTTGGTCGAGGAACGCCGCCAATACAAGTGTTTCCCTCCGGGCAAGGACATTTTCGCAGCTTTCTGGCACACCCCTTTCGACAAGGTCAAGGTGGTGATTCTGGGCCAGGACCCCTACCACAACGACGGCCAGGCGCACGGACTCTGTTTCTCCGTGCCGCAAGGAGTGGCGTGTCCGCCGTCGCTGGTGAACATCTTCAAGGAGATTAATTCCGACTTGGGTTTGAACATACCCCTCACCTGCGGCACCCTCACCGGCTGGGCCGACCAAGGGGTGTTTCTGCTCAACACCACGCTCACGGTGCGCGCCCATCAGGCTTTCTCGCACGCCGGACATGGCTGGGAGACCTTCACCGATAGCGTTATACGCAACCTCTCGGAACGTCGCACGGGACTGGTGTTCCTGCTCTGGGGCAGTCCCGCAATAGCCAAAGCCAAGCTGATAGACAAAAGCAAACACCACGTGCTTACCGCACCGCACCCCTCGCCGCTTTCGGCCTACCGCGGTTTTTTCGGCTGCCGCCATTTTTCCAAGACTAACGAAATCCTCGCCGCCCAAGGCCAAACACCGATCGACTGGGCAAGGACGGTATGAATTAGTTCGGAATGCGGATTTCGGAATTATGAATTATGATTTTGATGTTTGTAGAGACGTGGTGTACCGCGTCTCTGAAGTGTATCGCGTCTCGGTGTAGTTTATTGTATTGTCAGATAATTGATTAGCTTTCAAAAAGCACTATTTTTTCCGAAATTATTCAAATTAAATTATTCATTTTGAATAATGCAAAATGAATAATCTTGTATCGTGTTGATATTTAGTAAAATAAAAGCAAAAAAACTGTTTAAAATACCACTTTTTTCTTGAAAAAACGGCCTTTTTTACACTGTTTTGTTTCTGCTGGTAGCTCTTTTTGTGCAACTTCGGTTTGAGCGGCGAAAAAATTTTTTTGGCAAAACCAAATTTTTATCGTAACTTTGCAGATGATTTCGGAAGAGATAATCGAAATCATTTTTGAGCTAACGCTCTTGTTCTCGCATTGAGAAGTCTGGTAAACTTTTAACGCGATGAGAATAAGGATGCTGATAGTTCACGTCTACGGCGTGGATTTTCGTACCACTTATTTATCGCATGGCTTACCAGACGCCATCAATGCAAATAAGATTGGCTTTTTGAAAGTGTCACGCCTTTCTTCTTGCCTTTTTTGAACAACAGCTACCGGCTCTAGAGATAAAGCAGGGAAGCCGAAAACTGCGTTTTAGAGTAGGCGGAATAAAAAACAATACACAAAATGGAATATTTAGAATTTAGCCAAAGAGAAATGGCAGCCGTCATTAATTTAGCAACAATGATGGCATCAGCAGACGGACATGTTGACGAAGAGGAGAAGTTGATGATTGCTAATGAAGCAATGCGTTTTAACTTAACCCCAGATAAATTTAAACAACGGGTTGAGCTTGCTAAAACTATTAAAGGAGAAGAAGCCCTAGCACTTATTGCCACAATGAACGATGCTCAAAAGAGATATGTAACGGCATATTTGGGAACTCTAATGGCAATAAATGGAGATATAGATGATAAAGAAATGGCTTTATGGACGCTAGTTTCAACAATCTGTAAACTGCCCACTATGACTATAGGTGAAGCTATCGATTATATGGCTAATTAACAAAAAGATAACTGTATTTTTCTTTTTGGAAATATAGTAATATAAAATCAAAAATAAAGGTTGGTTGAAGTTTCTCAGACTGATTTCGATTGTCGGGGAAACTTCAAAACCTTTTATTCTCACAATATTTCACTACTGTCCACTTAAAATAAAGGAAGCATTGTTTTTGTCATAACGTCAAAATATACTACATGTGAATCAGTCGTTTATGGAATCAGAAACAGATATTGCAAAACCAAGCAATTTCAAATCCGTTTACAGTGACAATCTTTAGAGATGGTTGATAATATTCAACTTACAATCGTGGCAAAAAGATTTAAGTGGACACTAATGACAATATTTAAGATTTTCAACTAAAAAACGCTGTTAATTATGGCAGAAGGAATAAATATGGGACGAAAATCTCCATGGTCTAAAGAACAGTACGAGTCAATGTACAACAAAGTTAACTCTTATAGCAAAATGCTTACTGCAAGAGTCACAATGGAGGAGGGTATGAAAATTGGAATGGAGACTTTCGAAGCATACAATATGTTCAAATATATTGTTGTATATCTCTACATTCATTATCATTATGGTGAATTTGAAGATCTTGGGATGGAAAACAACGATGTTTCAACATATATTATGATGTTTGTTGCAAATGTCAGACACTTTGTAAAAGGTATGAAAGAGGGAATGGAAACAGAAAATGTGTTTTATTATGATACAAAAAACGAAATTGCACCGGTATTGATAGATATGTGTAAAGAAATACTATATATTGAGGAAAACTTTTAAAAATAGAGTTATGATTTACATATATAGAAAAACCTTTGTTTTTGAAGCCGAGCGCTTCGAAGAATATAAAGAGGGTAAATGTATCCATCAAGGTTCAATAAAATGTACAATAAAGGCAGCTGAAAGGGACTATAATCCGTTTGATGTTATTTCAATTGCTTTATATAATGAAATATCATATAAAGCTTCTGGCTGTGATATAGATGGTGGTATGTCTTTTTCATTATCTGGCGAAATTCCGTATGGAATAAATAAACAATTTAATCTGCCAATAATGGATGGAGATATACTACCAGATAGAGTACAATATGGAAGATTGCCATATAGTTGGGCTGATTCTAAGGAGCCTGTGGTATGCAATATTTTCAACAATATGAATTGCATTCGTTTTGCTATGATGTCGCCATTGCGCATTATTGAGTTTTATGGTAAATTTACAGAAATAAAATAGTTTGAATCGTTTGAAATATCATGAGAAACGAAGGTGAGAATAATATAGTGGGAAAACAGATAAAAACATTGGTAGATGTTTTACAATTGTTTAAAAGGCAAATGCGGGAACGAGCCATAAGAAGTGGGAATGAAGAATACGCTGACCGTTACGACAGAATAATGGATGCTTTTGCAATGCCTCTATATTTTGCTTGGGAATTATTCAATTTGGGTCAGTTGGAGGAAATAATGTATGACTGGGAATTGTACCTGCCATATCAAAATTTCAAAAACAACATACAAAACACATTGGAAAAACTGATAGATGGGTTGAAGGAAAATGAAAAACTCCCAGAAACTCAAAACATTTTTGCAGGGATGGAAAAAGATGGAAAGGTAACAAAGGCGTTACTAGTAATATATGAAAATTTGTTGGCAGGCATTAAATCCGCTCAATAGAATAATAGTCGCCGATAACACACGTAAAAGAATCGTTCAAAGTAAAATTGGGTGCATCTGGTTATGTAAAAGAAATAAAATGATACAAATTTAATCCAACCTTAATTAGCAATTATTATGGGCTTATTTTCAAACATAAAAGATATAGGTCGAATAAACACGCTCTTGAAGCAAATTGAACCTAAAATTTCAGCGATTCTCTATGAGACAGAATCCCCATACCCCAATATTAATCGACTAAAGGTTGAATGCGGTTCAATCTCTGTCTTGATGAGTGAGGTGATGGATATAGCTTGCAAAGCACCCGATTCTGTTAAGTTGGCGCCATATTATTTGATGGGCCGCAAAATGCGATTACCAGAAATATCGGCTTTTTTAGCCGAGATAGTTGAACGTTGTGAAAGATTATAATAAATTATACCATGGAAAGATATAATGGTTGGTTGATAGATGAACATAAACAGTCTGAAGGTTTTTTTCATTCTGATGGCAGAGTGGTTCTTGATGCAAAAATAGTGCCTGACATAGAGACTCTATATAAATTATTGCATAACAAAGGAGTTGTGTCAGATTCATTTGAAAAGATTGCAGATTATATTCAATATGGAGATGGAAGTAACCTATCGTCATCGGAAAAAGCTGTAGCCAGAATGTATAATGGTGCGAACTTTGTGTCAAGTGTTAATAGAAAAGACCTTGCTGTTTTTATGGCATTGTTTAAATTAGGAAGCAAGCATCAATATTCAACCACACAGAAGGCGTATGCAATTTTGTCAATTAGCCAAACAGGATCCAGTGTTACTTATAATAGGGCAATGAACAAAATAAAAAAATATATTAATGATAATCTTCCAAATATTCAACGCGAAATGATAGCTCAACTCAAACAACAACAATTAATTCCTGAATGGGTTACCGTGTTTTAATTAACTGATTATCAACAGTATCAAATTAAAAAAATAGGCAAAATAAAAAGTTGCGCCCGGCACGAATTAGGGTTACAATTATGGAAGGAATGTATGTTGATTTGAACGCATTGAGGATAACCTTGGATTCCTCTGTAAAACACATTTCAAAAACAGCATGTATGGCATTATCGGGTTCCATTGAAAATGGTCTTTTGCTTTCACGCAACCCCGATGCTACAATCGTTATATACAACGATAGAATCGATTTTGGTAAATGTTTGGAACCAGAACTCGCTACGGTTTCTGGACGCTTAGGATTCATACCTAATTTCTTTAAAGAGTACGGGAATATTGTATATCGTTTTGGGTCAAATTTAAAGTGTTCATTTTTTGGAAAAACCATAGATTATACCGGAATGTTTCCACCGACTTCTCCTGACAATTACGACATCTATCAACTTTTATATCCGAAATTTGCATGATTAAACTAGAAAAAACTTTAGGCGTTCGTGGCGTAGCAAACGACATAACTATTTTTAGAATTCAGGAAATAATAGCAATAGAGAAAGAAAGGATGGGATTTGTTGGGAAGGTGGTTATTGACACTGAAAAAATATCCTTTTATAAGTTTGGTTTAAAGTTAGGAATATGTAGGTTCGCTCCGAATGGTTTGGTTGTGAATGAGGAAGGAATAGTAAGGCACGCTGGTATAGATGTACCGGTTATTTATGACAAGGAATTACTAAGGGGCTTATATACATTGTTTGGAAAATCCTGTCCGTTATAGAATGCCACATTAAGTTGAAAAAACGACTCTAACTCCCCGCTCCCCCACCGAGCGGGGAGTTTTTTATTTTTTTACAGGTGTTCCGATTACCATAAACGTGCGGAATCTCACTTTTTTTTCGACTTTCCGCTGGTTTATGGTAATCAAAATGCGAAAAAGTCGTTTTATTTTTCTGGGATTAGGTGCAAAATAAGTATTGCAGAAAAATAAAACGCTGTTTGGGGTTTTAATTTTTCTGGAATTATCTTTTTAGTGCTTTCGGATGTTCTTATTCTCAGATAAGTTGTATTACGAAAAAAGTCGTTACGAAAAATTTCGTAATAAAGGAATCGCTTTGTAAATAGGGGATTGAGAGGGGTGAGAGGAAAAAGAAAGTGCTGTTTCACCTAAAAAATTTGTAAAAATATGACAATTTGTCACCCGTTTGTGACTGGAACGGGTTTTGCATATACTTTTTTCGTTAATAACTAAAAAGATACAACAATATGAAAGGTAATATAAACGTACAGACCGAGAACATTTTCCCTGTTATAAAGAAATTCCTATACTCCGACCACGAGATTTTCCTGCGCGAGCTTATCTCCAACGCCACCGACGCCACCCAGAAACTGAAAGCCCTCACCTCGATGGGACAGGCTCAGGTGGAGCTGGGCGACCTTACCATAGAAGTCAAGATTGATGACAAAAAACTGATAATCAGCGATAAAGGTATCGGTATGTCTCAGGAGGAGGTGGAGAAATACATCAACCAGATTGCTTTTTCGGGTGCCGAGGACTTTCTGGAAAAATACAAAAACGTCTCCGAAAACCTTATCGGACACTTCGGACTGGGTTTCTACTCGGCATTTATGGTGGCCGACAAGGTGGAAATCCGCACCAAGTCGTACACCGACGCCCCCGCCGTGGAATGGGTCTGCGACGGCTCGCCTGAGTTTACAATGAAAGAGATTTCCGACAAGGAACGCGGCACCGACATCATTCTGCATATCTCCGACGACTGCAAGGAGTTCCTCGAAGAACGCCGCATACTTGAGCTGCTCAACAAATACTGCCGCTTTATGCCCGTGCCCATCCGTTTCGGCGACGAGAGCTACTGGGAGGATTCCGAAACCGAGAAGGACAAGGACGGCAAGCCCAAACGCGTTGAGAAAAAGCGTCCCCGCATAATCAACGACACCGAACCAGCGTGGAAAAAGACCCCCTCCACCCTCACCGACGAAGACTACCGCAAGTTCTACCACCAGCTCTACCCCATGAATTTCGAAGACCCTCTGTTCCAGATACATCTGAACGTGGACTACCCCTTCAACCTCACCGGAATACTCTATTTCCCCAAGGTGAAACGCACCGTGGACCCCAAGCAGAACCGCATACAGCTGTACTGCAATCAGGTGTTCGTCACCGATTCGGTGGAAGGTGTTGTGCCCGAATATCTTATGCTCCTGCACGGAGTGCTCGACTCGCCCGACATACCCCTCAACGTAAGCCGTTCGTACCTGCAGAGCGACAGCAACGTGAAAAAAATATCGTCGCACATCAGCAAAAAGGTGGCCGACAAGCTGGAGGAACTTTTCAAGACCAACCGCGAGGACTTCGAAAAGAAATGGGACGACATCAAGATTTTCATCGAATACGGCATGCTCAGCGACGAGAAATTCTACGAACGTGCCGAGAAATTCTCGCTCTTCAAGAACACCGACGACAAATATTTCACCTTCGACGAGTACAAAACCCGCATCGAGCCGCTGCAGAAGGACAAGGACAAAGTGCTGGTCTACCTCTACGCCACCAACAAAGAGGAGCAGTACTCCTACATCGCCAAAGCCAAGGAAAAAGGCTACGACGTGCTGGTGATGGACTCCATCTTGGACAGCCATTTCGTTAACCTGCTCGAACGCAAATTCGAACAGACACGTTTTGTGCGCGTCGACAGCGACGTGGTGGAGAAACTCATCCCCAAGGAGGACTCCATTCCCGAAAAGCTCTCCGCCGAGGAGAAGGACAAGCTGAAACCCATCATCGAAAAAGAGGTGGACACCAAAAAGATAACCGTGCTGCTCGAAAGTCTCGAGGAGAGCGACCAGCCGATGGTCATCACCCAGAACGAGTTTATGCGCCGTTACAAAGAGATGTCGATGATCGGCGGCGGCGGAATGGGATTCTACGGCGAGATGCCCGAGAGCTACAACCTTGTGGTGAACATCAACCACCCGCTGATAGGCCAGATACTGAACACCGAGGACGAGGAGAAACAGAAAGAACTCGTGTGCCAGCTCACCGACCTCGCGCTGCTCAGCAACGGCCTCCTGAAAGGCGAAGCCCTCAACAAATTTATCGACCGAAGCGTGAAAATTATCCATTAGTTGTCAGTATTCAGTGGATAGCCCTGAAAGGGCGACAGACTACAGGCAGGGGCGTAAGCCCCTGTAAAAAAGAAACACACAACAAATGAGCCCTGAAGGGGCGACAGAAAATTGTTTTGAAAGTCTGTGTTTTATTAGTGAGCCGACGGCGAGCAGGAGTTTTATAATTGAAGGCGGGTGTAGCGATACATCCGCCTTTTTTGTGAAATATTTTTTCATTTTGCGGCAAATTCAGAAAAAATTCGTAACTTTGCAAAGTGGTTTTTCGGGAACGAAAAAATTATAAATCCACGTAACACAAACAATAGTAAGTAAAACAAATATCATAAAACAATGGAAGACAATTTTTTGCAAGAACAGCCCCAGAACAACTACGACAATCAGGTGCAATCCTACGAAAACGCTGACTATCAGAATGTTCAGCAGGAGCCTACGGAAACCCTGCCTAACGCCGTGGCGGGTATGGTGCTGGGTATCTGCTCGTTGGTTCTCGGCTGTCCCATTGTGGGACTAATCCTCGCCATCATCGGCCTGTCGAAATCGAAAAAAGCTTTGTCCACCAACGAACAATACCCCGGCTACTACAAAGGTGTGGGCTTTGCCAAAGCAGGAAAAATCACCTCCATAGTAGGAATAGTGATGGGTATTTTCGTCATCATTTTCTTCGTGCTGTATGTAGCTCTGATAGCCTATCTGATTAGCGAAGGCTACGATGTCGACGACAGTATATACGAAATGTATTGATTTACCGGCAATTAGTCGGTTTTTATAAGAAGTTTCTGTTTTTTTAACCACAGATTACACCGATTTATCGGATAGATTTTGTGTATTATCTTGTAATCATGATTACAGATAATACGAATAATTGGAAACCATATATTTCGTGCTTCTAAAGAGCTGTTCGGCATAGCGCATCCCGCTTGCGGAGCGTAACGTACCGCTTTAGTCCTCTTTCTTTACCGCAAGTGCAGCCTGCGGCACAACGATATCGCTTTCATCATAACCAACTACTACTTCGGATTATCGGTCGAAAAAGGCGTGGTTTTGGGCCTTACTATCGAAAAGGCACGGAGCTCTGGAAATATCACTTGTTCGAAATTTTCTTTTGTAACAACGCGGTAGTGCGGCTTGTATTCGGCCTTGAATTGCGGCGAGTGCACCCACACGTATTGGCCTTGGGCAAGGATGCTTTCGATATAAAGCGAGTCCTGACTGAAATTGTCGAGCTGTATGTCGCTGCTTATGATATAATCCACCACCAGCCTCCACTGCGAGCGAAATTCCTCGATAGGCATGTCGCCCTTTGTTTGCGACGACCGCATAAAACAGTCGGCAAGCATTTCTGTGGAAATGCGTGTTTCTTCGGCCCCTATTATGTCGAGGTTTACCCTGACAAATTTGTCCGAAATGCCAAGATACTGCACCGTGGGGAATTTGTTGTCGAAATCCTGTTTCAGTTCTTCTTCGATATAGGCTATGACCTTGGCGGAATCGGTAACAAGGTGCTCCGGTCCGTACACCGCCTGATAAAAACTTTTGTATATGTCCTGCAAAGTGCTTTTTGGAAAAGCGCCGATATTCGACTCCACAAAAGCTTTTATTCTTACAGAGTCGAGGCTTTGCGCCGAAAGCAGTGTCGTTGCAACAAGCGATAGCAGGAAAAATGTCAGGCGTTTCATTATTTCACCAGTTTTTTGTAGCGTATGCGGTGCGGGGTGTCGTCGCCCAGACGTTTGCGGCGGTTTTCCTCGTACTCGCTGTAGGTGCCTTCGAAGAAATAAACCTGCGAGTTGCCTTCGAAAGCGAGGATATGTGTGCAGATGCGGTCGAGGAACCAGCGGTCGTGGCTGATGACAACGGCGCATCCGGCGAAATTCTCAAGACCTTCCTCCAAGGCGCGCAGGGTGTTCACGTCGATGTCGTTGGTAGGCTCGTCGAGGAGCAGCACATTGGCCTCGCTTTTCAGCGTGAGTGCCAGATGCAGACGGTTGCGCTCGCCGCCCGACAGCACTCCGGCTTTCTTCTGCTGGTCGGTGCCGCCGAAGTTGAATTTCGAAAGGTAGGCGCGCGAGTTCACGAGGCGTCCGCCAATCTGTAGCTGCTCGTTACCTTCGCTCACCACCTCCCACACGCTCTTTTCGGGGTCGATATTGACGTGCTGCTGGTCCACATATCCAATCTTCACCGTCTCGCCCACGGTAAACGTTCCGGTGTCGGGTTTCTCCAGTCCCATGATAAGGCGGAACAGCGTCGTTTTTCCGCATCCGTTGGGACCGATAACGCCCACGATGCCGGCGGGAGGCAGGTTGAAAGTGAGGTTTTCGTACAGCAGCTTGTCGCCGTAGGCTTTGGAAACGCCCTCCACTTCGAGCACCTTGTTGCCCAGTCGCGGACCGTTGGGGATAAATATTTCGAGGTTGGCCTCTTTCTCTTTGGTATCTTCGCTCATCATACGCTCGTAGGCGGCCAAACGGGCTTTGCCTTTGGCGTGACGTGCCTTAGGAGCCATGCGCACCCATTCCAGTTCGCGTTCCAGGGTCTTGCGACGTTTGCTCTCCTGTTTCTCCTCCATGGCCAGACGTTTGGTTTTTTGGTCGAGCCACGACGAGTAGTTGCCCTGCCAAGGGATACCTTCGCCACGGTCGAGTTCGAGAATCCAGCCCGCCACATTGTCAAGGAAATAGCGGTCGTGGGTTACGGCAATGACGGTGCCTTTGTACTGACGTAGATGCTGTTCCAGCCAGTCTATGCTTTCGGCGTCGAGGTGGTTGGTGGGCTCATCGAGGAGCAGTATGTCGGGTTCCTGCAGCAGCAGACGGCACAGAGCCACGCGTCGGCGTTCGCCTCCGGAGAGGTTGCGCACAAGGGCGTCCTCTTCGGGACAGCGCAGGGCGTCCATGGCGCGTTCCAGACGGCTGTCGAGCTCCCATGCGTCGTGCTGGTCGAGCAGCTCCGTAACTTCGCCCTGACGCTCGATGAGTTTGGTCATCTCGTCGTCGCTCATAGGCTCGGCAAACTTGAGGTTTATCTCCTCGTATTCCTTGAGCAGGTCCACGGTTTCCTGCACCGCCTCCTGCACCACCTCTTTCACGGTTTTGTTGTCGTCGAGCTGGGGCTCCTGTTCCAAATAGCCCACCGAGTAGCCCGGGGCGAACACCACCTGTCCCTGATAGCTCTTGTCCACCCCAGCTATTATCTTGAGCAGGGACGATTTTCCGGAGCCGTTCAAACCGATGATGCCTATCTTGGCACCGTAGAAAAAGGAGAGATAGATGTTTTTAAGCACCTGTTTTTGAGGCGGATACAGCTTGCCCACACCTACCATCGAGAAGATTATTTTTTTGTCGTCGGCCATAATTTTTTGTTTTTGGTTGGAAATGCAAAGATACGATTTTTTTGGGAATTAGGGGGCAGGATTTAGTATTTAGGGGGCAGTTAGAAAATTAACAATGAACAATTGACAATGAACAATTAGTTCGGAACTCGGAATTCGGAGAGCGGAACGAGTTTGGTCAAAGGTCTAAAGTCAAAGGACTAATGACTAACGACCTGCGACCATTCCAGTTCACAGTTCACTGATTTCCGCAAAAAAAGAGCCGCAATGCCTTGCGGCTCTTAACTCAAAACCCCACACTGCACACTGCAAACTGACAACTTACCACTAATTACATCGGATCCACGTCAGGGATGAAACGCAGGCGGCTGTATTCTTTTTTGGTCAGCATCTGTCCTGCAATGTCGTTGATTTTACGTTTTGCCTCGCCGAGGGGGAATCCTTTTTCGAGACGTATCATAATGTTTTTTATGAACATATTGCGCACTCGCGACACCATTGGATATTCGGGTCCCACCACACGTTGTGCGAAAACCTGCCGCAAGGCGAACGACAGCTCCGCGGCGGCTTTGTCGAGCACTTCGGCGTCGATATGCTTCAGTGTTAGGTAGATAAGCTTGCTGTAGGGCGGGTATCCAAAGATGCGCCGCTCGTTTATCTGGTTGTTATACAATGCCTTATAGTCGTTTCGCACCACGTAGTCTATCACCTGATGTGTGGGGTTGTAGGTCTGAATTATCACCAATCCCTGTTTGTTGTGCCGTCCCGCGCGCCCGCTCACCTGCGTCATCTGCTGAAAACTGCGTTCGAAAGCTCTGAAATCAGGGAACGAAATCATATTGTCGGCGCTCATTATGCCCACCACGCTCACGTTGTCGAAATCGAGGCCCTTGGTAATCATCTGTGTGCCGACAAGTATGTCGATATTGCGGTCCTCGAAACGGTTGATGATGTCCACGTACTTGCTTTTTCCGCTGGAAACGGAGTCGAGGTCGAGACGGTCGATACGGGCGTCGGGGAATATTATGGAGAGTTCGTCCTCAATCTTTTCGGTGCCGAAGCCTCTCATTTTCAGGTATGTGTTGTGGCATTGCGGACATTCGGCCGGCACGGGTATGGAGTAACCGCAGTAGTGGCACCGCAGGCTGTTGGTCTGCTTGTGGTACACCAGCGACACGTCGCAATGCGAGCAGCTAGGGATCCACCCGCAGGTGGGACATTCGAGTCGTAGCGAGAAACCGCGGCGGTTCTGGAACAATATCACCTGCTCGTTGTTCTGCAGTGCTTCGCCGATGGCGTCGAGCAGCATTTTGGAGAAAAACGACCGCACGCTGCCTTTTCTGTCGTTCTGCCGCATGTCGGCGATACGTATTTCGGGCATCAGCACCTCGCCGTAGCGTTTGTCCATCTCCACAAGGGCGTATTTACCCGACTTGGCGTTGAAATAAGTCTCCACCGAAGGGGTGGCGGTGCCCAGCACCACCTTGGCGCCACATTTGTGGGCGAGGTAGATGGAGGCGTCGCGGGCGTTGTAGCGCGGTGCCGGCTCGTATTGTTTGTAGGATGAGTCGTGCTCCTCGTCCACTATCACAAGTCCCAAGTCGTTGAACGGCAAAAACATAGCCGAGCGGGCACCTATAAGCACCTGATAGCCGCCGTTTTCCGGACAGAGGGTTTTGGTCCACACCTCGGCGCGCTCGTTGGGCGAGAATTTGGAGTGGTAAACGCCAACCTTGGTACCGAAATACTTGCGCAGCCTGTTGATAATCTGTGCGGTAAGGGCTATTTCGGGCAACAGGTACAGCACCTGCCGGCCCTGTTTTATCACTTCGTTTATCAGCTTGATGTAGAGCTCTGTCTTTCCGCTCGAGGTAACTCCGTGTATAAGAGTTATTTGCGGAGCTTCGGGATTGTTTATGTCTATCTTGTCGAAAGCGTTCTGCTGCTGTTCCGACAGTTTTATGTTGCTCACGCTCTGCGTCTTGTCCACGTCGATAAGGCGGCTCTCCTGCTGGTCGTAGGCTGTAATCACCCCGTTTTTGATGAGGGTTTTCAGCGCCGAGGCGGAGAGCTCTTTGTCGCGGGTGAAGATGCTTTTGCGGATGGGCTGTTTGCCGAAGTCGGTCTGCTGCATGAATTTCAGCATCACCTCCAGCTGTTTGTGCGACGAGGCTTTGCCCTCGAGGCTGTCGAAGAGCTCGCGCCCTTTGTCGTGGTCGAGGTATTCGGGACTGAGTTTGAGGTAAGTCTCTGTTTTCGGGGTGTAGCGTTGTTTCAGCTCCTCGTCCATAATGATGATTTTTTTCTCGATCATCGTCTTGAGGAGTGGCAGTATCTTTTTGAAATTCAATGCTTTGGTAATGTCAGACACTTTGGCGGAGCCATTGGTCGAAAGTAGTTCGAGAACCTTCATCTCGTTGGCCGAGAGGTTGCTTATCTCGCCCGAAAAATCGGGGTGCACCTCGATAAACGACTCACTCTGAAGACGGTAGGCCGAAGGCAGCGCCACTGCCATCACATCGCCCACGCAACACATATAATATTGTGCTATCCACTCCCAGAATTCCAGCTGTAGCTCGGTAACGACGGGCTGTGGGTCGAGGATGCCGAGAATGTATTTCACGTTGGCGTATTCGGGAGCCTGTTGGTGCACTTTACGGACCACGGCGCTATACACTTTGGAGCCGCCGAACTGCACCACAACGCGCTGTCCCACCATTATGCCGTCGTTGTATTCCAACGGCACACGGTAGGTGTAGTATTGTGGTAGATGCAGCGGCAACACTACATCTGCAAAGTATGTAACTCGCTCGTCCATAAAATGTTATAAAGCCAAAAAAGGAGGTGCTACTGCTCCGTGGTTTCCAGTTTTTCGAAAGTGAGCACCACGTTCTCGTCCTGAAGCAGCTGCAGTATGCCGTCGGTGATTTGGTAGCCGTTCACCTTGCGGAGGGTGGAGAGATACGAACGTTCTATCTCCATCATCGGCTGCGGGCAGGCCATCTTGGTGGCACCAACGGATTCGAAAGCCAGCTTGCCTTTCTGTGGCTCGCTGTAACCGCCGAAATAGGTGTTGCAGCCCGAGCAACCGTTCACCTGTCCCGCTTCGGGATTGAATTTAATTGTAACGATACGGTCGTTCTCGCCGTAAGCCATAATTTTGGTTTTCAGTGTTTTAAGTCTCCAAACGGTGTTCACGTCGAGACTCTCTCCGCTCGAGGCGGTGTTTTTGGTGCTTTTGCAACAGGTGATAAAAAGCAGTGCCGTGCAGGCCAATGTTATGATTTTTTTCATTTTTCTTACAATATCTGTTTCGTGTTATCTATTTGATTTAAAGATGGTTATGTGGTAGTTTCAGAGACAGAGTCTTTCCCGAAGCCACATTGCAAATTTACACAAAAAAAATGAATTTACACAGCTTGTTGATGGATTAAACGATTTTCAGATTTTCGGATATTCAGATGTGGCTTCGACAAGCTCAGCCACCTAGTAAGCTTTGCGGTCACTGAGCCTGTCGAAGTGCCGCACTAACTCAAAACTGCGAACTAATTACTCAATAAATCTTTTTATGTTTCTCCTGCTTGCCTACGGCAAGCGAAATTATGTAAATCTTGTAAATTTTGTTTCGCCTTCGGCGAAAGCTACGAATTGTTCATTGACCTTAGACTTTTGACCTTAGATCTTAGACCTATCTCGTTCCGAACTCCGAGTTCCGCTCTCCGAATTAAAAAAAATTCGTACCTTTGCAGTCCGAAAAAACGAGAAAAAATATGTTCCAACGACTGATAAAATTCTGTGTCAAGGTGGTTCAGCGCTATCTGCCCGAGCCTTTCATTTTTGCCGTAATACTCACCATTCTGGCCATAGCCCTGGCCATGCCGATATGTCATCAGACTCCCGTCGAGGTCATCGAGCACTGGGGAGGCGGCGTGTGGTCGCTGCTGGCCTTTGCCATGCAGATGGCCTTGGTGCTGGTGTGCGGCTCCACGTTGGCTGCGGCTCCCGTGGTGAAGAAAGGCATCCGTTTCCTTGCCTCGCTGCCCAAGACTCCCGCAGGGGCCATCGCCCTTGTTACGGGTATCTCGGCCGTGGCATGCTGGATAAACTGGGGCTTCGGACTTATCGTGGGTGTCATCTTTGCCAAGGACATCGCCCGTGCCATGCGCGGGGTGGACTACCGTCTGCTGATAGCCTCGGCCTACAGCGGTTTCGTGGTGTGGCACGCCGGACTTTCGGGCTCCATACCCCTCACCATGGCAACACCCGGCACAGCACTCAAGGAGGCCACCAACGGCATCCTCACCGAGCCCGTGCCTATCTCAAACACCATCCTCGACCCGCACAACCTCGTAATGGTGGTGCTGGTAATCATCGACCTTACGGTGGTCAACACCCTGATGCATCCCAAAGGCGACAACGTGGTGAGCGTCGATCCGCAGCTCCTTGCCGAAGACGAGCCTTACGTCAAACCCGCCACCGACACCCCTGCCGAAAAGCTGGAACACAGTCCCGTGCTCAGCTATCTGGTTGCCGCGCTGGGACTTACCTATCTCGTCATTCACCTGTTTGTGCGTGGCGGCACACTCGACCTCAACTCGGTGATAATGCTGTTCCTGTTTGTGGGGATAATACTTCACAAAACACCCATGGCCTACGTCAAGGCTTTCGGCAACGCCTCGAAAGGTGCGGCGGGAATACTGCTGCAGTTTCCTTTCTACGCCGGCATTATGGGTATCATCACCGGCGTGGGCGAGTCGGGCATCTGCCTGGGCACCGTTATCAGCAACGCCTGTATCTCCATCTCCAACCCGCACACCTATCCGCTGCTCACCTTCCTGTGTGCCGCGGTGCTTAATATGTTCGTGCCGTCGGGCGGAGGACACTGGGCCATTCAGGCACCCATTATGTTCGCCGCCGGTGCCGACCTCGGTGTGGACCCAGGACTCACCGGCACGGCCATAGCATGGGGCGACGCGTGGACCAACCTTATACAACCCTTCTGGGCTATCCCCGCACTGGCCATTGCCAAACTCAACGCCAAGGATATTATGGGCTACTGCATTATAGATCTGCTTGTTACGGGCGTTATCATCTGCGGCGGACTGCTGATTTGGTCGTTCTAAAAAACCGAATGTTATGAACTGGATAATACTGATAATAGCGGGTTTCTGCGAGTGCGGCTTCACCTTTTGTCTGGGCAAGGCAAAGCTGGCTTCTGGCTGGGAGCAGGTGTGGTGGTACGTGGGATTCGGAGTGGTATCGCTGCTCAGCATGTACCTTTTGGCACGTGCCACGCAAGGCGCGCAGGCCATACCCGTAGGCACCGCATACCCCGTGTGGACGGGTATAGGAGCCGTGGGCACGGTGTTGCTCGGCATACTGGTGTTCCACGAGCCCGCCACCTTCTGGCGGATTTTCTTTATCTTTACCCTTGTAGCCTCGATAATAGGACTGAGATTAGTTAGTAATTAGTAATGAGTAATTGGGGCGGGCCTTCGACGAGCTCAGGCACCGCGAGGGAGATTATGTTTTTTTTCGATTTTTGGTATTTTTTTCTTTGGTTTTTTTCAAAACTTACATCATTTTAAAAAAAAATCGTAACTTTGCAGCTACATAAAAAACAAAACTCACTATGAAAAATAGCAGCCACATCTCAAATCATTGCCGCAGGCATGCCTTGATTTTGACGTTTTTTGCTGTATTCCTGTCGGTCGGTTTTTCGGCAAAAGCTCAAGGACAACGCGACTCACTATTCCATGAGTATATCCTCTACAAAATGAAGAACGCTGAAACCACGATGGAAAGGGCGAGGCTATATTATCAAGATTTTCTCTACGCAAACGGTGGTGAGTACAATCCATACTTTTATGAGGAATCTTATTTGTGGGTACACACTCCCACTTTCCAAAATAGTGCCGACAGTGCATTGGTGCTTTTGAAAACCCTCTACAACAAAAAAGAAAACCAATTCATGTATTACCCTATCTGCCAGCTCGAACATTACTTGGGCATACCGCACGACCCTTCGATTACGCATCCCGACACCTCCGATTTTTATGTACCTCTGCAAAGCGGCACCTCCGCCGACCTTGGCATAGGATGGCAAAGCAACTACACGCAACACCTGCTTACTAAAGCCGAATGGGCTCTGTCGCACAGCAAGACTTACACAACATTTTTCGAGAAAACAAACGAGCCAAGCATTTGGAAAAAAGGCAAGAAAAATCCGCAGATCTCTTTGTTCCGAATGACAATATATCACTTGCCCACCACAAGATTTTCCATATATAATGTGGGTATGGACAAGGGCAAACCATACGTGTCACTTAAAGAAGGATACCAGAAATACAACCGTGTGTTTTCTTCATATACATGTAGCACAATTATTTCCGAACACCGCACTATCCGTCTGTTGCAAGGCAAATGGGAAATTCTTCTAAACCTTATTGAAAAAATCGACTCCCTTGAATGGGTGAATGAAGGGCAGGTTATCGACGGCAACCGATATTTTTGTGAATACGCACACAACGGACACTACCACAGCCACTACACTTGCGAAGACCCCACTACAGACTCCTTACACAACTTTATGTACCACTTGTTCAAAACAAACAACACCTTTTCCGTTTACGGCGAAGTTTGTGAAAGTGTTTATGAAGAAACGTTCGGAAACATCCGCAACCGCCTCGACTCGGTAGAGGTGAAGGTTTACAATAAGTTCTCCACACAATGCGTGGCAAAAACAAATACCGCCCTTTTCCATGATAATATCTTTTACTGCGAACTGCCCGCTGGACACTACCGTTTTGTTTTCAAACGCCAGGGATACAAAAAGGAAACGATGAAGAACATCAATATTACGTCCGACACTTTGTTGAATGCAACGATGACTCGAGAAAAACCTTAAAATAGGGAAAAACAAGGTAAAAAAAGCCCAAAATACCACATCTCCAAAACTAATAAAGCGTCTTTGATTTTCAATAATTTAGGCCAATAAAAAAGCCCCTTTTCAGGGGCTAAATTGTGGTCTGTGGGAGATTCGAACTCTCGACCTCTTCCGTGTGAAGGAAGCGCTCTGAACCAACTGAGCTAACAGACCGAATAAACTCTTTCGTTTTGCGGGTGCAAAAGTACGATTTTTTTTCCGAACAGACAAAAAAAATGTCAAAATATCGGTAAATTACCCTAAATCAATTGGTTGTAAACGCCGAAAAACGTCGGTTTTCTCTACAAGTCCAGTATTTTGAACTCCACTCTGCGGTTTTTTTGACGTCCTTCCTCTGTTGCGTTGGTGGCAATGGGCATGGTTTTGCCATAGCCTTTGAACTTTAGTCGTTTTTCCTCTATGCCGTTCTCCATAAGGTACGCCACCACCTCTTTGGCGCGGTTCTCGCTCAGCTGCTGGTTGTGCAGGTCGGAGCCTTGGCTGTCGGTGTGCCCCGAAATCTCGATTTTCATCTTGGGATGCGATTCAAGCACGGCAATAAGATATTGTAGCTCTTGGTACGACTGCTGCAGGAGGGTGCTTTTGTCGGTGTCGAAAAAAATGTTGTTCAGCACAAAGGTGGCGCCCACTTTGTAGGTGGTGTCGTTTTGTGCAAGGGGTTCGTCGTCGTAATCGTCGTCGTCGCAGTCGAGGCAGTACAGCCTCACGTCGTCGATATAATAGTACGAGCCGGGCAGCAGGTAGGTAAGCAGCAGGGTGTCGTCGGTATATCCCGAGTTGGCTGCGGAGAGGAAATTGCCTATGGTTAGGAATGTCTCACCCCCTTCGGCCACGAACTCGCCCGCAATCTCCATCCATCCCTGCGTGTCCATCAGTGGACGCTCTGCGCTGTTCATCACCTGCGGCTGGTAATATACCGAGGTGGTCTGCGAGATGCGCGAGGTAATAGGACGCACTATCTTTTTCATAAGTATGGCACGGGTGGTGTCGCTCAGCCGCTCCCTGCTAAACAGTCCGCCGATGGTTGCCACTCCGCCGGTGGAGTATTCCGAAAGGCTCACAAAAAACGACAGACGGTAACGGTGTCCCGCCTTGAGCGGACGCTCGAGCTGGGTTTGCAGGTATTCGCGGTAGTTGTCCTTGGAGCAGTAGATGCCGCAGTAGCCGTCGCCGGTGCGGGGCTGCTGCACGCCCAATTTGTTGTTCGGCACAAAACACTCCACGCTTCCGCACAAGTTGTAGTAGTCGGCGGAGCCGCTGGTGGGCTGGAACCATGCGTTCACTATCTTCAGCACTCCCACGGGGTTTATCTTGTCGGGACAGCGACGGTATTTCTCGAAACTGGGGTTGCTTATCAGGTTGCGTCCCGTTTCGGACTGGGCGAAAACAGCGCATGGCTGGAAAAAGGTCGTTGCCAATACTATTATAATAATATGTACCCGCGCGACTCTCATTTTTTGGGCATTATTTTGGTGATACTCTGCCACAGAAGGTCTGCGGTCTTGTCCCAGCTGAATTTCTGGCTTTGTGCGAGGCCTTTCTCCACAAGCGATTGCCGCAGGTCGCCGTCGGTGGCGAGGGTGCGTAGTGCGTCGGCAATTTCGTCGGCCTTGTAGGGATTCACAAGCAGTGCGGCGTCGCCGGCCACTTCGGGCATCGAGGTTACGTTGGATGTGACGACGGGCGTTTCGGCGCGGAAAGCCTCAAGAATGGGGATGCCGAAGCCTTCGAAATACGACACGTAGGCCAGTGCTGTTGCCGCCGACATCATTTTGCCCAGCTCGTCGGCCTCCACCCGTCCGGCAAAGACCACATCGTTTTTGTGGCGCATGGCTAGGTAGGCGTTCTCGATGTCGCCTTTCCACCATTTGCGGCTGCCCACCACAAGCAGTTTGGCATCGGTGGTGTCCGTTTCCTTGAAAATGTCGAAAGCGGCGAACAGGGTGTCCAAGTTCTTGCGTTTCAGTATCGTGCCGACAAAGATAAAGTAAGGCTTGCCGTCGGTGTAGCGGTTGCGGATTTCGGTTTTCACGTTGTCGGGGTAGGGGTGGTAATGGCTGTGGTAGCCGTCGTAAACCACGTCTATGTTGTCCGCAGGCACTCCGTAGGTCGTGGCGATGTCGTTTTTCGAGAACTCCGACACTGTGGCAAGCCGTGTGGCGTTGCGGGCGTATTTCGGAAAATATTTCTTGAAATAACGCTGGTGCGAGCCGTTGAGGAAATCGTCGCAATGCTCGAAGTTGAGGTCGTGTATCACGTTGAGCGTGGGCACTTTGCATTTCAGCGGAATCCATCCGTCGGGCGAGAGCAGCAGGTCGGCCTTGTACTTGCGTATGGCGCGCGGTACGCTGAACTCGAAAAAGAGGTACCATAATATAGGGTGTCGCGTCGGCGGGAAAAGCACCACAGGCCGCACGTTGTCGGCAAAGAGGAACTCGGGTGCCGGTTCCCTGTCGAACAGAAAAAGGAACTCGTGCTCGGGGTGTGCCACCACGATACGGCGCAGCGTCTCGAATGTGAACCATCCGATACCGTCGAGCCGGCCTTTCAAAAGCAAACGTGTGTTTACCGCAATACGCATCAGTCTGTAGTTTGGTGTAGAAAAAGATATAACGCAGAAACGGCGTTTTTATTACATCTGTCCCAAAACAACTTTTTCTATTACCACGGGGAAATGCGCGTGCTCCAGCTTGTGGATTTTCTGCGCAAGGGTGTCGGGGGTGTCGTCGGGGGTTACGTCGCAGGTGGCCTGGAAGATGGTTGTGCCGCGGTCGTAATGCTCGTCGACAAAATGTATGGTGATGCCGCTTTTGCTCTCGTGGTTGGCGATGACGGCCTCATGCACACGCTCGCCGTACATCCCTTTACCGCCGTAGTTAGGCAGTAGGGCGGGGTGTATGTTGATAATCCTTTTTGGGAAAGCCGACAGCAGGTTTTGCGGCACAAGCCACAGGAATCCGGCTAGGATAACGTAGTCGATATTGCGCTCTTTCAGATAGTTGAGCACGTTGTCGGTCTCGAAAAAGTCGTGCCGCGAAAAATAAACGCAGTCCACGCCGAGGTTCTTGGCGCGTTGCACAATGTAGGCGTCCTTTTTGTTGGTAACGATGGTGTTCACCTCCACTTCCGGTTTGTCGGCAAAATATTCGGTTATGCGCTGCGCGTTGGTGCCGTTTCCCGAGCCGAAGATAGCAATTCGTGTTGGTTTGTTCATAATATGTTTTTATTTTAATTTCTTGATATTGAGTGTTTTACTAATTTCTGCAAGTGCTTATTTTTATATGTATTTATCTGAATTTCAACGAATTATTGCCAAAATGACCAAAAAATGCATTTTTTTTCGTCAAAAGCGATGCAAAAATAACAAATTTCGGACAAAAAAACGGAAAAAAACACAAAAAAATCAAAATGTTAAAAATCAGGGTATTGGAAAATTTTTTTAAGATATGTCGTTGAAATACAATAAATTAAAAATATCATTTTTCAATTCTAAAAAATTCTAAAAACGCAACAAGTTATCATTTTGATTTTCATAACAATTACGTTCCGATGCTCAAAAAAAAAAGCGAAAAATGATTGAAAATTGGAATTTTATTCGTTACTTTGCACCTTGTTTAATTCAAAAACTTTATAAACATGTCTGAAATTACAGAAAAAGTAAAAGCTATCATCGTTGATAAGCTTGGAGTTGACGAAAGCGAAGTAACTCCCGAAGCAAGCTTCTCTAATGATTTAGGAGCTGACTCACTGGATACAGTAGAATTGATTATGGAGCTTGAGAAAGAATTTGGCATCCAGATTCCGGACGAAGCTGCAGAAAAAATCTCAACTGTTGGCGACGCTATCGCCTTTATCGAAGAAAACATAGCAAAGTAAGTACACTCCCCACTTTCAGATTTGTATGAATCTTAAGCGAGTAGTTGTTACTGGATTAGGATCACTTACTCCGATTGGTAACACAGTGCCCGAATATTGGAATGCATTGTTAACCGGAGTAAGTGGTGCTAATTTTATAACGCATTTCGATGCGACGCTGCTCAAGACACGTTTCGCCTGCGAGGTGAAAGGGTTCGACATTTTGTCGTTTATGGACAAGAAGGAGAGCCATAAATATGATTTGTACACACAATACGGAGTGGCAGCTTCCGAAGAGGCAATTAGAGACTCGGGCTTGGACATGAGCGCCGAGGACAAAGAGAGAATAGGTGTTATATGGGCGTCGGGCATAGGAGGAATCAGCTCGTTCGAGGCCGGATGTTTCGACTATGGCCAGAGGGGCGGCACACCGCGCTTCAGCCCGTTTTTCTGCATACAGATGATATCCGACATCTGCGCCGGATGCATCTCCATACGCCACGGACTTAGAGGTCCCAACTACGGCACGGTGTCGGCATGCGCCTCGTCGGCCAATGCCATCGCCGATGCGTTCAACCTCATACGCTTGAACAAGGCTTCGGCCTTTGTGGTGGGCGGCTCCGAGGCGGCAGTATCGCTCTGCGGCATAGGCGGCTTCAACGCCATGCAGGCACTCTCCACCCGCAACGACTCGCCGGAGACAGCCTCACGTCCTTTCGACAAGGACCGCGACGGCTTTGTGATGGGCGAGGGAGCGGGAGCACTCATTCTCGAAGAATACGAACACGCCATGGCACGCGGAGCCAAGATCTATGCTGAGGTCCTGGGCTGCGGACTCACCGCCGACGCGTACCATATCACCGCACCGCACCCCGAAGGGCTCGGAGCGAGAACGGCTATGAAACAGGCCATCGAAGAGGCCGGACTACAACTGTCCGACATCAGCCATATAAACACTCACGGCACCTCCACGCCGCTGGGCGACATATCGGAACCCAAGGCCATCGAGGCACTGTTCCAGAAACACGCCCAAAACATCAGCATCAACTCCACAAAATCCATGACCGGCCACCTGCTCGGCGCCGCCGGTGCTGTGGAGGCCATAGCCACTGTGCTGGCTATAAAAAACAACATCGTCCCGCCAACTATCAACCATTTCACCGACGACCCCGCCATCCCCGACCTCGACTTCACTTTCGGCAAGGCACGCAAACGCGAGGTGAACTACGCCCTGAGCAACACCTTCGGTTTCGGAGGACACAACGTGAGCATCGCTTTCGGCAAGTTCGTGAAATAAAAAAGACAGACTGTGTTTCTTTTCAACAGAAAAAACAGGGACGACGACCATTTCAGCAACTTTTTTAAAAACGTGTTGGGTTTCAAACCCAAGAATAGGGAATTGTACGAGCTGGCTTTCCGCCATCGCTCCAACTCCAAGTCGCTGGCCACCGGCGCCAAGGTTAACAATGAGCGGCTGGAGTACCTCGGTGACGCCGTGCTCAGCTCCATTGTGGCCGACTACCTGTTCCACAAATACCCCCACAAGGAGGAGGGCTTCCTCACCGAGATGCGTTCCAAGATAGTGAGCCGCAGCAACCTCAACAAAGTGGCGAAAAAAATAGGACTCTCCGAGCTTTTGACTTTCAAAGGACAGCAGTCGCAATTCAAGTTCATCAACGGCGACGCCTTCGAGGCACTGATAGGTGCTATCTACCTCGAACGAGGCTACATCTTCACCCAGAAAGTGCTTACCAACCGCATCATCAGCGTGTATATGGACATCGACACCATGGCCGCCACCGACTGGAATTTCAAGAGCAAGCTCATCGACTGGGGGCAGCATAACCACCGCAAAGTGTCGTTCGAGGTGGTGAATGTGATAGACTGCGGATACTGCAAGCAGTACGAGAGCCGCGTGCTTATCGACGGCGAACCCCACGAGTCGGCAGTGGACTATTCCATAAAAGCCTCCGAGCAGCTGGCCGCCGAAAAAACCTACAAACGCCTCTTCGCCACACAAGGGTAAGGGCAAGTAAGGTTTTCCACTTTTAATTTCCTCAAATATTGTTTTGCAATGAAGCAAAAAACGTGTGCGGAGTGTCTATTTAAATGATTTTTACGCAGGCAAAGAAGGATTTTTACAAAGGTTTGTTGGAAAAATTTGCAAATCTCGAAAAAAAAAAGTATCTTTGCAGTTCGCATTTAGTGTATTGTTAGATACACTAAATTGCTGTGTAAAATGCTGAATAATAGAGAAAACAACAAGAGAAAATAATAACTGTTATGAAAAGATATCTGACGAAAGTATTGTTTTTGATGGCTATGTTGCCGTGTTTTGTAATGGCACAATGCCCAACTCCCACACAGGTAGCCGCATCCAACGTTGCAGGAAATACCGCGCTGATAACGTGGACATGCCCCAATGCCGGCAATTTCGACGTGGAATACAAAACTACCTCGGCTTCCACTTGGGATACAGCAGTTTTGGGCGTAACAACCCACTATTATTATTTGTCGGGACTTACTACAAACACTGCCTATCAGGTGCGTGTGAGAAGCAATTGTTCGGGTAGCTCAAGTACGTGGGCAACTGCAAATTTCCGCACCAACAACTGTCTCGGTTCCGGCGATGTTACGGTGGGTAGCGGAACAACCACAACATATAATATACCGGTAAACAATCTATATTGCTATACCTATTCGCAGCAAATATTCACAGCCGCCGAATTGGGGGGCACGGCACAAACAATAACGGCCATATCGTTCCAATACGCCTACTCATCGCCGATGACATACAAAACCAACTGCGTGATATATTTGGGACACACATCCCAAGCTACGTTTTCGGGCACGGCCAACTATGTGCCTCTGGCCAATCTTACACAGGTGTATTCAGGAACACTCAACTGTTCTCAGGGCTGGAACACTTTCACATTTAGTACTCCTTTCAACTACAACGGACGCGACAACCTTGTGTTAGCTGTGGATGACAACAGCGGAAGCTACAATAGCTCAACATACACATTCAACACCCATAGTGCGTCGAACAAATGTATATATTTCTATCACGACTCGTACAACCCCAACCCCAGCAATCCTACCTCGGCGGGAGCATATAGTTCTCTTTATTCATACAGAAACAATGTGAGGTTCACTATGTGCAACTCCACAATGCCGGTGCGTCCCGCCCCTGTTATCGCAGTTATGGATGTAACTCACAACGCAATAGAACTGGCATGGGCACCAGTGGGTACCGAAAGCAGCTGGATTGTTGAATATTCTACTAACATGGCGAACTGGACATCAGCAGGCACCTTGACCAGACGTTCGCACCGTTTTACAAGATTGCAGTCCAATACGCAATATTTTTTACGTGTGGGTGCCATTGTGCCAAACGACACAATCTATGCTATGGTTACTGTAACCACCGACTGCGGACTTATGTCCTTCCCTTGTGTTGAGAATTTCGACAGGCTCTCCACAGGATCAAATTCGCCACTGTCTACTTGCTGGACAAAGAACTCCAATTATAGCACGGGTTATCCGTATGTGAATTCGGGTAGCCAATTCTCGTCGCCAAACTATCTGTATTTGTACAACTATGGTACATCCCATACAGGAGTGGTAACGCCAAAATCGCCCGAGCCATTGAATAGGTTGCAGGTGTCGTTCTCATTGTATAAATCCAACACCAGTTATGCCCACGATGTTGTAGTAGGAGCTCTTACCGACCCCGACGATTACAGCACTTTTGAGCCTATAGACACAGCAGAGACAGGTCCGACATATGGATCTTATCATTTTACAATTCCTTTGGACAAGTACAATGGTAGCGGCCGCTATATAGGCTTGTTTGCATGCACATACGGGTCGAACTATTCCTATCCTCAGATTGACGATATAGTGATAGACTATTATGCCACCTGCTCTCGTGCCACCAATGTGCAGACACAGAGCAACTCGCCATATTCTGCCATATCTACTTGGCAGCCAGGAAGCAACGGAACGCCTGAGTATTATATTGTGTCCTATTCTCCGGCTTCGCTCCCCAACTGGGTTACCGACACCACACACAGTCCATACAAGGTTTTTAACAATCTTACGGGCGGTGAGACATATTATATTAGTATAACTCCAGTTTGTGCAGGCAACGACACAAGTTATGCCATTTACGACACCGTAACCACACCTATGTGTATGACTGTGCCATTATATATAGGCAATGGTAATACCTCGACAGTGAATTTGCCTATGGAAACTGATATGTATGGCAGTTATGCACAACAGATTTTCGACTCGGTGGATTTGGGCGGCCCCAACACTTACTCGGCAATAGCATTCAACTACACAGGTTCTTCGGCGACGCTACACAGAAGCAACTGTACCATTTATATGGCCAATACACACGACTCGACATTTGTTGCAAATTCCAATAACGCATTTATTCACGATTCGGTATTTACGAAGGTTTATGAGGGCTCGCTCAACTGCACACCGGGATGGAACGTGTTCAACCTCGATACCACATTCTATTACGATGGAACTGGAAATCTTGTGGTGGCTGTGGAGGACAACGGGCAGCAGGACGACAATAATGCAACTTTCGCCACCCATGCCACAACGGGATACAAGTCGGCGGTGATAGGTAGTTATGGTCAAGCAAGAAGTTTGATAGGTATTATTCCGCCATCAGTCTATGCTTACCGCAACAACATTGCATTGTATTATTGCGATACCGCAGCAAACTGTGCCCCACCAACAGTGGCCTCAACAGGAGTAACCGACAACACTATCAACATAGCGTGGGCTCCGGGTCTTACAGAAACTAGCTGGATTATAGAACGTGGCACCACCGCTAACGGACCGTGGACATATGTTACCACTACAAACCAGCGTAACTATACTTTCAACAATCTTACAGCCTCAACAAGATATTACTTCCGTGTCGGAGCTATTTGTGTCAACGATACAATGTATAGCATAGTTACCGACTCCACAGACTGCGCATATATAACCACATTCCCATACACAGAAGGATTTGAATCGTATCCTCGAGGTAATTCTTTAAGTTCAAATATAGGAGTTTGTTGGGGACGTATCAGTAATATTTCTACCACAGTTCACAATCCTTATGTTTATGGTGTGACGCACCAGGGAGGCGGTGTACAAGCGATGTATTTCTCTACAAATTCATCGCAATATGCAGTGTTGACCACCCCGCCGATGGGAGTACCTACAAACAAGCTGATGGTTACTTTCGAGTCGTACCGCAGCCAATCGTCGTACAACTGTAAAACGGCGGTAGGCGTGATGACAGACCCCACGGATATAACCACTTTTGTTGGCATAGACACGGTGTGGGGAACTTATGGTGTTTGGGAGACATACACTGTGTCGCTCGAAAACTACACCGGAACAGGAAGATACATAGCCTTGGCCGCCGTGCAGAACGAGTACACATACACATATATTGACAACATAACAATAGACACTATACCCGCCTGTCCCAAACCGACAAAGATGGTCACCAATTCTATAACATCCAACTCGGCATTCACTTCGTGGGTTACTGGGACAATAGGCGATGGCGTTACCCATCATTTTATTGTTGAGATTAAACGCAGTAACCAGGCTGCTTGGAATGTGGTTGACACCACTTCCAACGAGTATTTCTTCTTCTCCAACCTCAGTGCCAACACAAGCTACGATGTCAGGGTTAGGGCTGTTTGTACTTGTGGCGATACTTCGGAATATGCCACATCGACGTTTACCACTGCACTTTGTCTTGTGGGTGGAAATGTGGAATTGACTCCGAGCAGCATAACATCTTATTATATGCCTCTATATATGAACTATTCATATTCGTACACCCAGCAGCTGTTCACCAACGCCGAAATGGGAGGTCCCAAGTTCATAGAGGCAATAGAATTATATTACTCCAGCAACACCCCGATGTCGGTTAAAGACAGTTGTACAATCTATCTTGGACACACATCCCGCTCGTCGTTCACATCAATAAACGACTATGTGCCGTTCAGAGACCTCGTTCCGGTATATACCGACAGTTTGAATGCCACAACCCGTGGATGGATACGTTTCACTTTCGACCGTCCGTTCTACTACAATGGTGTTGACAATCTTGTTGTGGCCATCGACGACAACTCTGGAACTTCACAGGGAACCAACTGCAGCTACTATTGTTATTCTGCAAACAACAAGGCTATGTACTTCTATTCCAATACGGATATAAATCCCGCATCGCCACCGACGAGTGGAGGTCTCTACAGCTACCGCAACAGCATCAAGTTTATCTCGCCGTGCAATAACAATGCACCATGTGTGGCACCAAATGTGCGTCTAATGGAGCACACCGACTCCTCGGCCAGCATGCTGTGGGTTCCCGGTTCCACAGATTCAGTGTGGGTTGTGCTTTACAAGCCGAGAATCGACAGTATTTGGCATGTAGCCGACACCGTTACAGACACTTCCTACGTTCTGCGTCATCTGTCGGCCTTGTCCACATACGATATCAGAGTGATGTCGCTCTGCGGCGGCGACTCGGCTTATGCCGAACTTACAGTCCGTACTGGTTGCGGTCCCATAAGCGTTTATCCATATGTAGAGGATTTTGAAGCGTACTACGGCACCACAAACACCACCGCATACGATGCCAACACCCAACTGCCCGACTGCTGGAATTTCTATTCATCGGGTTCATACTCGCAGGCCCGCCGCAACGACTACACGGAACGTGTGTATGGAGGAACCTCGACCACCTATCTGCCAAACAATGTTCCCAAGGCTCTGCTTATCACCGCAAGTAACTATAGCTCCACATCTTCAACCTACAACTATCAGACAGTTGGTGCCCGCCACTATGCAGTACTTCCGGAATTCCGCGACAGCTTGCCGCGTCTCACGGTGTCGTTTAAATACAAGATGAGCACCACCAACACCACCACCAACTACGGAACGTTGTATTTCGGTTATGTGGTTGGCAATGATACCAACTTCACTGTAATAGAAAAATATCCGGCAACCACTACAGCACAGACGGTGTTTATGGATTTGTCGGAAGACACCACAATACACCACGTGCCGGGAGCCCGTCTGGCCTTCCGTTGTCAAGCCGTTTACTCTTCGTCGAGTTATATAATGTTCAGCTTGGACGACATAGAGATTGGCTGGGCACCTACCTGTATCAAGCCAAAGGATTTGTCCGATGCGGCCATTGACTCTATAACATCGTTGTTGACATGGAGAGACGCTACTAAACTCTCCACCACCTTGGGCTACGAGGTAACTTGGGGTGAGTTCGGTTTCGACCCCGATACAACTATAGTGAACTACACAACCACCATCGACACATTCTTGTCGGTAACCAACCTGCAGCCTAACTCCATATACCAGTTTTATGTGAAGGCTCTTTGCGGCATTGACGGAAACAGCGTGTGGTCCAAACCGCACACATTCCGCACAGCACAGATACCCGCAATAATGCCATACAACTGCAATTTTGAAAGCACCTCTGACCCGACCAACGGATGGACATTGATAGGCCCGACCTACGGCAACAACTCGTGGATTGTGGGCAATGCAGTAGGAAACAACAGCAACAGAAGTATGTATATCTCCAACACCGGAGGTATCTTGAACGACTACTCCAACACCACCCCGACAGTTTCGTGGGCATTCAGAGATATTTATGTGCCTTCGAATGCGGGCAACAACTACAATCTGAAGTTTGACTGGCGTTGCGACGGCGAGACAAACCGCGACTATCTTGCAGTTTATTTCGGTGCCATCTCCTCGGTTGAAGGAAACTCCACTGGCGTTCTCACACCGCCGGCCAACTCCACATTTGTTGGAAGATTCTACGGCAACGGTTCGTCGTTCCGTAGAGAGACCCACCAGTTGCCGATACTCTCCGACACCGTGATACGCATCTACTTCGCTTGGGTGAACGATGCCAACTCGCAGGGCAACAACCCGCCAGCAGCAGTGGATAATGTTTCGGTGAAACTCGACTGTCCCGAACCCAACGGTATACGTGTAACCAACATCACCCCGACTTCCGCCGATGTTTCGTGGCGTGTTACTACAGGCGCTTATCATTGGCTGTTTGAGTACCGTCCCGCAGGTATCAGCCAGTGGACATCCATAGCCCTCAACGACACCACTTACTCGCTCACAGGACTTACTCCTTCCATGTCGTACCTTGTGCGTGTACGTTGTCTGTGTACATCCATCGATACCAGCGACTATAGCGACAGCGTAAGGTTCAACACCAGCTGCGGCAGACTTACAACATTCCCGTTTGCCGAGAATTTCGATGCTTACGGCACATCGCAGGTGGCATATCCTACCTGCTGGACCTATGTTGGCTCCGCCACACGTCCCAACTGCTCGGCCTCGACATTCAGCTCGGCTCCGGCATCACTGTATTTCAACACCACCGCCGGCTCGCAGGCAATTGCCGTTACACCGAAAATAGACGTGTTCAACTCATATGAAATAGAGGTTTCGTTGAGAGCATACTCCACATCCACAGCCAACTATCTCATAGTAGGTCTGATGTCCGACTCGTCGAGCACACAGTCGTTCATCGGAGTGGATACCGTGAGAGTGAACACTCCCAACACATGGTTCAACCATACCTGTGACCTGTCGTCGTACACTGGCGTTGGTAAGTTCTTAGGATTCAAAGTCGGAGGCTCGGCTGCTTGCACGTTCAATATCGATGATGTGGTGATAGACTACCATGGCGGCAACTGTGCCGACCCGACCAACCTGAACACCGTGTTCGGCACCAACGATATGAACTGCACTTGGAACGAGGTGGCCAACTACGAATTCCAGTACTCCATTTTGGGCGACACCATCTGGACACCGGTGGAGATTCTCAACAACGCCAACAGCAAACACGTAACAGGCCTCACCGACAGCACCTGCTACATCTGGAGAATACGCACCATCTGTCCCGACTCTGCAGGCTACTCGCACTGGATTTCCGACACCATCACCACTTACGCACTGCCGTGTAATCCGGTGACCAATATCGTTACATCACAAATCACCGATACAACCATAGTGCTGAAATGGGATTCCGACTCTAACCAGAACGCTTGGGAAATTCATTGTTTCGACCCAGTGAGCGGTGTGGACACCATCATAGTAGTTTACACTAACCCCTGCCGTCTGACCAATATGATAACCGGCCTTGACTACCACTTCTCGATCCGCAGCCTCTGCACATCGGGACTCAACGGCGGATGGTCCGACACAATAATTGCCACTGTGGCTTGGTGTAAACCTGTCAGAAATGTTCGCATAATGCCCATAGGCGCAACTGCGGTGAATGTTACTTGGGACATCACAGATCCTGAACAGAGGATGTGGGAGGTAGAATACGGCTTGCGCGGATTCTACGAAGGCGACGGCACCGGCACCACGGTGATAACCACCACCAACTCGTACACCCTCACCGGCCTCAATATGACCACCACCTACGACGTGTTCGTACGTGCTCGCTGCAACAACGGATTCTACAGCATCTGGACACAGCGAAGCCGCTTCGCAATAGCCGGCATCGACACGCCCGACGACGAGAACGGCATGACACTCTATCCCAACCCCGCCGACAAGGAAGTGTCCATCTATGTGAAGAACCATGCTGGAGACTACAGCGTTGACGTGGTTGACATGAAGGGTAGGATAGTGAAGAGCCAGACCTTTGCCGAAGTCGGCGAGAACGCCCCGATGACTTTGGATATAAGCGAATTGGCCCGCGGAACTTACTTCGTGAAAATAACAAGCGGTGAGTTCAAGGCCGTGCGCAAGCTCATAGCCCAGTAGCTCGCGACAATTTTCACAACCAAATAAAAGGTGTGCTGATTTCGGCACACCTTTTTTTATTTCCTCCTACAAAAACTTATCAACAATCATTTTTTTTGCCAAAAAAATCCCGACGCACCCAGGGTGTCGTGGCTGTTTTGTAACCCATTAAAACACTTTGCTTTATAAAAGTTTTTTTTGAATGAAACCTTTTTTTGAAACCATCGTTTATAAGGTTGAAATGGAACTTTAAGGAATTTTTCAACATTTAATGGTAAAAAAAGTGTTTTTTTGGAAAATTATTCGTACCTTTGCAGACGAAAAATAGTAGAAAAGTATGTCGCTAATATTAGGCAAAGAATACTGTAAATTAGACAGTAACGGACGTTTCAAGTTCCCGGTTGCGCTGAAGAAACAGCTTCAACCGGAGGACGACGGTCGTTTCGTTATCCGTCAGAGTATCTATGCCGAATGTTTGGAACTTTGGACCTACGCTTCGTTCTCTGCAATGGTTGAAAACCTCCGAAAGAACCTAAAGCCCTACAAGCCGGAAGACCGTATGTTGCTCCGCAAGCTCAGCGACGGCAACATCATCGAGTTGGATACCAACGACCGGCTCCTTATTCCTCCCGAACAGAAGTCCAAGCTCAGCAACACCAAGGACATTGTTCTGACATCGCTTGGCGGCAACTTTATCGAAATTTGGGATTACGACAAGTACACCCAGCAAGAGGCGTCGGTGAGCGAGCCCGATTATGTGGCCCTTGCCAGCGACCGTTTGGGCGAGCTGTCGTTTGACGATAAAGTTGAATAAAGTAAGGGTAGGAAATAAAAAATGTCTGATTACCATTCGCCGGTATTATTGGAGCAGAGCCTCGAAGGCTTGGCTGTGAACCCGCAGGGGACGTATGTGGACGTGACCTTTGGCGGGGGCGGCCATTCGCGTGCCATACTGCAAGCCCTCGGTGCCGAAGGCCGGCTTCTGGCTTTCGACCGCGACGCCGACGCCCTTGCCAACACCATCGACGACCCGCGTTTCACCCTCATCCACGAGGATTTCCGATACATGAAAAATTTCCTTCGTCTGAACGGTGTGAGCCGTGTGGACGGCATTCTGGCCGATTTGGGAGTGTCGTCGCACCAGTTCGACGAGGCGGGCAGAGGCTTCTCCACCCGTTTCGACGCCGAGCTCGACCTGCGTATGGACCGTCGTCAGACCACCACAGCCAAGGACATAGTGAACACCGCCTCCGAAGAGGAGCTGCGCGACATACTGAACAACTACGGCGAACTGCCCAACGCCCACCGCATGGCCCGCGCCATTGTGTCGGCACGAGCCGAAGCCCCCATACTTACCACCTTCGATTTGAAAAAGGCGTTGGAAAGCAACATCCCCCGCAATCAGGAAAACAAATTCTACGCGATGGTGTTCCAGGCTCTGCGCATCGAGGTGAACGGCGAGCTGGAAGCTCTGAAGGCTATGCTCACGCAGGCTGTGGAGATGCTCAATCCCGGCGGCCGCCTGGTGGTGATTTCGTACCATTCGCTCGAAGACCGTCTGGTGAAAAACATCATCAAGACAGGTAATTTCGAAGGAGAGGTGAAGAAGGACTTCTATGGCAACCTGCTTTCGCCCCTGAAACCCGTAACCCGCAAACCCATAGTGGCCGATGCCGAGGAGCTGATGGAGAACCCCCGTTCGCGAAGCGCCAAATTGCGTGTTGCCGAAAAGAAACAACAATAACAATTGTAGAAATGGAAGAGAACAACAAAATAGAATTCGAGATAAACGATGTTCAGGACACTGCCCCCGACACATCGGCGGAAGCTCCGCAGGCTGAGGAAAAGGAAACGCCAAAGGCCGAGGCTGCCGAAAAAGAAAAGAAGACGGGGAAGAAACGCCGTGTGAAACCGTCGGACATCTTCGCCGGCAGGGTGCTGGCCTCCAACAAAGTTGTGCAACAGCTGCCTCTGGCGCTGATGGTGCTTCTTTACAGTTTCCTGCTTATCTCGAGCCGCTACAGCATCGAAAACCTAACACTCGAAAACAAGCAGCTGCAGCACGAGATAGACGAGCTGCGGGTGCGTCAGATACAGAACCGCTGCGACTATATGAACGCCACCATGCTTACCGAGATTTCGGAGAAACTCAGCGACAAAGGTATCAAAGCGGGCACAACACCGTCACTTAAAATAACAATTAAAGAAAAATAACAGCAACAATGGACGACAACCGCAGCATATCACGCAGACTGTTCCTGCTATTGGCATTCATCATCATTGTGATGGTGCTGCCCATAGTATGGAATCTTATCAAGCTGCAGGTTATCGATGGTGCCGAATGGCGGTCGAAGGCCAAGAAAAGCACCATACAGATGCGCGATGTTAAAGCCCAGAGGGGAACCATCTATTCCGCCGACGGCAAGATGCTGGCCACCTCGCTTCCGGTTTACGACATCTATATTGATTTCGGCCGCGAGAAAGTGGAAAAAGGCAAGACACACGACGACAGCGTCCGCGTGAAAGGCGAATGGGTGTATTACAAAAACCTGATATCGAAGAAGACCTTCAACAATTTCCTGCCCACCCTTTGCGACAGCATGTCGAGACTGTTCCCCGACAAGAGCTACACCGATTATTTCAACTATTTCTCCAAAGCGCAGAGGACAAGCAACCGCTACTGCTGTGTGAAGAAAGGCGTTACGTATTATCAGAGAAAACGTATGATGGCTTTCCCGATACTTATGGTGGATACCACGCAGAAAGGTTATAAGAAAAAGAACGGCAAGTTCTCCCCCCAGTTCTGCAGGGCCATCATCTGCGACAGCCGCGACATACGCGTTCATCCTTACGGCAATATGGCAAGGCACACCATCGGTTTCCTGCGTCCGATTAACGACACAACCGAGTACAACGGCTTGGAAGGCTATTACGACGAATATCTCCGCGGCCAGCAGGGGCAGCGTCTTGAACGTTTCCTCGCACGTGTCGAAGGCAAGAATATCTGGGCTCCCGTGGATAACTCCGACCAGAAACGCGCCGTGGACGGGATGGACATAGTTTCCACCATCGACACACGACTGCAGGACCTGGCCACAAACTCGTTGTACAAATGTGTTACCGAGAACCAGGCCGACTACGGGTGCGTGATACTGATGGAGGTGAAGACGGGATATGTGCGCGCCATTAGCAGCCTGCAGTATGTGGATTCCGCACATGGCTATGCCGAGATTTACAACCAAGCCTGCATGAACTCCTACGAGCCAGGCTCTACCTTTAAGACCGTTACCAATATGGCGTTGCTCGAAGCCGGCAAATGCGACACGGGTATGGAAGTGCCCACCGGCGTGAGATACTACTCCGAAGACTCCACGGCACGCAATCCCAAACCCAAAGGCGCCAAGATTATCGACAGCCATAACGACGGAAAGACAAAGGGTTCGATGTCGATGAAACATTCCTTCGAGGTGTCGTCGAACGTGGGAACCTGTTATCCTGTGTGGGAGAACTACCGCAACAACCGCAAAGAGTTCCGCGACAGACTTGTTTCGGTGCTGCCGATGGACCGTCTGGGACTGGATCTGGCACTTGATGAACCGAGGCCCTATATGGTTGAAGACCTCTCGCAACCTATCGATTTCCTCAACCTCTGTTACGGTTACGTAACCCGTTTCACCGCTTTGCAGATGCTTACTTTCTACAATGCCATCGCCAACAACGGCAAAATGGTAAAACCGCTGTTCTGTAGCGAGATACGTCAAGGTTCCGAAACGGTGAAGAAGATGGAGCCGATTGTTATCAAGGAGAAAATCTGTTCCGACCAGACACTGGCGATACTCAACGATTTGCTCATCGGTGTGGTGGAGAACGGCTCGGCCAAACGCAGCCTCTCCAGAACTCCCTACGGCATTGCCGGCAAGACGGGCACGGCACAGCTCAACTACACCAAGAAAGATGTGGAGTCGATGCGCTACTGCGCCTCCTTTGCAGGCTATTTCCCTACCGGCAACCCGCAGTACTCCTGCATTGTGGTGGTGTTCAACCCCAAGAAAGGCCGCAACTACGGCGGCGAGCTGGCAGCCCCTGTTTTCAAGGACCTTGCCGACCGCGTGTGCGGAACAATTCTGAATATGGATTTGAAAATCCCGCAAGAGAGGACGATAGCCATGCCGTATCTGAAAAAAGGCTATGCCAGCGACATGAACAAGGCTTTCGGATACCTCGGCCTCAAATACCAACGCACCGACACCACGCCAAACCCGCTTTTCTTCGACGCTGAGCAGGACTCCAACGGACGGGCGCTCTACCGCACCTACGCATTGCCCGAAGGCGTAGTGCCGAACTGCAAAGGCATGACCGCCAAAGATGCAGTGTATATGCTCGAAAAGATGGGCATGAAAGTAACCATCGAAGGACGCGGCAAGGTGGTGGATCAGTCGATACGCCAAAACCAGCCTTTCAAACAGGGCGACAAGATAAAACTGACGCTGAGGCCGCAAGGTCCCGAACTGCCTAAGGTTGAGTATGATAAACCAACAAATCAAGAGACAAAGAAATGAAGAAACTGTCAGAAATATTAAAAGGTATTGCGTACAACGCCACCAATTTCCGTGATGTGGAGGTGAAGAAAATCACTTTCGACTCGCGTGCGGTGGAACCCGGCACCATGTTCGTGGCGCAGGTGGGCGTGCATGTCGACGGGCATAAGTTCATCGACGGAGCCATAGCCTCGGGAGCCACGGTGGTGCTGTGCCAGAACCTTCCCGATACTTTGAATCCCGAAGTGGTGTATGTCCAGACCGACGACAGCAGCCGTGCGCTGGGCATTGCCGCGTCGAACTATTTCGGCAACCCCTCGCAACGTCTCAAGCTGATAGGCATTACCGGCACCAACGGCAAGACCACCACGGTAACCCTTCTGCACCGTATGTTCCGCAACTTGGGATACAGCGTGGGACTGCTCTCCACCGTGGTGAACAAAATCGACGAGCAGGAGATACCTTCCACCCACACCACCCCCGACGCCATAGAGCTTAACACCCTGCTTGCGCAGATGGCCGACCACGGATGCGAATACTGTTTTATGGAGGTGAGCTCGCACGCCGTTGTGCAGCAGCGTATCGCCGGATTGCATTTTGCCGGTGGCATTTTCAGCAACATCACCCACGACCACCTCGATTTCCACAAGACCTTCGCCGCTTACATCGCCGCCAAGAAAGCCTTTTTCGACAACCTGCCCGAAACCGCCTTCGCCCTCACCAACATCGACGACCGCAACGGCATGGTGATGCTCCAGAACACGAAGGCTCATAAATACACCTACAGTCTGCAAAATATGGCCGATTTCAATTGCCGTATTGTGGAGAACACCTTCCAGGGACTTCTGCTTTCGATAGACGGCAAGGAGGTGTGGACAAGGCTTGTGGGCAAGTTCAACGCCTACAACCTGCTGGCCATCTACGCCACAACCCGTTTGTGCGGCATACCGCAGGAAGAGGCCCTTACGGTGCTTAGCTCGTTGCAGGCCGCCGAAGGCCGTTTTGAGTATGTGAACGGCTCCGGCAAGATGGCTATCGTGGACTACGCCCACACCCCCGACGCACTGAAAAACGTGCTTCAGACCATCAACGACATTATGTGCGGCGAACAGCGTCTGATAGTGGTGGTAGGCTGCGGCGGCGACCGCGACGCCTTGAAACGTCCCGAAATGGCAAGCATAGCAGCCGAGATGTGCAACACGCTGATACTCACTTCGGACAATCCCCGCACCGAGGACCCCGAACGCATCCTCGACGATATGGAAGCGGGACTGAACACCGCACAGAAGAACGCCTCGTTGCGTATCTCCGACCGCCGGCAGGCAATAAAGACCGCCTGTGCTATGGCCAAACAGGGCGACATCATACTTGTGGCCGGCAAGGGACACGAAAAATATCAGGAGGTGAACGGCGTGCGCCATCACTTCGACGACAAGGAAGAACTTAACAACATTTTGAACCCACAAAAATAAAAGGATATGCTGTATTATCTCTTCGATTGGTTGGACACTTCGTATAATTTCCCCGGCGCTGGACTGGTGCATTACATCTCGTTCCGTGCCATTGTGGTGCTGATTTTGTCCATACTGTTTTCGATATGGTTCGGAAAGGTGTTTATCCGTTTCATGAAACGCAAAGGCTATTACGAACAGCAACGCGACGCAGCGATAGACCCCTACAACACCCAAAAGAAAGGTGTGCCCACCATGGGCGGTTTGGTTGTGATAGCTTCGATTTTGCTGCCCTGTCTGCTGTTCGGCAAACTTGCCAACGTGTATTTTGTGCTGATGGTGATAACTACCGTGCTGCTCGGTGCCGTGGGTTTTGCCGACGACTATACCAAGACTTTCAAAAAACGCAAGGACGGCATAAAACCTTGGGTTAAGATAGCTGCGCAGGTGGCTCTCGGACTTATCGTGGGTCTCACGCTCCGCTACAGTCCCGACGCTGTGATAAACGAAAATGTCACTGTCCGTATCGACAACAACGTTGAAGTGGTGGAGAAAACGCCTGACGTTAAGTCCACCCGCACCACCATACCTTTCTTCAAGAACAACGACCTAAACTACGCAGATCTGTTCAGTTTTATGGGCGAAAAATGGAAATACGGCGCAGGATGGATTTTCTTTGTGCTGCTTACAATATTTGTGGTGGCTGCGGTGAGCAACGGCTCCAACCTCAACGACGGCATGGACGGCATGGCGGCGGGCAACTCGGCCATAATAGGCGTGGCGTTGCTAGTACTGGCATACGTGTCGGGCAACGCCGTGTGGACCGACTACCTTAACGTGATGTACATCCCTGGCAGCGAGGAGATAGTGATATTTATGTGCGCCTTTGTGGGAGCGCTTGTGGGTTACCTCTGGTACAACTCGTTCCCGGCACAGATGTTTATGGGCGACACCGGAAGCCTCACCATCGGCGGCATCATCGCCGTGGCGGCCATCATCATACACAAGGAGCTGCTCCTGCCGATACTCTGCGGAGTGTTCCTCTTCGAAATCCTTGCCGACCTTGACGTGAAACTGTTTGTGAAAACGGGCAAGAAACGCCGTATTTGGAAGAAAGCCCCGTTGCACGACCATTTCCGCACCAGCTACAGCGACTTCACCAGCAAATGGCCCAACACCGCCGTGTTCTTCAAAGGCAAGGGCGAAGGACACAACAACGTCTATCACGAAGTGAAGATAACCACCCGCATGTGGATTATCACCCTCGGACTGGCGGCTCTCGCAATTTTGACATTGAAAATAAGATAAAAAACAAATAAAAACATCAGAACACTATGACATTAGAATCATTAGCAAAGCAGGGAAGAGAAAAAATCTATACCAATCTGGCTGGTATGGACACCGTAAAACTGAAAAAGCTCCGCGATGAGGCCATGCGTCTCAGTTTCAGCTCGTTCGACGAGATGAAATACAAACTCGAGTTCGTGGCCCGCATCAACGGCATGGAGTTTGTCAACGACGCTTCGTCGCGCACGCCCAACGCCACATGGTACTCCCTCGACACCATGGAGAAACCCGTTATCTGGATTGCCAACGGCGATGTAAACGACGTGGATTTCGAGACTTTGAAACCCTTGGCACTGCGCAAGGTGCGTATGCTCATCTGCGTAGGCTCCGACAACACCCGTCTGCACGACACTTTCGCCGGCACCATTCCGGTGATTGCCGACGCACGCAATCTTGCCGTGGCCCTCGACAAGGCCTTCTATTCGGGCATCGAAAACGCCGTTACACTCTTTTCGCCTGCCTGCGAGAACGGCGAGGCTGTTGCCGAACAGGGCGAAGAATTTAAATTGTGTGTGAACGAATTGTAAAAACTACTTTCATGCACTGAGATGGAAAAAAGGACAAAAAGTTTGATACTTGGCGACAGGATAATCTGGGTGGTCATCGTATTCCTCAGTTTTATCTCGCTTATCGAGGTCTATAGCTCGATAGGCAAGGCTGCCTACGACCACGGGTGGAGCATATCCGCCACCGTGGTGAAGCACGTCGCCATAGTAGTTGTGTCCTACATCTTTATGATAGGCATCTCGCATGTGCCTTTCAAGTGGTTTTCTGGCATGTCGAAACTTGGTTTCTGGCTATGTTTGATAATGATGGGGGTGATGGTTGTTGTGTCCGTTTCGGGCAGGATTACCGGTGCAGTGGACGGGCACGCCGCCAGCCGATGGCTCGACGACATACCGATAATAGGGCAGTTCCAGCCCTCCGAAATAGCCAAGTTCGTACTACTGATTTTCCTTGCGCGACAGATTTCGAAATACCGCGAGTCGCTGAAAGACTTTGACACGTTCAAAAAACTGTTATTGCCAGTTGGCGTGATTTCAATCTTGATATTCCCCGAGAACTTCTCCACCGCCGCTCTGGTTTTCTTATCCTGTATGGTTCTGATGTATGTGGGCGGGGTGAACAAGAAATATCTCTTGCGGACTTTTTTGCTTGTAGCAGGCGCTGTGGCTTTGTTCCTGATCCTTTGTTTCGTGCTAAAAATCGAATTATTCCGAAGCGAGACATGGGTGAACCGCATCAACGAATGGCTCAACAGCAACAAGGATGAAGTCACTCAGACCAATATCGCCAAGATAGCCATCGCTTCGGGCGGGTTGCCCGGGGTGGGCATAGGCAACACCGTTCAGGGACGCTACCTCAACGAGTCGCACACCGACTTTATCTATTCCGTAATAACGGAGGAGATGGGCTTGGTTTGGGTGCTGCTCATTATAGCCGCCTATCTGATTTTCTTCATACGCTGCATGAGCGTGGCGCGCAATTGCGATTCGTTCTTCGGACAGCTCACCGTGGCGGGACTCGGATTCCTCATCACCTTCCAGGCCATGGTGAACATGGGTGTGGCCACAGGCTACCTTCCGGTAACGGGACAGACATTGCCGCTGGTAAGCTACGGAGGCACCTCGTATGTGCTCACCTGCTGCGCCGTGGGGGTGATACTCTCTATCAGCAACCATAACATTAAGAAAAAACGGCTTGCCAATCAGCAGGTGGTGGAAACAGAACAAACAGAAACAGAAGATATTAACACAGAAAACAATACCGAAAATGAAAGCGATAATTAGTGGAGGAGGAACCGGGGGACACATTTTCCCCGCCGTGGCCATTGCCAACGCCATCAAGGCGCGCTATGCCGACGCCGACATCCTTTTCATCGGTGCCGAAGGCCGTATGGAGATGGAGAAAGTGCCAGCCGCGGGCTACCCCATCAAAGGTCTGCCCATAGCCGGACTGCAACGCAGCCTCAGCCCGAAAAACATAATAAAAAACCTTGCCGTGCCTTTCAAACTGCTGAAAAGTCAACGCATGGCAAAAAAGATTATCCGCGATTTCAACCCCGACATAGTGGTGGGAGTGGGAGGCTACGCCAGCGCCCCCACACTGAAAACTGCCGCCAAGATGGGCTACCCCACACTGCTGCAGGAGCAGAATTCCTACCCGGGACTCACCAACAAGATGCTTTCGGCCCATGCCGATGTTATCTGCGTGGCTTACAACGGTTTGGAAAAATTCTTCCCTGCCGAGAAGATAGTGTTCACCGGCAATCCCGTGCGCAAGGTCATCGAAGATATGAGTGTGACCAAGGCCGAAGGCTGCGCCACTTTCCAAGTCAACCCCGACAAACGTATCATCCTCTCCGTTGGCGGAAGTCTGGGTGCACGCACCATCAACGAGACACTCTGCGCCAATCTTAAATATTTCATCGACAACGACATACAACTGATTTGGCAGACCGGCAAAGGCTACTACAAACAAGCCAAAGAGGCTGTGGAGGCCGCCGGCGCCACCAATAATATTAAGGTGTGCGAGTTCATCTCGCAGATGGACCACGCCTACGCCGCTGCCGACGCAATCATCTCGCGCGCCGGCGCCATCTCCATCTCGGAGCTGTGTCTCGTGGGCAAGCCCGTGATACTGATACCCTCGCCCAACGTGGCCGAAGACCATCAGACCAAAAACGCCATGGCACTGGTGAACAACGGTGCCGCCCTTATGGTGCGCGACGCCGAAGCCATGACCACCCTCTGCCCCACACTCGACAGCCTTGTGGGCGACAGCGAGAAACAGAAGGCAATGTCCGAAGCAATTTTGAAGATGGGCATGCGCAACGCCGCCGACAAAATTGTGGACCAGATTGAAAAGATTTTGAAAAAATAACGACAATGACTGAAAGTCAGAAGACATATTATTTCCTCGGCATCGGCGGCATCGGAATGAGCGCCTTGGCACGTTATTTCCATTCGCTGGGATACCGTGTTTGCGGCTACGACCGCACCCGCACCGCCCTCACTCGACAGCTCGAGGCCGAAGGCATGGAAATCCATTACGAAGAGGATATCAATCAGATACCCAAGCAGTTGGATTTGGTGATATATACCCCCGCCATCCCTGCCGACAACCAAGAGTTTGTTTATCTGCAACAGCTCGGCGTGCCGGTGAAGAAACGCGCCGTGGTGCTGGGCGAGATTGCCAACGCAAAAAAATGCATAGCTGTGGCGGGCAGTCACGGCAAGACCACCACCACCGGCCTGATAGCCCACATACTGCACAACAGCCATTTGGGATGCTCCGCCTTTTTGGGCGGCATAGCCAAGAATTTCGACAGCAACCTTGTGGTGAACCACGACAGCGAATTCGTGGTTGTTGAGGCCGACGAGTACGACCGCTCTTTCCTACAGCTTACCCCGCTGTTTTCGGTGATAACCTCCGCCGACCCCGACCACCTCGATATCTACGGCACACACAAGAACCTGCTCGACGCTTTCGCCACCTTTGCCAACAAAACCAACCCCGAAGGCGGTTTGATACTCAAAAGCAGCCTCGATTTCGAGATAAACGAGAACATACCCATGGCCCGCTACTCTTTCGACGACCTCGAGGCCGAATACTACACGTGGAACGTGCGCAACTACAAAGGCAACTACTATTTCGATTTCCACACCCCCGAAAAGGTGTATTACGACATCGAGATGATAGGCTCTCCGTTGTACAACATCGAGAACGCCGTGGCGGCCATGGCCGTGGCTTTGAAATGCGGTGTCACCGAAGATGAGCTGCGTGCCGCCGTTAAGTCGTTCCAGGGCATACGCCGCCGTTTCGACTATCGCATCAAAACCCCCGACTTCGTGTTCATCGATGACTACGCTCACCATCCGCACGAGATAGAGACCTGCATACAGTCGGTGAAACTGCTTTATCCCGACAAGCGTGTGGTGGGAGTGTTCCAGCCGCACCTCTATTCGCGCACAGCCAATTTCGCCGACGGTTTCGCGCAAGCCCTCATGCCTCTCGACGAGATAGTGCTGCTCGACATCTACCCCGCCCGCGAGAAACCCATCCCGGGCGTAACTTCGCATCTTATACTGCACAAAATCAACAAGATGAACAAGTACCTCTGCAGCAAGGAGGACCTCTGCGACATTTTGGTGGCCCTCTATCCCGAAGTGCTTGTTACCATGGGCGCCGGCGACATCGACGCGCTGCTGCCCGACATACAGAAAACGTTTGAGGAGGAACACGACATACATTAATATATAATATGAAAAGCCGTTACTCGAAATTATTGAAAATACTGCTGCTTGTAGCCGTTTTGGTTGTGATTGTGGTGGCCAACGTGTCGCACCGCAACACTGCCATAAAGGAGGTGGCCGTAACTGTCGATTATTCGGGCAACGACACCCTTGTCACCGCTGCCCAGCTGCGTGGTGCGGTGTTGCAAAAGTACCGCGACATCAAAAATCAGCCTGTCGGCGATGTTGATCTGGAGGGCATCCGCAAGGTGGTGAAAGCCAATCCATACGTGGAGGACGCCACCGTCTCGGTATCGGTAAGCGCCGAGGTGATGATAAGCGTAACCCAACGCTCGCCACTGGTGCGCGTGTATTCGAAAAACACACAGTTCTACCTCGACAACTACGGACGTTACATGCCCATCAGCTCGGTGAAAAACCAAAGGGTGATTATCGCCAACGGCTTTATTAAAAAGGATTTCCCAGGCAAGCCCAAGGACCTTGACCTTGAAAAACTTATGGCAGCCGACACCATGGCAGCGAACTTCGGTATAGTTAAAATCTATTGCCTCGCAAAATACATCAACGCCGACGAAAAAGCCAAAGCCCTCTTCGACCAGATTTATCTGAACGAGAACGGCGACCTCGAGGTAGTGCCAAAACTTGGCGACCACGTGGTGATTATCGGCGGCACCGACCATCTCGACGAAAAATTCGAGAACCTCTACGCCCTTTACGACGACGGTTTCTCGAAAGTCGGATGGGACAAATATTCGTTTGTAAATTTAAAATACATTGATCAAATAATTTGTACTAAAAAACAGTAATTGTTATGGATAAACAAATAATTGTAGGGTTGGACATCGGTACAACGAAAATTGCCTGTCTCATAGGAGTACGGGACGAAGAAAACAAAGGCAAAATCAAAATCATCGGCCACGGCAAAGTGGCGTCGGTGGGCGTGGAACACGGTGAAGTGAGGAATATCCTCGACGCCACCGAATCGATAAAACAGGCTGTGGCAATGGCCGCCGAGGAGGCCAACTGCTCGGTGAAAGACGTGTATGTGGGCATAGCCGGACAGCACATCCAAAGCCAGAAAAACCGCGGTATGATAAGCATATCACAGCAGCAGCCTTTTATCGAGGAGAAAGATGTGAAACGCCTTATCGAGGAGCAATACAACATACCCCTCGACCCGGGTGTGGAGATCATCCACATCTTCCCGCAGACTTATTTTGTGGACAACGACGAACTCCGCGACATCAACCCCATCGGTTGTTCGGGAGTGCGTCTGGCTGCCGATTTCCACATCGTCACCGGAAAGACAAACAACATCAAGAACATCATAGCCAGCGTGCATAACGCCGGGCTTAATGTCAAGGGCATCGTGCTGGAGCCTATCGCCTCCGGAATGGCCGTGCTTACGCAGGAAGACCGCGACGCAGGTGTGGCTCTCGTCGATATAGGCGGCGGCACCACCGATGTGGCCATCTTCACCGAAGGCGTTATCCGCCACACCCACGTGATACCCCTTGCCGGAAAATCCATCACCGAAGACATCAGGAAAGGCTGTACCGTTATGCCCGACACCGCCGAGCGTCTTAAAGTGCAGTTCGGCTCCTGTATGCCTGAGTGCGTCCCCGACGAAGTGGTGTCATTCCCCGGCATCCGCGGTTCGTCGCCTCGTCTTGTGGAGGTAAAAACCCTCGCCAACATCATAAAAGCACGCACCAACGACATCATCGACCTCGTACACTGCGAAATTGTCGAATCCGACACCGAGAAACAGCTTGTGGGAGGCATTGTGCTCACCGGCGGCGGCGCCAAACTGAAGGACATCGTTAACTACACCTCGTACAAAACGGGCATTGGCACACGTATCGGCACCCCCGACGAACATATCACCATAACTGCCGAAAGCAAGAGCGCCGACATCTCCGACCCCATCTACGCCACGGGTATCGGCCTGGTGCTCTATGGTTTCGAAGAAATGGACAAAGAACAGGAAAAACTGAAAACAGAGAAAAAGCCCGAACCGGAACCCAAGCCCGATGACAAAATTAGTCCCGACATACTCGACGAAACTCCCGAAGAACCTGTCGCACAACCCCAACCCGACGAAGGAGACAAAAAAGGGAAGGGGAAAGGCAAAGGTTTTATAGGAGCTGTGGACAAATGGCTCAAGGATTTCCTCAAAGACGAAAACGTGGATTGATTTGTTTATCCTAATACAATAATCAGGGGACTTCCGGAAGTTATTGACGGGAGTCCCCATTTTAAACTAAATTACTATGGAATTTATAGCACCAAAAGAATTATCGTCCTACATCAAGGTTATAGGTGTGGGCAACGGCGGCATCAATGCCGTGAACAATATGTGCCGTGAAGGCATCAATGGAATCGACCTCATAGTGTGCGATACTGATGCAGTATCTTTGGCAAAAAGCCCGGTAAAAACAAAAATACAACTCGGTGAAGGTATGGGAACGGGCGGAAAACCTGTTTTGGCAAAACAATTCGCCACCGAAAACGCCGAAACTATCAAAAACGTCTTTGTCGAAAACACCAGGATGCTTTTCATTATGGCAGGAATGGGCGGCGGTACCGGCACAGGAGCGGCACCCGTTATCGCAAAGATTGTCAAGGAGATAGATACCAAAGACGAGTTTGTTCCCAATATCCTTGTGGTGGCCGTGGTCACCCTGCCTTTCCATTTCGAAGGTAGGGAGCGCCTGGCTCTGGCACAGCATGGGCTCGACGAACTGCGCTCAGTGGCGGATGCACTAATAGTCATCGACAACAACAAGATGATTGAGGGTGAGCATATAAAATTCAGCCAGTGTTTCGCCAAATCGGATGAAATGATGTTTTCACCAATCAAGAACCTGACCTCAACACTAACTTGCGACGCGTTGATTAACTGCGATTTGCGCGATATAGATATTTCGCTTAGAAATGGCGGCGACACCTTTATGGGCGTTGGCGTGGCCAAAGGCGAAACGCGCAGCTTGGACGCCATGCTGCAGGCCTTGCAGAAACCGCTCACCGTTATTTCTGATATGTCCGAAGCACGTACAGTTTTCTTGCATTTCAGTTTTAGCAAAGAGCACGATCTCACAAATGATGAGTTGGGACAGGCCTTCGACTATTTCAACGGGGTGTGTGTGCGGCAGCCAATTGTAAGGTATGGCGTGGGCTACGACGAAACCCTTGGCGAAAGTGTTAAGATAATTGTTGTGGCAACGGATATCCAGCCTACAAAAAGGGATCTAGATGAACGCTTGTTAGGTGATCCAAGGCCTATATACTAACCCCAAAAACAGTTATCAACAAAAACTAACAAAAATCTGTTGAAAACAAGATTGGCAAAGGCTTTAATAAAAAAAATATAAGTCGTAAATTTACAAATCGTTTGTCTGTAATTAAAAGATTATAAATTATTGAAATACAAAGGCATATATGACAGCACCTATGAATTTTATAGCACCAAAAGAGGAATCTTCGTACATTAAAGTGATCGGCGTGGGCGGCGGCGGAGTAAATGCCGTCAACCACATGTGCCGTCAAGGCATTGTGGGAGTGGATTTTATTGTATGCAATACCGATGCCAAATCTTTGGCAAGCAGCCCCGTAACTTCGAAACTGCAACTTGGCGAAGGCTTGGGAGCCGGCGGAAGACCCGAAGTGGCTAAAGAATACGCCGAGGAGGCCAAAGACCGTATCAAAGAAGAACTTGCCGGCACCAGGATGCTCTTCATAACAGCTGGTATGGGCGGCGGCACAGGCACAGGCGCCTCTCCGGTTATCGCCGAGATAGCCAAAGAGATAGAGACAAACGACCCGCACATGCCCGAAGTGCTTGTGGTTGCCATAGTTACCATGCCTTTCCGCTTCGAGGGCCAGGCCCGCTTGGATCAGGCTCAGGCAGGTCTCGAGGCACTGCGTTCAAAAGTGGATTCCATCATCGTTATTGACAACAACAAGGTGTTCGTGGGTGAACGTATAAAATTCACCCAGTGTTTCGCCAAAGCCGACGCCGTGCTGCTTACAGCCGCCAAGAGCGTTGCCGAGATGATAACGGTGACCTCCTATATGAACGTCGATTTGCGCGACGTGAACAGCGTGATGTCGAAGAGCGGCACCGCAATAATGGGAGCAGGCATCGCTAGCGGCGAAAACCGCGCCATCGAGGCAATAGAAGAAGCCATGCGTTCGCCGCTGCTCAACGATATCGACATTACCGACTCGCAGAAAATACTGCTCCACATAACCTGTAGCGAGGAGTACGAGTGCGACAACGACGAAATTGAGGAAATAACCACCAAGATTACCACCACCTGCAAGAACTCACCCAACCTGAAAATGGGTATCGGTATTGACGATACTTTGGGCGAAAGCTTGAGAGTGATACTGGTGGCAACCGGTTTCCAAGCCAAGCCGGCAACCCCCCAACCCATTAATGTGGTGGATTTGAATTCTATCAAAGGTTTGGGCAGCAGGGATTTCCGTCGCTTGGACGAGGAAAAGAAATCTGAACAACCCGCAGTGGTAACCGATTTTGTACAACTCCCCAAGGCAGAGACAGAGGTTAAGCCCGTCGAGGCCGTGGCTCCTGCCGCAGCTCCCGAAACACGTGTGGTTCATCAGCTCGAAACCGAGACAGGGCCCGCCAAACCCGCTGTTGAGACTATTGCCAAGAAAGAGGATGCTCCCATTGATGATATCTTCACCGTTACCAGTCGCGAAGAGATGGAATCCGCCAAGGCTCAATCACAGCCCGGCACACTTTTCGCCCAGCCCCAGCCCGAGCCGGTGATGCAGGCACCTGCACCCCAGCCCGAACCCGTCAATGTCCGTCAGGAAGTTGCTGCCCCCGCTCCTGCAGTGGTGGAAACCATTGATGAACAGCAGAACAACGCCACAAAGGATTTGGTGATTTCAAGAATGGCTGGCATCAAAAAGCTGAAAGAGATAATGAGCACCCCCGGTGGCTTGAACGCCCTTGAAAACAAGGCAGCTTACGAGCGTCAAGGCATGAAGATACAGCAGGCCCCCGAAGCCGAACAGAGCGAGATGAGCCGCAACATCGTTGACAAAAACGGCAACATCGTGCCCAACGCCTACGTATTCACCAATGTGGATTGAATAACACACAATAGCTAACCAAAAACGGCATCCTCTCACGAAGATGCCGTTTTTTTTATGGCCAAAAAAAAGACCAGCTTTATGTGAGCTGGTCTTAGTTGTTATTTCCGAGTAATACTACAGAAGTTTCTTTTTTAGGGTGTCCAGCATATCGACGGTCATCTTGTCGAGGTCGTATTTAGGATTCCATCCCCATTCCTTGCGGGCGCACGAGTCGTCCATGCAGTTGGGCCAGCTGTCGGCGATGGCCTGTTTGATGGGTTCGGGTTCGTAAACCATCTCGAAATTGGGCACATATTTCTTTATGGCGTTGTAGATTATTTCGGGGTCGAAGCTCATAGCCGTCACGTTGAACGAGTTGCGGTGTACCAGTTTCGAGGGGTCGGCTTCCATAATGTCGATCATGGCGCTGAGGGCGTCGGGCATGTACATCATATCCATGAAAGTGCCTTTCTTGAGCGGGCAGACGAATTTCTCGCCTTTCACAGCAGCGTAGTAAATCTCCACAGCGTAGTCGGTGGTGCCGCCGCCGGGCAGTGTCAGGTTGGAGATAAGTCCGGGGAAACGCACCGAACGGGTGTCCACGCCGAAACGTGTGAAATAGTAGTCGCTGAGCAGCTCGCCGGTAACTTTGGTTACGCCGTAGATGGTGGCGGGACGCTGGATGGTGTCCTGCGGAGTCATATCGTGCGGGGTGCTGGGGCCGAAAGCGCCTATCGAACTGGGGGTGAACACGGCGCAGCCGAACAAACGGGCTACCTCAAGACAGTTCACCAAGCTGCCGATACCCACGTTCCAGCCGAGCATGGGGTTCAGTTCGGCTGTGGCCGAAAGTATTGCTGCAAGGTTGTAGATGGTGTCGATGTTGTATTTCTTCACCGCTTCGGCAATCTGCATAATCTGGGTGGAGTCGATGCGTTCGATGGGTCCGCGTTCGTAAATCTCGCCTTTCAAAGGACGCAGGTCGCTGCATACAACGTTGTCGTTTCCGTAAATGTCGCGCAATGTGCGTGTAAGCTCGGAGCCAATCTGTCCGCCGGCTCCCACAATAAGTATTTTTTTCATTATATTACGTTTAATTATTTGAACTACAGTTAATAACGCAGATTTTAGGGCTCTTTGTCCCCTTTTTTTGCAATTGCAAATTTACGTTATTTTTTTCGTTTTTGGACAATGCTAACAATAAAAAAATCGACCTTTTCGGAATAAAATTTCGCACAAATCTACAAAAAACGGAAAATCAGCAAAATAAAAAAACACCTTTTACGTTATTAAACGCATTATTGACAAAAATGGCACCGAAAAAACAAAAAAAGTCAAGGCCCAAGTCGCAGCCGTTGCCCGAAGTGACGCTGGAACAAGTGTCGCTCTTCGACGACAATCTGCAGCTATACCACGAGCAGCTCAAGGATATCGCCGCCGCCCGCGAGTACGTCTATCTGGAGACGTTCCGTTTCAACGACGACGCCATGGGCGAGCGTTTTGTCAAGGCTCTGGCCGAAAAGGCACGGCAAGGGGTTAAGGTGCGCGTGCTTGTCGACGCTTGGGGCACACGGCAGAAATTCAGCTTTTTCGACCCCATCATCAAAGCCGGCGGCGAGGTTAGGGCGTTCAAAAAACTGATACTTACGCTCAACTTCATCTCCGACAATCACCGCCGCGACCACCGCAAAATACTTGTCATCGACAACCGAATAGCCTACATCGGCTCGGCCAACATCACAGCCTACTCCCTTTCTTGGCGCGAACTCAACCTGCGCATCGCCGACCCCATGGCACGACTGTTCCAAAAGGTGTTCAACGACAACTACGTCATCTACAACCGCCTCGACCTCGACAAACTGCGTTTCAAACGCGACATCAACTATTACCAGATGTCGATAATCCAAGAAATACCATCGCGCGCCCGACAGAGGCTCGCACGCAGGTACGAGAGCATCATCGGCAACGCCAAAAAGGAGGTCATCATCGAAACACCCTATTTCCTGCCCAGTCCGCGACTACGCAAAGCCCTTACGGCAGCCGTGCAGCGCGGTGTCAAGGTTACGGTTATCTCGCCCCTAAAATCCGATGTGCAGACAGCCGACATAGTGCGCCGTCACACTCTGGGAGCGCTCTACCACAACGGCGTGGTGATGAAATTCTACACTCCCGGCAACCTCCACGCCAAGTGCCTTATGGCCGACGGCGAGGTGTTTTCCATCTCTTCGGCCAACTTCGATTTCCGCAGCTTCCAGCACCAGCACGAACTGGCGCTTATCGGCCGCAACAAACAGATTGCTGCCCTGCTCGACGAACATCTGCGGCAGACTCTCCAAAATTGCGTCGATTTCAACTATGAGGAATGGAGCAACCGCTCGCGTTTCGAACGCGCAGTCGAATGGATTCTATTCCCCCTCCGTTTTCTTATGTAGCTATTTAATTTATTGATAATTAGGATAAAACAAATTTTAACAATAAAAAAACATATCATTATACAATAAAAGAAGACTAATGTAGTTTTTTACTCAAAATCCGGAACCAAATCCGGTATAGTGAAATAAAAAGCATTGCCTATGGTAGATGAATACAACTTATCGGGAAACACCGGCACAACAAAAAACAGAATACGCAAAATGGGAGCAAGGCTCCAACCCTCGAAAATGGCCATACGTGCCATATTGATTTACGCCGGTTGTATGCAGCAGGTGAAAACCAGCACTGCGAAATTCGCACTTAATTTGAACTGAAAAAAGATGGCGGGTGTAACGGCCCGTTTATCGGAAAGGATTAAAGAGAGGCTTTGGGTCTCTCTTTTTTTTTGTATTATTTCAAAAACAGCCGCATATCCTCGTCGCAGCCCAGCAGGTTGTAGTCTATCATCTCGCGCACGGTCGAGGTTATGGTGCTTTCGTCGAGCGACGGCAGTCTAGTGCAGAGCGTTTTCACTGTCATCGGGTTGTTTTTCAGTATCTCGGTTATATCGTTACGAAGCTTTTCGGCGTTCTGCTCTTTCTGTTTGGCAATGCACACGTCACAGCGTCCGCACCGTATGTTGTTTTTCTCGCCGAAATAGTATAGCAATGCGCTGCTACGGCAATATTCGTTGCCTTTCACGTAGTTTATCATCGCGTTGATACGTACCAAGGCGTTCTCTTTCAAGGTTTTGTAGTTGACATCGCTTATGTACAGGCCGTTGGGGTTGATGCAGGGCGAGGTGAAAATAATCTGCGGGCAGGTCTCTTTCTCCTGGTAGTCTATGTAGTTCATTTTTTGTAACTTGCGGAGCTGTGCAACAATTGTCTCCTCGTCGAGGTACATCTTGCGGGCTATGGCCTTTTCGCTTATGCTGACGTGATTTGTGAACAGTCCGCCGTACATCCTCAGCATCAGTTTTATAAGGTCGTCGAAAGCGGTGTTGCCCACCTGGAAACGGTACAAATCTTCCTTGGAGACGGTTATCATCATGTGCGAGGTGGTCTCCTGCCTTTCGGGAAGCGACAGCAGCCCCTCTTTTTCGAGAAAACGCAGAGCGTTGTAGAAAGGTATCACCTGAAAACCATAGTTGTCGCAGATGGCGATGGGGTCGAAATTGAATTTCTGGTTAAGTCCCGACCCTTCGGGAATCTGATAGAAATTGCACACGGCTCGGTAGGCGTTGCGTATGTATTGCAGTGGGGGATAGGAGGTTGCGAAGTTCTGTCGCAGCTGGTCGATGTCGCTGTTGTTGTAAAGGATTATGGCGTAGGCCTGTTTCTCGTCGCGTCCCCCGCGGCCCGCTTCTTGGAAGTAAGCCTCCGGCGAGTCGGGCAGGTCGAGGTGTATCACGTATCGCACGTCGGGTTTGTCGATGCCCATCCCGAAGGCGTTGGTGGCCACAATCACAGGCGTTTCGCCGTCCATCCATTTTTTCTGTCGGGCGTCGCGGTCTTCGGTCTTTAGCCCGGCGTGGTAATACGATGCCCTTATCCCTTTCGAGGTGAGGAATTCGGCAATCTCCTGCGTGCGTCGGCGGTTGCGCACATACACAATTCCTGAGCCTTTCACCGCCACCATTATCCGCAGCATGCGTCCGTATTTGTCCTCCTCGTAGAAAGCCATGTAGGTGAGGTTGTCGCGGTAGAAGCTTTTTTGGAAGACGTTGCGTTTCTTGCCGAAAGCCAGCTTGTCCTGGATGTCGGCCACCACAGCCGGCGTCGCCGTGGCGGTAAGGGCCATCGTCACTGTTTTGGGATGGAAGGCGCGTATCTTGGCAATCTCCAAGTAGGGCGGACGGAAATCGTAGCCCCATTGCGATATGCAGTGTGCCTCGTCGATGGCGATAAGGCCTATCTTCATCTGTTTGAAAGCTTCCAGAAAGGCACGGTTTTTCAGACGTTCGGGAGAAACGTACAGGAATTTCATCTCGCCGTAAAGGCAGTTGTTGATAATGCGTTCGCTGTCGCGCAGGCTCACGCCCGACACCAGGGCCTCGGCTTTGATGCCTTTCTCTTTCAGGTGCAGCACTTGGTCTTTCATTAACGCTATCAGCGGCGAAACCACTATGCAGATGCCGTCGAGGGCCATGGCCGGAACTTGGAAACAGATGGATTTGCCGCCTCCGGTGGGAAGCAGCGCCAAGGTGTCGTAACCCTCTAAAACGGAGTTGATTATATCTTCCTGCAAAGGTCGGAATTTGTCGTAACCCCAATATTTCTTAAGAATTTCGTGTATTGTCATACATTATATATATAGGGTGGCGACAAAATGTTCTATTCCTCCGAAGGTATCGAGGAATTCCATCCTTGCGAGGTGAGTTCGATGGCGGTGTTTTGCGGTGTCACCATAATGGCTCCGCGGTTTTGTTCTGTGATGTGGCCCACAATGGCAACGTTGGGACACTCTTTTATTTTTTCGTAATCGGATTGTTTTATCGAAAAAAGCAGTTCATTGTCCATGCCTCCGTTCAGCGCCAGCGATACGGGTAACATGTTGGTTCCGAAATCGCTGCACACGTGCGAGGTGCCGTAGTCGATAGGTATGCGCTCTTCGTAAATCTCGCATCCGCAGTGCGAAATGCTGCACAAACGCATTGCGGCGTCGGCCAGTCCGTCGGCGACGTTGGTCATAGCCGTCGGCACTATGTCGTTCTCGGCAAGCCATTTCACTATGTCGGTGCGGGGTTCGGGTTTCAGAAAACGTTCCAGCACATATTCGTGCGACGCGAAGTCGGGTTTGAAATCGGGGTTGGCTTTGAAGGTGGCTTTCTCGCGTTCGAGTATCAGCAGTCCTGCGTATGCCGAGCCGAAATCGCCCGAGGCGCACAGCAGGTCGTGCATCTGCGCTCCGCCGCAGCCTGTCAGGCGGTCCTTGTCGGCCTCACCGATGGCGGTGACGGAGATGGTAAGTCCGCTCATACTCGAGCAGATGTCGCATCCCGCGAGGTCGCTGTCGTAGCGCTGGCAGATGCGGTGTATGCCGGCAAAGAGTTCCTCCAAGGCCTCCACCGAATAGCGGCTTGATACGGCCATATTCACCATTATCTGCCGCGGCAGGGCGTTCATCGCCACAACTTTGGCCATAGCCAAGGCAACGGCTTTGTAGCCAAGATGTTGCAGCGGGGTGTAGGTCATGTCGAAATGTATGCCTTCCACCATCATCGCTGTCCCCACGATGCTTATTTTTTGTCCGCTTCCGGTGGCCGAGGCGTCGTTGTCCAGACCCTTCACGGTGGATTTGTCGCGTGTCTCGAAATCCTGGGTGAGACGCTGTATCAGGGCGTTCTTGCCCAAAGTGCCTATGGACGTGGTTTTTATGTTGTCCTGTCCGGTCATAAAAGGTTATTCGTTTTTGGTTGTTTCTTCTGCAATGGCTTTGGTCTCGCCTTCGGCAATGGCATTGTCTTTGTTTTCGTTGATGCGGAATTTTATTATTTTGCTTTCGCCGAAATCCTCGGTGTCGATAAGTATGTCGTCGCCGTTGTGGAGCGAGGAGCGGATAATCTCTTCGGCAAGCTCGTCTTCGATATATTTCTGGATGGCTCGTTTCAGCGGACGTGCTCCGAAGTTGGGGTCCCAGCCTTTTTCGAGCAGGAAGTCCTTGGCGCTTTCGCTGATGCGGATGGAGTAGCCCATCTCGTTTATCCTGCCGAAGAGTCCTTTCAGTTCTATGTCGATTATTTTGTGTATCTCGGGACGTTTCAGGTTGTTGAAAACGATAACGTCGTCGATACGGTTGAGGAACTCGGGGGCGAAGGCTTTCTTCATGGCCTTTTCGATAACGTCCTTTTCCATCTCGGAGCGGTTGCTCTCGCGTGCCGAGGTGTTGAATCCCACTCCTGTGCCGAACTCCTTGAGTTGTCGCGACCCGATGTTGGAGGTCATTATCACTATAGTGTTTTTGAAATCCACCTTGCGGCCCATGCCGTCGGTGAGCTGACCGTCGTCGAGCACCTGCAAAAGCAGGTTGAACACGTCGGGGTGTGCTTTCTCTATCTCGTCAAGAAGGACTATGGAATAGGGTTTGCGACGAACTTTCTCGGTGAGTTGTCCACCCTCTTCGTACCCCACATATCCCGGAGGCGCTCCTATCAGCCGCGACACGGCGAATTTCTCCATATATTCGCTCATGTCGATGCGTATCATAGCGTTCTCGGTGTCGAACAGATACTGAGCCAGCACTTTGGCCAGATAAGTCTTTCCCACGCCCGTGGGTCCGAGGAAAATAAAGGAGCCTATGGGTTTGTTGGGGTCTTTCAGTCCGGCGCGGTTGCGACGTATGGCTTTGGCTATTTTCTTCACCGCCTCGTCCTGACCTATGACTTTGCTTTGCAGGTCGTTTTCCATGGTGATGAGACGGTTGCTTTCGCTCTGCGCAATGCGTTGCACGGGCACGCCGGTCATCATGGCCACCACTTCGGCCACATCCTGTTCGGTGATGGTGATGCGTTTCAGCTTTTCGTCCTGTTCCCACTGCCGTTTCACGTCGGTGAGTTTGGCGTTGAGTTCGCGTTCTTGGTCGCGGTATTCGGCGGCTTCGTTGTAGTTTTTCTGCGCCAGCACCTCTTTCTTTTTGGCCACCACGTTGGCTATTTCCTGTTCGAGGGCTATTATCTCGGGTGGTACGTTGATGTTGGAGATATGCACACGCGCGCCGGCCTCGTCCATAGCGTCGATGGCTTTGTCGGGCAGCAGCCTGTCGCTGATATAGCGGTTGGTAAGTGCTACACAGGCTTCGAGAGCTTCTGGCGAATAGGTCACCAGATGGTGATCCTCGTATTTGTCCTTTATATTATTAAGTATGGTAAGTGTCTCTTCGGGCGTTGTGGCATCCACAAGCACTTTCTGGAAACGGCGTTCCAAGGCACCGTCCTTTTCAATGTACTGCCGGTACTCATCGAGGGTTGTGGCACCGATGCACTGCAGTTCGCCGCGTGCCAGTGCGGGTTTGAACATATTGGAGGCGTCGAGCGAGCCTTGAGCTCCTCCAGCGCCAACGATGGTGTGTATCTCGTCGATGAATACTATGATGTCGGGGTTCATCTCCAGCTCTTTCAGTATGGCTTTCATACGTTCCTCGAACTGTCCGCGGTATTTGGTGCCGGCCACCAGCGAGGCGAGGTCGAGGGTAATGACGCGTTTGCCGTAGAGTGTGCGGGGCACTTTGCCTTCGCTGATGCGTATGGCGAGGCCTTCGGCGATGGCCGATTTTCCTACTCCGGGTTCGCCTATAAGGATGGGGTTGTTTTTCTTGCGGCGACTCAGAATTTGGGCGATGCGCTCCAGCTCTTTCTCGCGGCCTACAATCGGGTCGAGACGTTTCTCGGCTGCAGCTTTTGTAAGGTCGCGTCCGAAGTTGTCCAAAGCAGGAGTGCGGCTGTTTTTGCTGCCGGGGTTATTTTGTCTGCTTTGCGAAGAAGCGTTGCCGGCACCGAAATCGTCGTCGTCTTCGTCATCGTCGTCGTCGAAAGAGGCACTCGACTGGAAATCGGGGGCGGCGCTTGTGTCGTCGGGATAGGCTTTTGGACCAGGGTTGTTATTAGCGGTGGTGCACAGCGATTTGGCTTTTTCGAGGTCGAGGCCTTGTTCGGCAAGCATCTGGGAAACGATGTTGTCGTTGTTGCGTAGCATGGCGAGCAATATGTGTTCAGTCTTCACTTCGGGACTTTTGAACTCCTTGGAGATAAGGAAAGAGAAACGGATGATGTTTTCGGTTTGTTTCATAAAAGGCACTTCGTCGTCGGCGGAGTATTTCACGTTGTCGCTTATCGAGGCCAGAGCCTTCTCGATACGTTGGCGGATGCTTGCAGTGTCGATGTTGGAATTGTTGAGAATTTTCATGCCGGAGCATTCCTTTTCGCGCAGCATGCCGAGAAACAGATGCTCAACGCCGATGTTCTGGTTTTTCAGGCGTATGGCTTCATCGCGGCTGTTGGTTATCACTTTCACAGCGTGGGGGCTTAGTTTAGGCTGATTCATATTTTATAGTGCAGGTTGTTATTGGTTGTTTTCGATAAAAATGTTTGACGTACAAAAGTTTATGATTAGTAAAACGCTAAAAACATACTTTTTTCATCGCTTCAAAGTTACAAAAATAATGTTGAATTTTTATGAGAAAAAACGTCACAATTTTCAACAGAATTGTGTTTATTTGGCATGATTATTATTTGTACAACGGTCTAATAACTGCATTATTCAAAAAATATTGCACAAAAATTATTTTTTTAATTAATTGAAAATGAGGTATTTGTAAAAAAAATATAAAAAAAATGCATTTTATAGTGCTATATTTGGAAAAAAAAATGTAACTTTGCAGTGTCCTTTTTGCGTAAAAAAGGGCATTGCCTTTTGTATATAACGGCAATAAGTGTTCTGAAATAATTGAAAAGTATAACATAAATAACTGATAGTCAAATGAAAAAAACATTAAAAATTGCATTAGTCGCATTCTTCTTGATGGGTGTTAGCGCTACCTATGCTCAAGAAGATACTGCGGAGTACACGCCGCTGACTCGTTACCCCCATTACAGCTTTTGGAGCAACTGGTCAATTGGCTTAAACGGAGGTTGGACTTGGCGTATCCAGAAAGAAACCATGGATCCAGCTATTAATGCCTTTAACCCGCACGAACGTTGGGGTTGGGGTATCGGTGGTTTCTTAGCAAAAGAACTGAACTACATTTGGGATGTTCGTTTTCAAGCTATGTATGCCGATGTCGACACCAAAATCAAAAACGGCAACTTGTATAGATTTAATCCCGATTTGGGGGCTTACGCTAACAACCTTAACTATGTTGGTGAGCACTTGAATTTGCAAGTTGATTTCACATTCTCTATCATTGACGCTATCAAGGGTTTCAGAGATCCTTATAGAAAAGTTCAATGGTATCTGCTTGGTGGTATGGGTGGTACATTGTTGCTCCCCGACAACGACAGAGTTGCAACTGATGGTTCTAAAGAAATGTGGTTGGGCAACTACTTCTACACAGCCAACATCGGAATGGGTCTTTCTTGGAGATTCGCCGATCATTGGTCTGTTTATGTAGAACCCACTGTTTACTCCTTGGCCGACTTCTCTCAAATCGAGAAATTCGACTTCGTGGGTAGCTACCTCTACATTCCCCTGGGAATTGAATATCACTTCGGCGTAACTGACGAAGACAAAGCCCGCATCGAACAGGAAAAGAACTACACCAAAGAGAATTTCGACAAGCTCACCAAAGATCTTGACGATGCTAACGACGAACTTGCAAAAGCCAAAGAACAGGAAAACAACCTGAAAAACAAAATCGCTTCTCTCGAAGACGAGAATGGCAAACTTAAAGACCAACTCGACCAGTCCGAAGCTGAGAACGGCCGTCTGCGCAATGCTCTGAAAAACGTGAAAGACAACCAGCAGAACCTCTACGGTATGCCTCTGTCTATCCTCTACCCGAACGATGTATGGAAAGTTCCTTCGGATCAGATGAGAAAACTCCAAGCTGTTGCTGAAGTTATGAAGAACAACTCCGACACCAAGTTCACCATCATCAGCTTCTGCGACGAACCCGCTAGCTACGAATACAACGACAAACTGTCCGAAAAACGTGCTAAAGAAGTTAAGAGACTTCTCGTTGAGAAATATGGTATCGACGAAGACCGTCTGAGCACAGAATGGAAAGGTAAACGCGAATGCTTCGGTGACTGCAAATTCAGCATCAACCGCAGAACTTCCTTCTACGTAAACATGGACGAAGAATAGTATTCAATCCAAAATATGAAAGAGGACTCAATCGAGTCCTCTTTTTTTATGCCTGCAATCGAATAAAAAATTAGAGCCTGCCGTGTTGTGGCAGACTCTAACTTTGTTTTAATTCAGTGTGTAATTATTGTTTTTTTGCGTTTAAAGCGGCTACCCATTCCTTGATGCGCTGCTCGTCCTTAAGTCGGCACACAAGCAACGATTTGCCGCTGTAGGCCACAAGGCATTCGTCCATGCCCTGCACGATGGCTTCCACGCCGGGTTCGATGTTTATCACGGTGTTTTTGCATTCCTCCACAACCACGTTGCCTTTCACGGCATTGTTTTCGGGGTCTTTTTTTGCGTGGGTGAACAAGGAGCCCCAAGTGCCTATGTCGCTCCAGCCGAAGTCTGCGGGGATGGTGTAGGTGTCGGGCGATTTCTCCATCACGCCGTAGTCGATGGAGATGTCGGGACAGCGGTGGAAGTTGTTACTGATGAACGCCTGCTCGTCGGCGGTGCCGAATTTGGCTTTGCCTTCGTCGAAAATCTCGGTAAGGTTGGGGATGAATTGGTTTAATGCCGACAGGATTCCTTCCATCGACCAGATGAAGATGCCGGAATTCCACAGGTAGCGTCCGCTTTCAAGGAACTGTACGGCTTTCTCGAGGTTGGGCTTTTCGGTGAAACTGGCTACCTTGGTTACTGCTCCTTCCGTGCAGTTGGCATCGGGGGTTTGTATGTAGCCGTAGCCGGTTTCGGGTCTTGTGGGCTTGATGCCGATGGTGAGCAGCGCTTTGCTGTTCTCCGGCTTGGAGACGAATTCAAATCCGGTGGAGATGATGCGTTGGAATTCCGCCTCGTTGGTTACAAGATGGTCGGCGGGGGTTACAACTATGTTGCAATCGCTGTTTTGTGCCATTATATGGTAAGCGGCGTAGGCGATGCAGGGAGCGGTGTTGCGGCGCATAGGCTCGCAAAGCACCTGGCTTTCGGTGAGTTCGGGGATGTGCTGCAGCACAAGGTCTTTGTACATGGCGTTGGTCACCACCAGAAAATTCTGTGGCGGCACTATGGGCAGAAACCTCTCGAAAGTGCTGCGGATAAAGCTTTTTCCTGTGCCCAGGATGTCGAGGAACTGCTTGGGACACTCTGTTTTGCTTACCGGCCAGAAACGGCTTCCGATGCCTCCGGCCATTATTATACAGTAGTTGTTGTTTTGCATGGTGTTTGTGTTTTTTGAAAGTGCAAAAATACGATTTTTTTTTCATACGGGCAAGAATGGATGAGAAAGCTTGCTATTTTTCCTGAACAAATCACTCATCACTAGTAAATAACCATATTCTTTATCACAGTTCACTTTCCCCAAACAAATCACCAGTCACTAATCAATTTATTCTCCGCCTACGGCTATCAAAAAATCCAATGGATTTTTCTTCATCACAAAAAAATCGTATATTTGCAGGTTAATTATAATTAGTCGGTCGTGGGTTAAACGGCTGACAGATAGTGATATATATAATTTTTTATAACAATGTCCGATAAGTATAACGAGTACAAGCAATTAGACATGACCGCTCTCGGCGAGGAAATCCGCCGTTATTGGGAAGAAAACGACACCTTCCACAAAAGTCTCGAACTCTCCGAAGGGAAAACGCCTTTTGTATTCTACGAAGGTCCTCCGTCGGCAAACGGAGTGCCTGGCATTCACCACGTTATGGCACGTAGCATAAAAGACATATTCTGCCGCTACAAAACCATGAAGGGTTTCTTTGTGGACCGCAAAGCCGGTTGGGACACCCACGGTCTGCCCGTGGAACTCGGCGTGGAGAAAAAACTCGGCATCACCAAGGAGGACATCGGCAAGAAAATCAGCGTGGACGACTACAACCGCGCCTGCCGCGAAGAGGTGATGAAATACAAGGACCTTTGGGACGAACTCACCCGTAAAATGGGCTATTGGGTGGACCTCGACAACCCATATATCACTTTCAAAAACGAATATATCGAAACTCTGTGGTTCCTGCTCAAAGACCTCTATAACAAAGGCTTGCTGTACAAAGGCTACACCATCCAGCCCTTCAGTCCCGCCGCTGGCACAGGCCTCAGCTCGCACGAGCTCAACATGCCTGGCTGCTACCGCGACGTGAAAGACACCACCTGTGTGGCAATGTTCCATCTCAAAGCCAATCAGACACTGCCTTTCGGCGTGGATGTCAAATCTGAAGATGTGAACGTTCTGGCATGGACCACCACCCCGTGGACATTGCCATCGAACACCGCCCTCGCCGTAGGTCCCGGCATCGAATATGTGCTGGTGAATACCTTCAACCCCTACAGCGGCGAACCCATCAACGTTATTGTGGCCAAACCTCTGCTCAACAGCATGTTCCCCGCCGAAAATGCCAACATCCCCTTCGAGGAATACAAGGTTGGCGACAAGAAAGTGCCCTTCCGCGTGCTCGGCAACGCCGTCAAAGGCAAGGAACTCAAGGATTTGGAATACGAACAGCTCATACCGTGGGTGAACCCCGGCGAAGGTGCTTTCCGCATCATCCTCGGCGACTACGTTACCACCGAAGACGGTACCGGCATCGTGCACATAGCACCCACTTTCGGTGCCGACGACGACCGCGTGGCCAAGCAGGCCGGAGTGCCGCCCCTCGTGCTTTTCGACAAGGACGGCAAGCAGCAGCCCATGGTGGACCGCACCGGCAAGTTCTTCCTC
>JAEEGF010676550.1_pt1 | contig 61748 bp, 44 predicted proteins | sample 9134171 | NCBI WGS metagenome assembly JAEEGF01 (sample SAMN16246542, study PRJNA631951) | gut metagenome | biome: gut microbiome; feature: rumen; material: AP-attached | host: Bos | place: Iran: Karaj | collected 2018-10 | reverse complement strand
ACTGTCACGGCCGGGAAACCGTGACAGCCCCTGATCTTTTTCGTTTTTTGCCTGAAAAAACATCATTATATCGAGCATTTCAGTGCAAAAACGGCACGGTCTCGTGCCGAGAAAAATGTCGCAGGGGTGTTTAAAAACTCGTTGCACGAGTTTTTAACCCCCCCCTTTTTATGTAGCGTCGCGTCCGCAGTCACCCCTGCGGACGGTCGGCAAAACACCCCTGATACCAGCCCTTCTCAAACATTTTCCTGTCGATCATATTGAGGACGGCGGTCTTTTTCCGGCTCCATTCGGGGGCGGCGAGCAGATCGCCGGGAGCGTCGCCGGTGAGTCTGCCGATGACAGTCTTTTCGGGGAGGAGCGTCAGGGCGCGGCAGACGGCGTCGACATATTCCTCCCTCGTCATCGGCGTGTATCTCCTTTCGGAAAGCATCTTCTCCATCGGGGTGCCCTTCAGGACATAGAGAAGGTGGATCTTCACCTCGTCGGGAGCGAGCGCGGCAAGATTCCTTACCGTCTTTTCCATGTCCTCCGCCGTCTCCCCGGGCAGACCGAAGATGATATGGACGGAAATCTCAGACTCCGGACAGAGCCTTCTCAGTCTGAAATAGCCCTCTTTGAATTCCTCAAAACCGTGTCCGCGCCGGATGAAGGCCGCCGTTTCGTCATTCGACGTCTGCAGCCCCAGCTCTACGGTGAGCGCCGTCTCGCGGGAGAGGCGGTCGAGGAGCAGGCAGGTCTCCTCGGGCAGGCAGTCGGCGCGCGTCGCGATATTCAGACCGACGACGCCGGGAAAGGAGAGGACCTCCCGGTAGACGGCCTCCAGCCTCTCCGCAGGCGCGTAGGTGTTGGTGTGTGCCTGCAGATATGCGATGCAGGAGGATGTGTCCCACTTTGAGGAAAGGGCGAGCCGTCCTGCGTCATACTGCTCTCGCAGAGTCATTCCCTGAGGAATGAAGTCGCCGCTTCCGCGGGAGGAGCAGTAGATGCACCCGAGGCCGTTTTTATCGATGTTCGGACATGAAAAGCCGGCGTCCAGAGGGATCTTTGCGACCTTCTTGCCGAATTTCTGCCGCAGACGGTATTCGTATGTCTGATACCGCTTGTTCGAATCGCTGAAGCGGTATGGGTTTGTGTCTTTCTGAGCCATCATCAAGTTAATGTCGGTCACCGTCACGGTCTTCCGGCAGTGACAGTTTCGGGGCTGTTAAAATAGTCTGACTTTTTTAACAGCCCCCGTCCTTTTTATTTCTTTTCTTCAAGCAGCTTTTCAGCCGCGGCGATCCTAGCGCATACGGTCAGGACCTTCATCGCCGACTCGACCTCCTCGTTTGAGGGATAGGTCGGAGCGATGCGGATGTTCGAGTCGTCGGGATCGATCCCGTAGGGATAGGTGGCGCCGGCGGGCGTAAGCTTTACGCCGACCGACCGGCAGAGCTCGTATGTCCTCGCCGCCGTCCCGTTCATGAGATAGAGCGAGACGAAATATCCGCCTCTCGGCTTCGTCCATCTGGCGATGCCGGTGTTGCCGAGGTCATCCTCGAGTGTCGACAGCACGATCTCGAACTTCGGCCGGATGATGCCGGCCAGGTCCTTCATATGCATCCTGATGCCGTCGGCCGAGCCGAAGTACCTGACGTGCCTGATCTGGTTTATCTTGTCGAAGCCGATCGTCTGAACGCTCAGTATCGGCTTTATCTGTTCGAGGTTGTGCACCGACGCGGCGAAGATCGCGACGCCCGAGCCTGGGAAGGATATCTTGGATGTCGAGGCGAAGTAGAAGACGCTGTCCTCGGTGCCTTGCTTGCGGCACTCGGTGAAGATGTCAAGCAGCGGAACGTCCTTTCCGAAGAGGCCGTGGACGGCGTAGGCGTTGTCCCAGAAGATGCGGAAATCGGGCGCGGCGGGCCTCAGAGAGGCGAATCTTCTCACTGTCTCGTCGGAATATGTCACGCCGTCGGGATTCGAATACTTCGGGCAACACCAGATGCCCTTTATGAGGGGATCCTCACTCACCAGCTTCTCGACTGCGAACATGTCGGGGCCTTCGTCGAGCATCGGGACGTTAATCATCTCGATCCCGAGAGACCGGCAGATGTTGAAGTGGCGGTCGTAGCCGGGGACGGGGCAGAGGAACTTTATCGGTCCCTGCTTGACCCAGGGGACGCATTTGCCGTCGGTGCCGGGAGTACCGTAGAGCATGCAGCGGCAGACGGTGTCGTACATGAGGTTCAGCGAAGAGTTTCCGGCGACGATTATCATCTCCTCGGGGATCCCTAGCAGATCCGAGAACATCTTTTTCGCCTCGGGGACGCCGTCGAGCAGACCGTAGTTGCGGTAGTCGAAGCCGTCGGCCGAGCGGACGTCGGCGGCGGTGGATATGCAGTCGAGCATACCGGTGAGCATGTTCAGCTGCGTCTTGCCGGGCTTTCCTCTGGAGAGATCGAGGTTGAGATTCTGTTTCGCTATCGCGAAGTATTCCGCTTTGAGCTCTTTGCGAACCGCCTCGAGCTGCTGACGGTTCATTCCTGAATACAACATCTGAAAAGGGCCTTTCTTCCGCTCTGTGCCGCGTATTCCGTGTCAGGGCGAGTATGATGTCCCGGACGCGTCCGGGGCGGAGTAAGAGAGAGAGAGAGAGAGAGAGAGAGAGATCAGAAATCCGCGCTTCCGGTGGTCCTCGGGAAGGCCTCGACGTCCCGGATGTTTGCCATGCCGGTTAGGTACATGATCATCCTCTCGAAGCCGAGTCCGTATCCGGCGTGCTTCGTGCCGCCGTATCTGCGCAGATCGGTATACCAGCTGTAGTCGGCGGGATCGAGGCCGAAGAAGGCGATGGCCTCCTCGAGCTTGTCCAGCCTCTCCTCGCGCTGCGAGCCGCCGATCAGCTCGCCGATGCCGGGGACCAGCATGTCGGCCGCCGCGACGGTTTTTCCGTCGTCGTTGCGGCGCATGTAGAAGGCCTTTATCTCTCTGGGATAGTCGGTGACGAAGACCGGGCGCTTGAAGATCTCCTCGGTGAGGTAGCGCTCGTGCTCTGTCTGAAGATCGATGCCCCACTTTACCGGGTAGTCGAACTTCTTGCCGCTCTCCTCGAGAAGCTTTACCGCTTCGGTGTAGCTGACGCGTCCGAATTCCGACGACGCGACCTTTTTCAGTCTGTCGAGAAGTCCGGGATCGACGAATTTGTTGAAGAATTCAAGCTCCTCGGGGCATTCCTTCATTACGTAGTTGATCACGTATTTGACCATCGCCTCGGCGTTGTCCATATAGTCGGAGAGATCGGCAAACGCCATTTCAGGCTCGACCATCCAGAATTCGGCCGCGTGGCGCTGGGTGTAGCTCCGCTCGGCCCTGAAGGTCGGACCGAAGGTGTAGACCTTTGCAAAGGCCATCGCGAAGGTCTCGACGTTCAGCTGCCCCGACACCGTCAGCCCCGTCTTCTTGCCGAAGAAATCCTTCGACCAGTCGATCTCTCCCTCGGGAGTGCGGGGAAGGTCGTCGGGATCGAGGGTGGTGACGCGGAACATCTCTCCGGCGCCTTCGCAGTCGGAACCGGTGATGAGTGGCGTGTGTACGTATACGAAGCCGTTCTCGTTGAAGAAGCTGTGGATGGCGTAGGCCGCCTTAGATCTCACCCTGAAGACCGCGCTGAAGGTGTTCGTCCTCGGGCGGAGATGGGCGATCGTTCTCAGATATTCAAGCGAGTGGCGCTTTTTCTGGAGCGGGTAGTCGGGCGTCGAGGCTCCCTCGAGCTCGACCTTCGTCGCTTTCATCTCAAAGGGCTGCTGGGCCCCCGGGGTGAGCTCGATGACGCCGGTGCAGACGAAGGAGGCGCCTACGTTCTGCTTTACCGTTTCGGTGTAGTTGTCAAGCTTGTCGGCCTCGAGAACGACCTGGAGGTTCGAGAAGAAGGAGCCGTCGTTGAGGGTCAGAAAACCGAAGCTGTTGCTTGCCCTGATCGATCTTGTCCAGCCCGCGACCGTGATCTCTTTTCCCGAGAAAAGTGACGGGTCGGCGTATATTTCCTTAATGGTGGTACGTTTCATTCTTTTGTTCCTTTGCCGGTTGATTAAGATGGCGCCCGGGATCCGCGAAAAGGGCTCTCGGGCGGAAAAATGAATTAAGAAGACGCGAAAAATGCAGAATTTGATATTTAATGAGCAATATTATAGCACATAACGGGATTTTTTACAAGTGTTTTTTATCGATTATTCAAAACGCCCCGGTGATCCGGCTGACGTGAGCCGGGCGGGAGAGGGATTTCAGGCTTTCCAGAAGTTCCCGAGGTCATCCCTGAGTTCCGCCGTCCCGCCGTAGAACCTGATATCCTTCCAGTGGGGAGGCATCAGTCTTCTGTATCTCTCCTCCGAATACCTCCGGTCGACGAGGATCACGCAGCCTCTGTCCGAATCCTGCCGGATCACACGCCCGGCGGCCTGGAGGACGCTGTTCATCCCCGGGAAGGTGTAGGCGTAGTCGTATCCGCAGCCCGACTTGACGTCGTAATATTCGCGTATTATGTTGCGCTCGGCAGAGAGGCCGGGGATCCCGGTACCGACTATCACCGTGCCGATGAGGCGGTTCCCCGGGAGATCTATTCCCTCGGAGAAGGACCCGCCGAGGACGCAGAAGCCCACTCTGAGGACTCCCCGGTCGTCGGCAAAGAATCTGAGGAACGCCTCTCTGTCCGCGGCGGTCATGCCAGGCTTCTGGATCGCCGTCCTGACCTTCGGATATCTTTCGGTGAAGGCGGTCGAGACCGCCTCGAGGTATTTGTAGGAAGGGAAGAAAACGATGTAGTTCCCGGCCTTAGCCGCGCAGACCGAGGCGATGACGGCAACGAGTTTTTTTACCGATCGGTCTCTTTCCTCGAGAGATGTCCCGACCGACGTCACCGCTCCGACAAAGAGGTTCTTCCGCGGGAAGGGGGAGGGAAGCGATATGCCGTATCCCTCTCCGCCTCCTCCGAGAACGTCGGAAAAATACTCGGCCGGCGTAAGGGTCCCCGAGAAGAAGACCGACGCCGACGCCTCCGAAAGGTACTCGCCGAGTCTCGCGGAGGGATCGAGGCAGAAGAGCTCTGCGGTCAGTACGCCCCTGTCGATGTAAATGTATGTCCGGTACTCTCTTCCGAATGCGGCCTCGGCGTCCGCCCATCCGGTACAGGCTCGCAGAAGCGCCGATGCGGCGGCAGCGGCTTCGGGAGAGGAGTGGCTTGCGAGCGGTATGTATCCGGCGCAGAGCCTGGCAAGAGAGACTGCAGCCTCCCCGAGCTTCGCCGGAGGGTCGGAGGAGAGGTAATAGCCCGATACGAGGCCTTCCTCATCCCGGACCGTAGTGTCTGAGCAGAGGGGGGAGAGGGCATCGAGCTCCTCCTCAAGCCTGACGCAGGCGTCGTAGAGCGGCTCATCCTCCCGCAGATAAGGCATGAGGGCAGAAGTGCAGCCCGCCCTCAGCAGAGCCGAGAAGGCGCTTCTCGCCCTGTCGGGGAGGTTGTGGGCCTCGTCGACCAGAAAGACATATCCGTCCCGAGATTCGCCGCCGAAGAAAGGCTTCAGCCTCGCTGAAGGGCTGAAGGCGTAGTTGCAGTCGCAGATGACGACATCGCATACCGAAGCCAGCTCGAGCGAAAGGTCGTATGGACAGACTCCGTGTTCCCTTGCCGTCTGCGAGATGACTCCCGGGGTATATCCTCTCCATCTTTCCAGGAGGGATCTGAGCGCATCCTCCATGGCTGTTGCAGGGGCCTTTGCCAGCGGGCAGGAGCCGGTGTCGCAGAAGAACTCTCCGACAGGCCGTCTCGCAGTGCAGATCTGATTCTTTGCCGTCAGCATGACGGTCCTCGCGAGAGAACCGCACTTCGCCAGTCTTTTCGCCGCGGCGAATGCCTCGCGGGCGGCGCTCGTTTTGGCGGTGAGCCAGAAGATACGGCGGAATCCCTCCTCTGTCACGGCTCTCAGAGCCCCGTAGAGGACTGATACCGTTTTCCCGATCCCGGTAGGCGCCTGAACGAACAGCCGCTTCCCGTGTTTCACCGCGGTATAGGTCTCGTCGATCAGAGTCTTCTGGCCCTCTCTGAGGGAGGTGTGAGGAAACTTCATTTTCCGCAGAGACGGGATGACGGTCTCTGCGCGTCCGATCTCGCAGGATGCTTTGAGGATCTGTCCTGACAGGAGTTTTTCGGTTCTTTTTTTCAGTTCCGGGGCGGACCGGCTTTCGGTGACGTCGGGGGCCGTCCGCGCCGTGAAGCCGGCGTCGGTCCTGACGGTTCTGACGGTCACGCTGTCCGTCCCGCGCGACGCTGCCAGCAGATATGCGAGCAGAAGCGCACGGTCTGAGGCCCTGCCTCCGCGTCCGGGGCGGGTGACGAACTCGATCAGTTCCGCCCTGCCGTCCGGGGTTATGACGACCGCGTCGGCGGTACCGTAGATCCTGAAGCTGATGCCGCCCGAGTCGGCTTCCGCTTCAAGCACCGGCGAGACCGAGATCCCTTCGACGCCCGCGAGCCTTCTTACCGCGAGAGCTGATATCCCGGCGGGGACGGACATGCCGGTCAGTTCACCGACGCTGACGAATACCGCTCCTCTGCCTTCCTTGTTCGATTGATATTTCATTCTGTTCAGCTCCTGAGCGCGCTTCTCGGCTTCCTGGTCCTGTATTCACCATTGGTGAAATCCGGCACCGCGACCGGCGCACCGCCCCGCGCGACCGATTCCTCCGACAGGCAGGAGACGGCCGACCAGGCCGCCATGTCGTAGACGTCGACCGGCATCTCGTCCCCGTTCCTCAGAGATCTGAAGAATTCCCGGACCATCAGGCCGTCCATTCCTCCGTGCCCCGAGCCGGTGTCGGCGGTCTTCCATTCACCCGGAAGAAATCTGTCATAATACCGCTCCGCGGTCCCCGAGTATCTCCGGTAGCTGTCCGGCGTGTCCTTCCCCGGCTCGTCGCCGTCGAGAAAGACGAGGCCGGTCGCCGCTTCGAACATTCCGCGGGTGCCTCTGACCGTCAGCTCGCGGCTGTAAAAGCGGGGCAGTGAGGTGTCGAGCCTCAGCGATATTGTCTCACCGTTCTCGCAGGTGATAACCGTGTTCACTATGTCGCCCTGTATGATATTCCCGGTAAGTCGGATCGCGTCGGGGTCTCCCGAGCGGCGCGCGTAGTCGGCAAGACCGGCAGGGCGGGACGCGACAGAGACTAGCGACAGCATGCGGTTCCCGCGGTTGATCCCGAGGATCTTCGCTATCGGTCCCAGCTCGTGAGTCGGGTAGTAGTCGCAGTTGTGGCGGCGGGCGTATTCCAGCCTGAAGCTGTCGCGGGCGGGCTTTCCGAGCAGGAATTCCCGCAGATCGTGGGCGTAGGCGCCCGAACAGTGGACGATATCTCCGAAGATCCCGGCCGCCGCCATCGATGCCGCCAGCGTCTCGTCTTTCCCGAAGCAGCAGTTCTCGGCGAACATCAGCGGCGTACCCGTCCTTCTGTAGGTTTCGACCAGCCTTTCGCATTCCCCGACCGACGCGGCTCCGCCGACCTCGATCAGGGAGGCGATGCCGGTCTCCATGCACCAGACCGCGATCCCGGCGTGCGAGGTCCAGTCGGTGGCAACGAGCAGGGCGTCGGGACGGACCGTCATCTCCCTGCAGTCGGAAAAGAGGGCGGGCCGGTCGGTGCTGTATTCCGAAACCAGCGCGGCGGCCCTTTCGCGTTTTTCGTGATCGGGGTCGCAGAGAGCGCATATATCCGCCTGCCCCGAGGGCAGGATCGCGTTTTTCAGAAGACCGAATCCGCGGCTGCCGAGTCCGGCGACGGCAAGTTTTATCCTTTCCAAAAAAAGTCTCCTTTCAGAACGCCGCAGGACCGCGGCGGGGTGACGGTCCGCCCGCGCCCGGTCTTTTGCGGTTCCGGAGCGGAAATTCGTGGAAATCTTCGCGGATGTGACCGCTTCACGCGCGAAGAATAAAAAAATATTTTACTATATTATATCAAAAAATAAGCTCCAAATCAAGAGCCGCTTGTAAGCGGCTGCACCCTTCTGCACTTAGGATGGTTCTTACCCGGACAGCACCGGCGGGCCCTTCATAACAGAACCGGAAAAAGCTCCAGCCCGGAAGGCGGCTGCGGCAGGCAGCGGATGGTGCAGGTTTCTCGAACCCCGGGATTTGTATTTTTTCAAGGCTTCTTTTCTGCTTTTCAGCATGAGTGCCGGAAAAACTTCTTAAAAGGATGATTGCAATTGCGCGTGAAATATGATAAAATAATATATTGAATTTCTATAAGCAGTTGCGTCGCCGTGCGTCACGCGCCCGGCGCGGAGGGAGGTCTTTTTCGCTTATGAGACAGCTTAAGATGGCTTGGAAGAACGACGGTCTGCCGCCGAAGGAGCCGCTGCTTCCCGCGGGCTGTTCGGTAAAGCCTCTGCCCGATGTCGAAAAGGGCGTCGAAGTCTGGCTCGACATAGTACAGTACGGCCTTTCAAAGGGGCTGAAGGACAGAAGCTACTACGACAAGAGCATGGCGTCCGACAGATACTCTCCCGAAGACACTCTCTTTGTTTTCTGCGACGGAGAGCCCGCGGCCACCGTCACCGTCATCTGCGGCGAGACCGAAGGAGGCGGCAGGGTGCACATGGTGGCATGCAAGCCGGGATTCCGCGGCAGGGGAATTGGCACCTGCCTCTCCGCGGTCGCAGTGTACGAGTTGAAGAAGCGGGGGGCAAAGCACGCCTACCTCACTACCGACGACTGGCGCGTCCCTGCGGTAAAAAGCTATCTGAAGGCGGGCTTTCTGCCGGATATCCCCGAAGGGGACGCCGAGATGTCGTCCCGCTGGGAAAAGGTCCTCGGGATAATCTCCTCGGGAAGGCGTGTCCCGAACGACGGGACTCTCTGATCCGCACTGCGAAAATAAACTTTTCATCCGCATCAATAATCTGAATAATAATTGCCAAAAGAGGAAAAAAACATGAAAACACTTGCAGAACGCCCGGTCATTACCGTTATCGGAAGCGGAATGATGGGATCGGCCATTACCTGGCCGGCGGCAGACAACGGATGCGAGATCAGGCTGGTGGGGACACCGCTCGACCGTGACATCATTTCTCACGCGAGAGAGAAAGCCGAGCACCTGACTCTGAAGCGGCCCTTCCCCGACGGCGGAAAGAATTACTCATACTTTTATTTTGAGGAACTCGACCGTGCCCTCGACGGCGCGGACATCACCATATGCGGAGTTTCCAGCTTCGGCCTCGACTGGTATCTCGAAAACGTCATCCCCCGCCTGCCCGACGGTCTTCCCGTCCTTTCGATAACGAAGGGCATGATACATACCGGCGGCGGAAAAATGATCTCATATCCCGAAAAGATGGAGGAGGTTGCAGAGAGCCTCGGGAAGAAGATCGATTTCATGGCGGTCGGCGGTCCCTGCACCTCATATGAACTGGCCGACCACGATCCCTCCTGCGTCACCTTCTGCGGCAGAAAGCCAGAGCTTCTCCGCGCAGTGAGAAGCTGGTTCGAGGCCCCATATTACCACGTCAGCCTTTCTGACGACGTAAGGGGAGTCGAATGCGCCGTGGCCCTCAAGAACGCCTACGCACTCGGCATATCGCTCGCGATAGGAATGTCCTACAAGCGCGAGGGAAGGGAATTCGAGCATTACAATTCCCAGGCCGCGCTCTTCGGTCAGGCTGTCAGGGAGATGCAGAAGCTGCTCGCCGAATGCGAAGGGAAGCCGGAGAACATCACTCTCGGCGCCGGCGACCTCTACGTCACCGTCTTCGGCGGCAGGACGCGCAGGCTCGGCATACTGCTCGGCGAGGGATACAGCTTTTCCGAGGCGAAGGCAAAGCTCGCCGGGGTCACCCTCGAATCGACTGCCATCGCCGCACGTACGGTCGAGGCTGTAAAGGAGCTTGAAAGGCTCGGAAGAGCCCGCCCAGAGGAGTTTCCGATGCTCCATCACATCGGACGTCTGCTTGACGGCGAGACGGGGATCACCGTCCCCTTCGCCGCCTTCGAGAGCGAGAGCTTTGAATAAAAACGGAGGAGCCCCCATGATTATAAAAAACGCCGTGATAAACGACGCGGTCAACAGAAAGCCATACAGAGGCGATATCCTTGTCAGAGACGGCAAGATTGTCTCGGTCGGCGGCAGCGCCGAACCGTCGGGAGACGAAAAGGTCATAGATGCCTCGGGGCTCTTTGCCTACCCCGGATTCGTCGACGCCCACAGCCACATCGGTCTTGACAACTACGGCGGTCCGACCGGGACCACCCACGACTACAACGAGATGACCGACATCCTTTCGCCCCAGCTGCGCGGCAGCGACAGCTACTATCCCCACGACGCGGCGATACCGGCCGCGCTCGCGGGAGGAGTGACGACGGTCGCCGCCGGCCCGGGATCAGCCAACGTGCTCGGCGGGACCTTCTTCGCGGTAAAGCTCTTCGGCAACACAGTCGAGGCCGCGACGCTGCGGGATCCCGTCGGGATGAAATGCGCCTTCGGCGAGAATCCGAAGCGCTGCCACAAAGACAAGACAGATTCGACCAGGATGACGACGGCGGCGAAGCTCCGCGAGGCGCTTTTCTCGGCAAGGGACTATATGATGAGAAAGGAGCTCGCCGGCGACGACCGCGCGAAGCTCCCGAAATACGATATGAAGGCCGAGGCGCTGATCCCGGTGCTTGAAGGCAGGATCCCGCTCAAGGCCCACGCCCACCGCGCCGACGACATAATGACCGCCCTCAGGATCGCCCGCGAGTTCGGCGTGAAGATCACGATAGAGCACTGCACCGAGGGACACCTGATAGTCGACGAGCTCGCCGCGGCCGGAGTCCCGGTAGCCGTCGGACCGACGCTCACCAACGCGTCGAAACTCGAGCTGATAAACAAGAGCTGGAAGACGCCCGGGATACTTGCCGCGGCGGGGATACAGGTGTCGATAATCACCGACGCCCCGGTCATCCCGCAGCAGTATCTGCCGCTCTGCGCCGGCCTCGCCGTAAAGGCGGGCATGGATCCCTTCCTCGCCCTTCTGGCGATCACGCTGAACCCCGCGAAGCATATCGGTGTTGACGACAGAGTAGGTTCGCTCGAGCCGGGCAAGGACGCCGACATCGTCCTCGCGGACGGCGACCCGATGATAAGCGACACCGCAGTCGTCAGGGTGATACTCGACGGCGAGATCAGAGTCTGACACGCACCTCCGGCGCCGGGACCTCCCGGGCCGGGCGGGACCGAAGTATGAAAGGAACCCGAAAAAATGAAGATAACTTTTCTTGGCACCAGCCACGGCTTCAACGAGCCGGGAAGATTCTGTTCGTCGGCGGTCGTGACCGTTGACGGAAAGCATTACGTCATTGACGCCGGAGCGCCGATAATGGGACTGCTTCCAACGCGCGGCTTTTCCTATTCCGCCGTCGCCGGCATCTTCATAACCCATAATCATTCCGACCATTTTCTCGGTCTTGTCGAGTTCATCAGGCAGATCGAGGGCTTCGGAGAGTTCGAGGGCATACACGTGAACGTCTATGTCCCCGAGGAATTCCCGTCGGCGGCCATCAACGTCTTCAATTTCGGCGATCCCGCAGGGAAGCCGGTCCCGCTGCCTGGAGGCGCTTCCTCGCGCAGAGACCCCGGCAGGAGGATCGATTTTATCACCTATCCCGATCCCGAGAGCGTCATCTTCGACGACGGCAGGGTGAAGATCACCGCCATCCCGAACATGCACATAGCCCACTCCCACTCCTTCCTCATCGAGGCCGAAGGCAAACGCGTCGTCTTCTCTGGAGACATGAAGAGGGACTTCCCCGACTATCCCGCGGTGCTTACCGAGCCGGGAGCCGCCGGAGGGAGGGTGAATCTCTTCGTCGTCGAGGGGGCTCACACGCGGCTCTGCAAGCCCGAGATCATCGAGATCTTCAGAAGGACGCGGACTCAGAGACTGATAGTTTCTCATGTCAACTATGCCTTCAACACCGAAGAGATGATCGGGAGCATGAGGGACGCCGTCGCCGATCTCTATCCTGTCGACGAGGCCTTCGACGGGATGGTCGTAAAAATCTGATTGATTTTCAATAATTGATATGATATAATAAAATGTCGCGCCGGCGGAGCGCCACCTTGGTGTTTCCGCATTCATGCGACAGAGGAAAACGAATGAAAAAACCTCAGCCAAAACAGCCTCTTCCGCTCTGGAGGAAGATCCTGGCCTGCGTCGCGGTCGCCGGAGTCCTGCTCTTCGTCCTCTTTGCGGGACTGAATTTCTATCGGTCGATCCAGAAGCTGGACAACTCGCTGAAATTCAACAGCTTCAGTTTTACCGGGCTTTACGATCTGATCACGGGAAGAAAGACCGAAAAAAAGGAGACCGTGACGGTCTCGGTCCAGGACGCCGCCGGAGTCAGGATAACCTCGCAAAATCCCGTCGAGGTCATCCCCGGAGAGCAGGTCGTATTCACATATGAGACCGATGAGGGGACTGTCATCGACAGCGTCATAGGCGCCGATTCCTTCGACGGTTCCGAGATAGTTATCTCTTCGGTAAGATACCCGACCACCGTCGCGATAAACTCGAGGATCCCGGTCAAGGGGACCTCGGTCTGCCGTGTCGCGGATTTCGGAGACGGATACGGAGAACTGCCCGGGACCGTGAAGACAGAGCAGAGCGAATCGCTCTCCGCCGTTACTCTCAGCTTCTCGGCTGAGGCGGAGGACTGCTTCGAGTTCGTCTGCTACACCTCCGGAGCGCCGGCGTCGGAGGGCGGAAAGGTCATTTCCGAGACTCCCGAGACCGTCCTGTCTCCCGCCGATCTCTCGGTCACCTATTACGCGAATTTCAGACGGACACACGCCTATCTGACAGTTGCAGAGGTCGACGGACTCGTCCTCAAAACGCCGGCCAGACTTAAGGCCGCCGTTGGAGCGAGGGTCTTCTTCGTCGTCGACACCGAGCGCGGAGCGGTCATAGAAAAGGCTCCCGAGGGCTGCAGGTTCGAGGACGGGATCCTTTATGTGGACAGTGTCTCGGGTCCTGAGCTTCTTGTCTTTGAGACGAGACGCCTTGCCAGCTATGCTCTGGCGGTCCAATCCTCTGATCCCGCCTCGGGCACGGCCACTTTGACTCCGCAGCCCGATGGAATGGCATGGGAGGGTGAGTTCTTTACCGCCAAAGCGGTGCCCGCGAAGAACCGCCAGTTCCTCGGATGGACGCGGAACAAGACACTTGAAGCGGGAGGAGAGATCGTCTCGGAATCGGCGACCTATCTCTTCACGCCGACTTCAGACTCGATCCTCTACGCCAATTTCGGAGTCGTTTACCATACCGTTTCGGTCGCTCCCTACGAAGGACTTGAGATAGTGTCGGAGAATCCGGCAAAATTCGTCGCGGGGACCGACGCCTCCTTCGAGTTCAGCCTGCAGCCGGGCTATTACCTCGACACCCTCCCCGAAGGGGTGACGGTCTACAACAGCAGTCTCGTGTTCAGTGATGTCTCTGAGGACACCGTCATATATGTCCACACCTGGAAGGACGGTTATCCGGAATTCGGATATTCCTGCGACAGCGCCTCCTTCGGAACAGTTTCCTCCTCGCATATCCCGGGCAGGTATTCCACCGGGACCCTGATAACCCTGAAGGTTACCGGAGGACGGGATCAGTTCACCGGATGGAGCATCGGAAGCCCGGTATCCTCCGGAGGGAAGGTCTTCTCGACATCTTCCGAATACAGCTTCAATCTCAGCACCGACGTCAGGGTATACGCGAACTTCGACGATCCCGCGAGGACGCTGAAGGTCGCCGAAGGGAAGAGCACGATACTCTATTTCCCCACGGGCGGCGTCTGCACCGACAAGAACGCCGGACTCTGGTACAGCGACACACAGTCGGTCGAGTTCTACTACTGTCCCAACGCTCTTCCTTCGACCGGAATATTCACCCGCGAGGGCTACATCCTGCTGGGATATACCACCAACGCCGACGGCACCGGCGACTTCTACGGTCCGGGCTGGAACATCGTAATACCCGAGAGCCGCACGCTGTCGCTCTTCTGCAGGTGGATAAAGGTTTCGGACGAATATGATTTCGCCTATTCCGAGTCTTCCTCAGGACTGACGCTCACCGGATATCACGGAGCCGACAGCACCGTAGTCATACCCGAGACGATCGGCGGGAAAAAGGTGGTCGGGATCGGGAAGGGGTTCATTACTTCGAACCCGGCGGTCGAATCGATAATATTCAACCGGAACATAAAGACGGTAGCCGCCGGTGCGGTGACCGGATGCAACGGCCTTGTGTCCATCTGGTGCTTCAACTCGGTGACCTCGATGCCCGACAACTGGTACAGCTCCTGCTCGGAGTTTCGGACCTTCAATGTCCTCGCGATGAAGATGCCGTCGACGATGTCCTCCTGCTACGGGACATACACGATCAAGTACGACCGTCTGCACGCCGCCTGCGACAAGCCGAGGATAGTGATCTTCTCGGGTTCAAACACGGCCTACGGCATAAACTCCCCCGAGCTGATGTCAAAGCTCTCCGAGGCAGGTTACGAATATGACGTGACGAATTTCGGCCAGAACGCGAGCACCTCGGCGGCCTTCTACATCGAGACCTGCGTCCCGCTCCTCAAGGAGGGCGACATCGTGATACACGAGCCCGAGCTCAACAAATACCAGTACGGCTACAATGAGCTCAGCAACAACATCTGGACGATATACGAGGGCTCATACGAGGCATTCAGCGTCGTCGACATCAGGCATTACAACCTGGTCTTCTCGACCTTCGCCACCTTTAATTCCAGCGGAAGCGCAAACAGCAGATATGACGTTTACAACATTTCCAAGAATTCGCTAGGTGTAAACGAACCCAACATAAACAGATACGGCGATCTCTCAAGATACAAGGCCCAGCTTTCGACCGACTCCAACTGGACGGGCTGGAAGCCGACTCTTGACAAGTACGACGCGAACGGCGGAGTGGGAGGCAACAGCTACACGACGGCGACGAACCTTATCAAGACCGAAAAGCAGGTGGCCGAGATCAACCGCGTCTACGACATGATGGCAGAGCGGGGAGTAAAAGTCCTCTTCTCCTTCCCGTCGATCGTTAAGACCTCGCTGACGAAAGCGTCTCAGGATCCGAACGGATCCGAGCAGCAGGGACTGATAAAGGCCGTCGACACCTACCTCCACTGCACCAGGATATCGGTCCCGTCCGACTACGCTCTCGACCGGAAGTATTCCTACAACACGGTGTATCACATAACCACCGAAGGCTCGATCGTCAGGACCGACAGACTAGCGGCCGACCTCATAGCCTATTTCAAAAAGTAAAGGAGCAGAAAGATAAATGGAAGTCCTTAAAGAGCATATAATTCCTGTCGTCTGCCTGCTTCTGGCTGCGGCGCTGACGATAGTTGCGGAATTCCTCTTCGGAAGAAGAGTTATAAAGGTCGGGGAAAAGACGGCGTCGGTCGTATCCACCGTCGCGCTGATCCTAACTGCGCTGATCGGAGCGGCGCTCTTCATCTATCTGACCGTTATCGGAGCGGGAGTTGAGATAATGCTTCCCGTGATACTCCTCGTTCTCCTGGGAACGCTGATCTGAGGGAGGGTGCCATGGTATTCAATTCATTCGCCTTTCTGATATTCTACCCGGTAGTGCTCCTTCTGTATTTCGTGCTTCCGCAGAAGTGGCGCTGGCTCATGCTCCTGGTCGCGAGCTATTATTTCTATCTCTCCTGGAACGCGAGCCTCATCTTCCTCATAGTCTTTACCACCGTCGTTTCCTGGGTGAGCTCGCTGCTCATCGAGCGCGGGCACGGGAAGCATCCGGATAAGCCTAACGGGCCGTTGGAGAAGCTCTGGCTCGTGCTGACGCTCGTCGCGTCGCTGGGAGTGCTCTTCTTCTTCAAATACTTCAACTTCCTGTCGAAGTCGGTGAACGATATCATAAACCTCTTCGCGATGACGCCGAGCGATCCTCTCATCCTCGATCTGATCCTTCCGGTTGGCATATCCTTCTACACCTTCCAGACGCTGTCATACGTCATCGACGTCTACCGCGGAACGGTGAAGACCGAGAGGCATTTCGGATACTATGCCCTGTACGTCTCCTTCTTCCCTCAGCTGGTCGCCGGGCCTATCGAGAGACCCGAGAACCTCATACCGCAGCTCCACGCCGAGCACAGACCCGACTGGAACAACACCGTCGGCGGTCTGCGCAAGATGATGATCGGTTTCTTCAAGAAGGTAGCGGTTGCCGACCTGCTCGCGCCATATGTCAACGCGGTCTACAACGACGCCGAGAACGCCACCGGCTTCGGAGTCCTGCTGGCGACCGTCATGTTCGCCTTCCAGATCTACTGCGACTTCGCGGGATACACCGACATCGCGATCGGCTGCTCCGAGATCATGGGCATCAGGCTGATGCAGAACTTCGACCGTCCCTACATATCCGAGACGATCGCCGAGTTCTGGCGCAGATGGCATATATCCCTGTCCTCCTGGTTCAGGGACTACATCTACTTCCCGCTGGGAGGCAGCCGCTGCTCGACCTTCAGGCATATGCTCAACATCTGCATCGTCTTCCTCGTCTCCGGCCTGTGGCACGGCGCTGCCTGGACCTTCGTCATCTGGGGACTGCTCCACGGTCTCTATCAGGTGATCGGTTATTTCACGCTGCCCCTCAGGAACAAGCTCTGGGACAGGCTGAAGATCGGAAGCGGTTCCCTCTTCGTGAAGATCCTCCGCAAGGTGAACACCTTCCTGCTCGTCTGTTTCGGATGGATATTCTTCCGCGCCAACTCCTTCTCGGATCTCGGGCTGCTCATGAAGAAGCTCTTCACCGACTGGAGCTTTGACGGGAGCTATTTCGGGGATACCCTCGACACCATGGGCCTCACCGCAGTCGGTATCGTCACCAGCCTGCTCGCCCTCTTCGTGATGCAGAGGCTTGACGTCTCAAAGCTTAAGATTAAAGACCCCGACGCGCCGGTCCTCCTCGACCGCAAGGGACGTCCTCTCCCGCCCGAAGGAGCCGCCTGGCTCTCGGGATCGAGATACGTCTTCGTCATCTGGGCGATTGTTCTCGCGTGGCTGCTGCTTCTCGTCGGCGACGGAGCCAGCTCATTCATTTACTTCCAGTTCTGAGGTGTAGAGATGGCATTTCCAAAAACTCAGAACGGTAAAAAATGGCTGCGGCTCGTCTGCTTCGCGCTGGCGGCGCTGCTGCCCTTCATACTTGCCCTGTCGGCGCTCTTCTTCCTGCCGAAGGCGTACGGCGAGACCTTCCTCGGAGAGCTCGCCGCCAAATACCGGCTTATGAAGAAAACCGATGAGCCCAAGATCGCCCTCATCGGCGGCAGCTCGGTCGCATTCGGGTTCGATTCTGCCGAGATCGAGAGGGTGACCGGCTACAAGGTGGTCAATTTCGGGCTCTACGCGACTCTCGGCACCAAGCTCATGCTCGATCTCTCGGAGGTCAACATAAACAGCGGCGACATCGTCGTCCTGGCGCCCGAGCTCGATCCGCAGACGCTCTCGCTCTACTTCAACGCGACTTCCGCCTGGCAGGGCCTTGAGGGGGATCTGTCGATGCTCGGCCATGTCGGTAGAGACAACTGGGGCGACCTTCTCGCCCAGCTCCCCGATTATCTGGCAAAGCGCTGCGAATACGCCTTCTCCGACTCGAAGCTCTCGCCCTCCGGCATATACAGAAGCGATTCCTTCAACGAGTACGGTGACATCGTCTATCCCCGCGCGTACAATGTGATGACCTACATGTACGACAAAAACCAGACGATCCGCCTCGCGGAGGACATCTTCGATCCCGAATTCACCGATTATCTCAACGACTATATCGACCGCTGCGAGGTCGCCGGGGCGAAGGTCTTCTTCACCTTCTGCCCGATGAACCGCATGGCGCTCGAAGCCGGCACGACCGACGAATCGATCGCCGCCTTCTATGACTTCCTCTGCGAGACACTGCATTGCGAGGTCATCAGCGATCCGGGCGACGCGATCATGGACGAGGGATACTTCTACGACACCAACTACCACCTCAACGACGCGGGTGTCACCGTCCACACCGGATATGTCGCCGCAGACATCCTCCGCGCGCTCGGACGGACCGACGCCGCCATACTCGAGCTCCCCGAGCCTCCGGGAAAGGCGCCTGCTTCGGCAGAGACCCTGCCGGGCGGGGAATATACCGTCGATCCCTGGGAGAAGTATTTCACCTACGAGGACTTCGGAGGGGCGCTCAGGATCACCGGAGTCACCGCCGACGCGAAGTATATGACCTCGCTCACCCTGCCTTCGACGGCTGAGGGAAAGCGCGTCCAGGTCCTCGGTGAAAAGGCCTTCGAGGGCTGCTCCGTGCTGACCGAGGTAACGGTAGGCGAGAGCTACACCCTTATCGAGGACGGCGCCTTCGTCGGTTGCCCGACGCTCAGACGGCTCAACATGGACCGCGAGAACGCCGACGCGCTCGAGGCGAGCACCGACTGCTTCACCGGCGCGCCCGACGCGCTGAAGATCTATTTCAAGACCGAAACATCCTACGCGACCTTCTCCACCGGCTACTGGTGGGGCCTGCACGCCGCGAGGATGGTGAAACCATAAAGCCCATATCAGGAATATCACAAGGGGCTGCCGCACGACCCGTCTTAAGGGTCGCGCGGCAGCCCGTGATATTTTTTACGGCTGCCTTCAACGGCGTCTGCGCTAAAGTACCACCGACAGATACTTTATCAGCACCGCGATGATTATCATTACCGCCGCGGCGGCGATCACTGCGGCGTGCTTCATTCGCTCCGACACCATAGTCGCGATGAACTCGCGTACGAAGGCGTTGATCCAGAAATACCTTTTTGTCGGACTGCCGATCCCTTCCGCGGAGAGTCCCAGCCGGTCGGCGGTGAGCCCGGCGCGGAAGACGTGGTAGTTCGTCGTTGAGAAGGCGACCTTCACTTCTTTCCCTCCGCTGTGCTCCTTTATCAGTTCGGATGAGAAGAGCATGTTCTCGCGGGTGTCGGTCGATCTTGTCTCGGGCAGGATGCGGTCTTCGGGCACGCCTGCCTGCGACAGGTATCTGCCGATCGCCTCGGCCTCCGGGAACGGTTCGTCGGCTCCCCTGCCTCCCGAGGGCAGGAAGAAGATGTCTCTCCCGGTCTTCTCCTTCTGCATGCGGGCAAACTCGAGCGCACGGTCGGCTCGCGAGCGGAGAAGGGGAGTGAGCGTCCCGTCCTCCCTGATCATGCAGCCGAGGATGATGATATAGTCCTTGTCGAAGGCTGGAATATGCCTCGCAGCGGCGATCCCGAATATTACGGTTCCGATGAGTATGCACTCGAGATAGGTGACGAACATTGATATAACGCCTTCGGTGAGCAGCTCGATGTAAAGCCCGGCTCCGCGCTCGTTGTGGACGTCGAGTATCGCGTTCGGGGACCACTGCAGGTATTCCCCCAGCGCCCCCGGAAGCAGGGTGAGGAGGCAGAGAGCGGCCCCCAGGATGACACCCAGCATGTTGCGCCAGCTTCGACCCTCGCGGCGCATAAGGCTTAGGCTGCTCAGCGCGACGAGGATCGACAGCAGGGAGGCGACTGGCAGGACTATCAGCGAAAAATAATGGACCGTACTCAGGAATTCAGAAGCCGAATCGACGATCCCGCGGTAGCCGAAGCACTGCCGGGCGGTCGTCAGGATGAAGAAGCAGAGAAAGACGATGAGTCCGGTCCTCATGACGTTGCTGTAGCGGTAGAGGCTTTCCCTGATCTCGCGGCGCAGCTTCCCGATCTCGTGATACAGCGCGGCAAGAAGGAAGAGGATCGACGATACCGGGACGGCGATGTCACCGGTGCTGTCGCCGAAAGGCGTATCGTATGTCAGGACTCCGAGCGGACCTGTGACGATCCTGAAAAGAAACTGCGTTTTGCCGCCGTAGTAAACGCCGACGTCGGTCTTTCCGCGCCTAAGCGGGGAGAAGCCGATGAGGAGCGCGCCGTCCTTTATCTCGAATCCCGTTATTTCCGCGGCGGGATCTGCGCCGTCTATCCTTACTTCGACCGATCCTGCGTCGGCGGGCAGCGGATCCTGCAGGTCCGCTTCGGTCAGTTTTACGGTATATCTCTGTCCGAGCAGGATCACGAGAAGAGAGCATATCGCGAAGAGCGCCGCTCCGAACAGCAGAAGCTTTTTGAAACTCATAATGCCGTCCTGTATTGCTATTTGAATCATATGGAAACGAAACACTTCATATATATCGCTTTTTTCTTCATTTCAAGGCTTTTGCGAATTTTCATAAGGGCAATATATCACATTTTTCTCTAAAAATCAAGTGCAGAAACGTTCCTTCTAGAAAAATATCAATTTTACCACTAGTTGCGCTATGCTTTAACCAACAAAAATCTTGACAAAGAAGGATTTGTGGGTTATAATATATACGGGTGATGAAATGTTACTGTTAGAAGAAATCGTTCTGCAGGAAAAGAGCAGAATAGAAAAAATGATGTCTTTGTATGAATCGGAGCTTATTTCTTTGCCGCACGGTGTGCTGGTTAAGAAAAATATCAACGGCAAAGAATACTGCTACGTTCAGTACCGAGAAGGGAAAAAAGTAGTATCGAAGTATATCGGCAATTCGGAAGAAAAGGTCGCCGAAGTGAAAGACCGGCTTGAACGAAGACGGCAGATAGAAACGATATTGAAAAATCTCAAAGCGGAATATGCTTTGGCACAGAAATATGCGGAGATGATCGTATGATTATTTATCACGGCAGCAATCTTACGGTTGAAAAACCGATAATAGTGACTCCGAACAGATATCTTAATTTTGGCGTGGGTTTTTATACAACTACAAATTTCGATCAGGCGCTGAACTTTGCGGGCAAGGTCACGATGCGCAAGAAAAACGGTCGCAGCACCGTTAACATCTATGAGCTTGACGAAAGCATTTTTGAAAAGGTGAGCCTCTTGAGCTTTGAGAGCGCAGATGAGGCGTGGCTCGATTTCGTTTCCGATAACCGTTCCGGCGTTGACCGGCCCGCGGAGTACGATCTGATCTTCGGTCCGGTTGCCAATGATGACGTATATCAGACCTTTATCCTCTATTCCACCGGAGTCTATACCAAGGAGCAGACTATTGAAGCGCTGAAGATCAAGAAGCTGTATAATCAGTACGTTTTCACGACCGACCGCGCATTGTCGTTCCTCACCTTCAAAGATGTAAAATACGGAAAGGAGCGTTTCGATGGATAAGCAGAAATTCAAGGCAATGCTGATATTATTAATTCCTCAGCTTGTAAAAGAGATCGTTGAGCGGGAAAACATATCCGAGACCGCGGCCACCGGCGCTCTTTATGAGTCGGAGCTTTACGCGGCGCTTGAAGAGGAAGAAACAAAGCTGTGGCATCTCAGCCCCAAGGCGCTTTATGAGCTGTATGCGGAGGAAAAGACTACGGGTAAGATCACCTATCCCGAGGAGGCCTGATCATGAGTAAAGAAACAACATTTCTAATCTATTGTATAGAAATATATAAAAACGCCAAATCACTCAGCGGGAAGCAGGTTATGGCGCTGTTTAACAAATATCACGTGCCGGAGTATCTTGTCAGCTATTATGAAGCATTGCATACCACTGGAGAAAGATATATCGTAGACGATATCGACCTGTATATTGCCGCAAGGCAGGCATAGTACCTTTGGCTCAAGGCCTGCTGAAGTGTGCTGAAAACAAGCCCGAAAATCAATCGGCAGGCGCCGAAAAAATCAGAAAATCAGGGGATCTCTCCCCTGATTTTCTGGTCTGAGTGATGTGACTTGAACACACGGCCTCTACCACCCCAAGGTAGCGCGCTACCAACTGCGCCACACCCAGATAGCTGCCTTCTTCCGAACGCCGTATTATTATAGCACAATCGCTTTTTGTTGTCAATAGTCTTTTTTGACAAAAACTGTCATGCGGGTGAAAAAGGAAGCCGCCGCGGGGCCTTCAAAGGCCCCGCGGCGGATCATTTGGTATGCCGTATTCTGTCCGGATTACGAAGCGGCCTTGATGGAGGTCACCTGGATCTGGGCACCGTCGTACCAGTAGAGGTAGCCCTCGATGTCGACCTTGTCGCCGATCTTAAGAGCCTCGGCGGCCTTGTAGACGTCGGAGTCCTTGTTGCAGAAATCAGACTCGACGAGGTAGGTGTAGGTGCCGTCGCCGACCTTGATCTTGAAGTAGACGTCATCGCCCTGTGTGCCGGTGCCGTTGTACTTGTAAAGGGAGGCGTAGTCCTTGCCTTCGACGGTGGAGGCGACGATCTCGGCGCCCTTGACGCTGACGAACCTGTTCTGGTTCTTGATGAGGTCTTCCGACGCGAGCGAGGATGTGATGTCAAGCACGTCCGCGACGTACTTGTCGGTCCCGACGACCTCGAGAGCGGTTACGTTGCTGACTTCGATCTCGCCGTGGTATTCGGCTTTGGAACCGGTCACCTTGAGCTTGGCGCCGATCTCGAGCTTGGCGTAATCTTCGGCCTCGCATTCGTAGCGGTAAACATAGTATGCTCCGTCTCCGTCAACGAGATAGAGGCAGGTGTTCTTGTAGCCTTCGGAATAGTCGTACTTGGCCTGGAGGAAGCCTTCGATAACGGCTTCCTTGCCGGTCTCGAGAGCCAGGAAGGCGGCGTAGGTGAGAACGCCTTCGTCCTTTGCGTTGATGTCGAGCTGAGCGGCGCCCTCGGTGGTGGAATCACCGGCGGGGGTCGCGGTGGTGTTGTCGGCAGCAGTGGTGGTCTCAGGCTTTCCGCCGGTGCATCCGGCGAAGCAGCAGACAGCCATGGCAAGGACGAGAATCAGAGCGGTAAGCTTTTTCATCTTTTCAAATCTCCTTTTTGTGTGCGGCAGCCGGGCTGCCGCGGACGTGTTTTTTTTTGAACGCTTAATATTATATCATTTTGTTTGTGAGAAGTCAACAGTTATCGAGGTGTTTTTTTGTCGGGAATAACGGAAAAAGCAGATAAATATCATGTGAATCCCGCCGGTCATCCGGCCTTCCGTTTCTTTTTTCTGATATACCCGGCAAGAAAGTATCCTCCGATCGCGAGCCACGCGGCTCCGAGCGAGCAGAGAAGTATGACCGACGTCTTCGGCAGCGGGCCGAGATCCGCCTTCTGCCCCGACGCGTCGCCGTTCAGGTTGAGCCTCTTCAGAGAGATGGTGTGAGAGTAGAGCTCGTCGATGAAGGCGTCGTCCACCGGATATCCCTTCCTGACCTGTCTCACCGTGCCCTCGATCAGCTCGCCCGCCGCCTCGCGCAGCGACGCCGATCCGACGAAGACCGGAGTTATGAAGGTGTTTTCGGTATTGTCGATGACGAGCTTCGACGCCTCGGTCTTGACGAAGTAGTGCAGATCGTTGTCGACCCCGCCCGACGCGAGGTAGTCGAGGTATTCGGCGCTCGAGCGTACCCGCTCGGTCACCGGGATGTAGCCCTCGGTCTGGGCGTAGGATATCTGGACCTTGTCGGTCAGCAGAAACTGGACGAAGAGCCAGGAGGCCAGGACCTCGCCCGGATCCTCCTTGTTGAATATGCAGACCGAAGGTCCCTGCGAGATCATCTTCGGGTTTTCGGGATCATACTGCGGGATCACTCTCACGACGGTATCGACTGCCACGCGCTTGTCCTCGGGGATCTCCTGAAGGGGAGCGTCGGGCCCGATCCAGGTCGCGCCGGCGGTCGAGTCGATCGCGAAGATGCACTGCCCGGCGTTGAAGTAGTTTCCGGGATAGCTGACGATCTTGAAGGTGATGAAGGATTTGTCCTCGGTGTGTTCCGCGACAGTACGGATGATCTCCTTCGAGGCCTCATTGAAGAGGAGTATCTTGCCGTAGTCGGTGGCGTATCCGGTGCCCCGCTGCTCGGTCATCTGGATCATCATGTTGTCGGTCGACTTGTAGATGAAGGGATATAGCGTCTTCTGGTCGTTGAGCAGGAAATTGCCCTCGGAGTCCTTCCCGCAGGCGATCGCAGCGCTGCTGACCTCCCAGATCCAGTCCCATGTGGGGATGTCTGGGACGGAGTATCCGAGCTTTTCGACCAGTCCGCGGTTTATGTATAGCGCCTCGGAGGATCTCATGAAGGGGATCGCGTACTGGTGTCCGTCAAGGACGCCCTCGGCGAGAAACTTCGGTGTGATCCCGTCCTTCCCGGCTCCCTCAAAGCGGAGCTCGCCGCCGCCGAGTCCGTATTTTTCGTCGGCGATCAGCTCGTCGAGCGGGACTACGACGTTGTTCCCGGTGAGATAGGTGGCGATGTGGTCGGGGTAGGAGATGCAGATGTTAGGCGTCGTGTTCGTCGGGATGTTGGTGATGACGTCGTTGTAGATCATCGCGTAGTCGGTGAATGAACGCAGCGTGACCTTTATGTTGGGATAGAGCGCCTCGAAATCCTCGACCGCCGTCTCGTATATCTTCTTCTGGCGGAGGTTGGTGTCGTTCTTCGACCAGAAGGTGATATTGTATTCCTTTGACATGTCGAAAGTCTCGGGGACCTCGAAGACCGCGCGCTTCTTTGAACCGTGGGCAGATGCGAAGAGGGGCAGGATCATGAGAGCGCAGAGAATGACCGATGCCGCCGCAACCGCTGTTTTTGCAAAACGGGTCTTCATCCCTTTGTTCCTCCTCTCGAGACGCCCTCCATTATCTTTTTGTGGAAGACGAGGAAGAGAATGATGAGCGGGACGGATATGACCACCACCGCGGCCATCATCGCGGGGATGTTCTCGCGGCCGAAGCCGTGCTCGCGGATCTCCTGGATGCCGTTCGACACGAGGAAATACTGCTGATCGTCGGTTATCAGCCTCGGCCATACGTATGAGTTCCAGCACTCGATGACCTTGAGTATCGTGATCGTGACGACGGTCGGCGAGCAGATCGGCAGCATGACCTTCACGAGATATCCGAAATCGGATGTCCCGTCGACCTTGGCTGCCTTGTAGAGCTCGTCGGGTATCTGCCTGAAGTTTTCCCGAAGCAGATATATGTAGAAGACAGAAGCCACCGACGGCAGGATGAGGCCGGAGAAGGTATTGCGCATGCCCAGGTTCGTCACCGTCTGGTAGTTCGTGATTATCACGAGCTCGTTCGGGATCATCATGAGCGAGAGGAAAAGCGTGAAGAGCAGGTCCTTGCCTTTGAACTCAAGCCTCGCGAAGGCGAAAGCGGCGAGGATCGATACGGCAAGCATTATGAGCGTCGTCGCGACGGTGAACAGGAGAGTGTTCAGAAAGTATTTCGCAAGCGGGACGGCGGAGAAGGCAGTGCCGTAGTTTTCTCCTGTGGGAGTGAGAGTGAAAAACTTAGGGACCAGCTCGTCGCTGTAGGCGCTGTAGCTTTTGAAGGATGTCAGGATCATCCAGTAGAAGGGAAAGATCACGGCGAGCGCCCAGACCGTCAGGAGCAGATAGATCAGCGACTTTCTTACGACGTCCGCGGCCTTGGTCTTTTTTTCGAGCGCTGTCGCGAGGGTCGCCGGGTCATCTCTTTTCTTCATATCCCGATCCTCCCTCCGGTCTTTTTGCTGACTGCAAGGTTGATCACCGTGATCGTCAGTACTATTGCGAAAAGGATGAGCGCCGCGGCGGCAGCGTAGGAGGGATATCCTCCGCTGTTGCCGTAGAGCATGTCGTAGACGTAGCCGACGATGGTGTTCATCCCGGCGGTGTTGAGGTCTGTCCCGAAGAGGGCGACAGAATCGCTGTAGGCCTTGAAGGCGCCGATGAAACCGGTTATCACAAGGTAGAAGAGCATCGGCGAGATCATCGGCAGGGTGATGCGGGTGAATATCCTGCCCTTCGAGGCGCCGTCAAGCTTCGCCGCGTTGTAGTAGGTCTGGTTCACCGAGGCCAGAGCGCTGGTGAGTATCAGGATCTTGAAGGGGAGGACTATCCAGACGGTATAGAGGCAGAGAACGGTCATCTTTGCCCAGTAGGGGCCGGTGATGAAGTCGACCGGCTGCCCGCCGAGCTTCGTGATCAGAAGGTTGACAAGGCCCTCCGCGTAGTCGGTCTTCCGGAAGAGCACCATGAAGACGAGACCGACCGCCAGTGTGTTCGTCACGTAGGGGAGGAAGAAGACGGTCTGGTATAGCTCCTTCAGTTTCGTGATCGACGAAAGGCCGAGCGAAATGAGGAGCGCGAGACCGGTCGACACCGGCACGGTGATGATGACGAGGATAAAGGTGTTTTTCACCGCCTGGAGAAAATACGGATCGTGAAGAACGAAGGAGTAGTTGTATCCTCCTATCCCCAGGTAGCTTTCCGACGCCGAATTGTATCCCTCCTCGAAGGAATAGACAAGGACATCGATCAGCGGGTAGACCATGAATGCGCAGATGAAAAGGATGGCGGGAAGGAGATAGAGCCAGGCTTTAAATCCGCTTTTTCGGAGTTTTGTTTTCATTTTTCTTCGGTTCACCTCACTCGCCTGAAGCCGGGGCCTCTTTCGAAGGCTGCGCTCCTGCGGCCAAGAAAAAAATCACTTATTATTTTATAATATTATTTTTGATTTGTCAAGGACTGCCCCGGAAAAAGGTCTCCGCCCGGGGCGCGGAAGCGGTCCGCCGGGGGATCCTGCCCGCAAAAAGACATGGAGAAGAGGGCCTCGGGAACAAATTTCATCTTTTTTTCTTGAATTAAACCTCTTTAAGTGTTATAATAAAAGTGCATTAATATAAGCGCGAGGAGCATCCCTCTTACGCGCGCGACATCGGAGGAAAAATGAGCAGAGAAGACAGATTCGCCGGGGCGCCGCTGCCCGTCCCCGATCTTCCGCGCGATATTTCGGGCGGAGAATGGGATACGGGACACGTGCAGGGGATCGCCGTTGACGGCGACCGCAGATACGTTTATTATTCGTTCACAACCGTCCTTGTTAAAACGGATATTCATGGAAATCTCATAGGCAGCGTCTCGGGACTTACCGGACATCTCGGCTGCATCTCCTTCAATTACGAGGACGGAAAGGTCTACGGATCGATCGAATACAAGCACGACGCCATCGGTCAGGGCATTATGAAGCGCACCGGAAGGGCGCTCGCAGAAGAGGACGCCTTCTACATCGCGATCTTCGATGTCGATAGGATCACGTCGGTCGGTCTCGACGCAGAAAAGGACGGTATCATGACCGCCGTATATCTGCCCGACGTCGTATCCGACTTCTCGGCACCGGGGGCAGCGGGAGCCCGCCACAGATACGCCTGCTCCGGCATAGACGGCACCGGCTTCGGACCCGATTTCGGCGCCCCCGCCGGCTCGCCGCATATGCTCCACGTGGCATACGGCATCTACGGAGACAACGGCCGTGAGGACAACGACCATCAGGTCATCCTGAGGTTCGATCAGCGACGGTTCGCCGCACTGGCCAGGCCGCTGAACCAGGACAGCCCGCATCACTCGGGTGTCAGAGCTGACAGGAAGTACTTCCTCTACACCGGCAACACCAACTGGGGTGTCCAGAACCTTGAATACGACTCCTGGCTCGACGCCTGGGTGCTTGCAGTATACCGCGGCTCGAAGCCCGGCTTCCGCAATCCGCCGATGTTCATAGCAGACCGCAGAGCTGCCCCTGTCATGAGAGAACTGCGCGGACTCGGCGGCGAGGTCGGCGAGACGCTTGAGCTGCTGCCCCTGGGAGTTCAGGATGAAGAGAACTGCCTGTGGGGCTGTGACTGGCCCAAAGGCTCGACCGGCATGGCGTCGCTGGGCGGAGGCTACTGGTATTTCTCCTTTGACGGGAGATACAAACGCGAAAATCCCGACGGGACGTCGACCCGGATCAACACCCGTCACGTAACGCTCGTCAGGTTCACAGGAAAAGCGCCTGAGCTTTTCGAGACGGTCGAAGAATAATTGTTAATCACATAAGAGAAAGAGAGAGAGAGAGAGGAAAAATGGATCCGATCAGAGGTTCCTTCATGTCGTCGGACGGAGAAAACGAAATACCGTATTATATATGGGAGCCCGAAGGGGATCCGGTTGCTGTCGTCCAGCTTTCCCACGGCATGTGCGAACACGTCATGCGGTACTCCCGGTATGCCGCGCATCTCGTGTCGCGGGGGATTGTGTTCGCGGGGAACGACCATCTGGGCCATGGCCCAAAGGCAGCCGAAAAGGGGACTCTCGGATATATCGCCGACTCGGACGGCCCCGATCTGATGGTCTCGGATCTTCATACCATGACCGGCATCCTGAAGGAGAGATACCCCCGGGTCCCGGTGATCCTGCTGGGCCACAGCATGGGTTCCTTCCTTTGCAGACTCTATCTCTCATCCTTCGCCGAGGATCTGTCCGGGGCGATCGTCATGGGTACCGGAGGCCCCGACGCTCCGGTAGGGCTCGGCGCCTTCCTCGCCTCCGGAGTATCCTCCGTGCGCGGGCCGAGGCATCCGAGCAGGATGCTGTCGGGGATTGCTTTCGGCAGCTACACGAAGCGCTGCGCGAAGGCGGAGGGGCCGTTTGCCTGGCTCTCCCGCGACCGCGAAAACGTCGCGGCGTACGAGGCAGACCCGCTCTGCGGATTCACCTTCACCGCCGGCGGATTTCATGACCTCTTCTCGATGATCGGCGCGGTGAGCACCGACGAATGGGCGGCGTCGATCCCCACCGATCTTCCGATACTCGTCGTCAGCGGATCCGAGGACCCGGTGGGAGGCTACGGAAAGGGAGTCATGAAGGTAGTTTCGATGCTTTCGGGCGCCGGAGCGCGCCGGCTTACCGCGAAGCTCTTTCCGAAGGACAGGCACGAGCTGCTCAACGAGACCGACAGAGAAAAAGTTTACGAGTATATCGACGGATGGATCGACAACGAGATCCTGAGCGCGGCCGCCGGGGACGGCGGCCTGACGTGAGAGGAGTGTGTTGAAATGAGCCCTGAAGACCGGGTTAAGAATAAGAAGGAAAATGACGCGGCGGAGCCATCCGCGGGTTCCTCCGACCCCCGCGGGGAAGAGAAGGACATTTCATCCGCTCCCTGTCAGTCGGCGGAAGAGCGTGAGCCTGAGCTGAGCGACGGCATGGAATCCGCCGGACAGACGGTCGGCCCGGACGGCCTTCTCGCCGATCCGAAATTCGTATCAAGGCGCAAATTCATAGTTAATTTCATCTATCTGGTGATCATATTCGGGCTGTCGGTGCTCTTCGTGAGATACGCGCTCCCTGCGCTCGTCTCATTCATCATAGCCTTCCTTGTGACGATCGTCCTGAGGCCGGTTCTCAGGTTCTTCACCGACAAGTGCGGATTCAACCGGAGGACGATGTCGCTGATACTCGTGCTCCTCTTCTACGCCACGATAGGCGTGGCAGCCTTCTTCCTGTTCGCGTCGATCGTCAACTGGGGAAGCTCGGTAGTGTCGAGGATACCCGAGTTTTACAGAACGAGCATCGCTCCGGGGCTTAGCAGCGCCCTTGACAAGATCGGCGATCTGATCGAGGACATCGGCTCGAAGTTCAACGTTCCGGATATCCATCTTATCCCGCAGGATACGGCGGCGGAGGTCACCGAAGCCCTGACCGAAGCGGCGGAAGCCGTCACGACCTCGCCCGAGACGCTTGCTCCGACCCCCGGGGCGGCGGCTTCAGGCTTCAAATTCGACCTTGACGGTGCGATCTCGACCTTCCTGACGAATATCTATTCGTCGCTGGCGACCGTTTCCGCGAACATCCTCGCAAACACCCCTAAGTTGGCTCTTTCGGCTTCCGGCGCCCTCATCAAGGTGATCATATGCATCATTTCGACCGCCTTTCTGCTGACCGATTTCGAGCTTGTCAGGAATTTCGTGCACAAGCAGCTGTCGGCTAAAGCCAGCGAGAAGCTGAACGCCGTGTCGAAGCACCTCGGGAAGGTGCTGAAAAAGTACATTCTGTCATACGCGCTCATCATGCTCATTACATTCGCCGAGATCTGCGTCGGTCTTCTGATAATCCGTGTGGACAGGGCGCCCCTCATCGCGGCGGTCATAGCGGTGTTCGACATTCTGCCGATCGTCGGATCGGGCATGGTGCTGCTGCCCTGGGCGATAATCACCCTCATTCTCGGTAATATCGGCCGCGGGATCGGGTTGCTGATTCTGTGGGCGGTGGTGGTCGTAGTCAGACAGATCATCGAGCCTAAGATCGTCGGGAATCATGTCGGGCTGCACCCGCTGCTCACTCTTTTCGCCATGATAGCCGGAAACTTCATCTACGGCGGGATCGGCATCCTGCTGCTTCCGGTCTCGCTTGCCCTCATTCAGAGCCTGAACGAGGAGGGCGTCATCCGGCTTTACAAGCCGATGAGAAAAGAGGATATCCCCGAGGAGAAGGAGGGCAGACTCTTCAGGGCGGTTAAAAAGCCTGTCGGCAAGCTGGTGAAAAAGATCAGGATCAGAAAAATGCGGTCAAAGACCGCCTCGGATGTCAGAAGGATCAAACGGTCCGCCATGGACCGCAAGGACGGTACATCCTCCGGGAAAGGATCCGGAGAGAAGCTCCCCGAAGAGCCCGGTGAAACTTCACGGATCCCTGACAAGGAAGGTGCGGACGCGCCGGAGGGATCCGACCTGACTCAGCCGTGGGATCGCCGGCAGGCGACAGCCCGGAAGAAGAAAACAAAGGCTGAGGGAGAGAAAGAGAGAAGAAAAAAATGGCAGGAAAAAAGATAAGCAAAAGCAGCAAAAAGACGGTGCTTTATGCCGTCATAGCGGTGCTCGTCATCGCGGCGGTCGTTGTCGCGTGGTTCAAGTTCGGATATGATCCGCTCGGGCTCTTCACCCCGGATACCCCGGCAGAGAACGGAACTTCGGCTCTGCAGGACGGCTCTACGGCATCTCAGGCGGGGACCGAAACGCCCTCGACCGGATCGCAGTCTGCGATCGACGAAAACGGCGTGTACACCTCAAAGGAGGACGTCGCCCTGTATCTCCACACCTACGGAAAGCTCCCGAAAAACTTTATCACCAAGTCGGAGGCTCAGGCCGCCGGCTGGTCGGGAGGCGGGCTCGACTCGGTCTCCTCGCTGAACGGCAAATGCATAGGCGGAGACTATTTCGGCAACAATGAGGGGCTTCTTCCCAAGAAAAAGGGAAGAGAATATCACGAGTGCGACATCGACACCCTCCACGCCTCGGCAAGAGGCGCCAAGCGGATAGTCTGGTCTAACGACGGACTCATATACTACACCGAGAATCACTACGAGAGCTTCACGCTGCTCTACGGCGAGCCCTGACACGGGGGGATGAAGTGATATGACACCCGTTATTCTTGAAGGAAACAGGATGACATCGCGGGAGGCCGCGCACGCGCATATCGCGGAGGCGCTCGAACTGCCCGAGTGGTACGGGAAAAACCTCGACGCTCTCGCCGACTGCCTCTGGGAGGTCCCGGGAGATATCTGCGTTATCCTGATGGACAGGGACGCTATGGTAAAGTCGCTGGGGCTTTACGGAAGAAAGATCATATCTGTTTTTGAGCGGAACGCCGAGCGTCCGGGCGGCTGCGGATTCGTCATCTGCGGCGAAGAGAAGGAGAATGAAGAAAATTGAGATCAGCCGCACTCTGCCGGTGACAGAGAGAGCGGATATCATCGTCTGCGGCGCGGGGCCCGCCGGCTGGATCGCCGCCGTCGCCGCCGCGAGGCAGGGGTGCGACGTTCTGCTCGCGGACAGATACGGTTTCCCCGGCGGGACTGCGGTCGCGGGATACGTCCTTCCGGTCAGCGGATTCTATCTGGGCGGAAGAAGGGTGGCGGGAGATATCGCGTTTGAGTTCGCGAAACGGATGGAGGCTGCAGGGGCAGCGCTCTTCGAGATGCCGAAAGGAAACATCTCCTTCGACCCCGAATATTATAAGGTCATCGCCGGGCGCATGCTCTGCGAGGCCGGGGTGAGATTCGCCTCAAATGTTTTTATCACAGGATGCATTACAGAGGACGGTCCGGACGGAAGGCGGATAACCGCCCTCACCGCGGCCGGAAAGAGCGGATACGAGGCTTTTGAGGGAAGGATCTTCATCGACGCCACCGGAGACGGCGATATCTGCGCCGCGGCCGGAGTGCCGATGCAGCCCGAAGATGCGGCGAGGCAGCCGCTCTCGCTCTGCTTCGCGCTGACAGGCGTCGACACGTCGACAGATCTGCTGAAGGATTCGATACACCACGACGGGAAGGGCGGAAAGGGCTCTCAGAACAATACCGTGAGAGAGTTCCTCCTGAACGAGCCGGATGTCCCGGATTTCTGCGGGCCCTGGTTCAACACCTCGGTCTCGGGAGGGACGGTCGTAGTAAATGTCACCCGGGCCGACTGCGACGCCCTCGACCGCCGCGCCTACGCCGCGGCCGAGGCAAAGCTGCGGGAGGATATGCTCCTCATCGTCGGAAAACTGAAGAAAGCCTTCCCCGAATTCAGAGACTGCGCGGTCGCCGCCTCTGCGGTCAACGCCGGCGTCCGCGAGACGCGGAGGATTAAGGGAAGATACACTATGACGGGAGACGATCTCCTGTCGGGGAGGATCCCCGTATGTCCGGTCGCCGCCTGCGCGCATCCTGTCGACATCCACGCCCGGGCCGGTGCGGGACAGACACTGATAAGGCTGAAGACCCCCGGCTACATACCCTACGCATCCCTCGTCGCGGAGGGCTTTACCAACCTGATCGCGGCGGGAAGATGCATCTCCGCCGATCCAGAGGCTTTCGCGTCGGCAAGAGTGCAGGGGACCTGCATGACGGTCGGCGAGGCCGCAGGAAAGGCTGCCGCTTTCTGCGCCGGCAGGGATATCGGTACCGTTTACGCCGACAGAGAGGGCTTTGTGCCCGGAACAGCAGATGTCTGACCGGCCTTGTAAAGAAGAACTGTCCGGCCTTTGCTTTGACTGCCCTCGCCTCTGCGGCGCGCGCAGAGAGACCGGAAACGGCTTCTGCGGGGGAGGCGCGCCGGGAGTCAGGATATCTCTCGTTTCCAGGCATATGTGGGAGGAGCCCTGCATCAGCGGAAAAAATGGGGCAGGCACCGTCTTCTTTTCGGGATGCAGCCTGAAGTGCGCCTTCTGCCAGAACCGGGCTCTGAGCTTCGAGGGAGCCGGGAGCGAGATATCTGTCGACCGGCTGTCGGAGATATTTCTTCTGCTCCGCGACGCCGGCGTCGGCTGCCTCGATCTCGTCACGCCGACGCACTACACCCGCGCGGTATGCGAGGCTTTGCGAGCGGTAAAGCCGGATCTCGGGATACCCGTCGTCTGGAACAGCGGCGGATACGAGCTGACGGAGACCCTCGCGCTGACAGAGGGGCTCGTCGACGTCTATATGCCGGATTTCAAATTTCACTCACCCGAGCTTGCCGCCGGACTCGCGGACTGCCCCGACTACCGTGAGAGAGCGTCGGAGGCGCTCTCCTTCATGTACCGGATGCTCGGTCCCGCATGCTTTGACGCCGTCGGGATGATGACGCGGGGATTGCTCGTTCGCCATCTCCTGCTTCCCGGCTGCCGCGCCGATTCCTTTGCCGTGCTTGAGGATATCGCCTCGGCGGTCCCGCCCCGAGATATCGTCCTCAGCCTCATGTCGCAGTATACGCCCGGATTCTACCGGGGTGACGACCGCCGCTTCAAGCGGAGGGTGACGACCTTCGAATACCGGAGCGTCCTGAGGAGGGCGGAGCAGCTCGGCTTTGTGAAGGGATATGCCCAGTCCGCCGCTTCCGCCGACCCTGCCTACACGCCCGACTTCCCTGATGAGCTGAAGATAGAGCTTTGAACAGCTCGGCCGCCCTGAGCAAAGCCGGACAATTCCGCCCCCGCCGAAAAGATTATAAAAAAATCTCTTGACAAACCCGGTCCGAACTGATATAATATTCTCCGTTCCTCGAAAGAGGGAAAAAGCGGTATCGCCAAGCGGTAAGGCAACGGACTCTGACTCCGTCATTACCTAGGTTCGAATCCTAGTACCGCTGCCATCTTTGTTCTGTCTCCTGCCGTTTTGCGGCAGGAGACATTTCTATAGTATCCTGTACGGGGTTTCTTATGAAAAAACAGCTGAGAGGCATACTCATACTGCTTCTGACCGCCGTCATCTGGGGCACCGGGTTCGCGGCCCAGGATGACGGGATGAAATATTTCGATCCCTTTACCTTCAACGCGCTGAGGATGATCCCCGCCGCGGTCGCGCTGATACCGGTCGCCTTCTTCTTCGAGTGGAGAAAGTCGCGCGGAGCGGAAGCTGCGGCAGTGGATTCCGGGGAAGAGGAGAATGCCGTCCGGCGGAGCCGGACACGCGCCGAGCTCATCGGAGGGATAGCCTGCGGAGTGCTGCTCTCGCTCGCCAGCGCGACCCAGCAGTACGGAATCTATCTTACCGCCTCGCCGGGCAAGGCGGGATTCATCACATCCCTCTATATCATACTCGTTCCGGTGATCGGCATCTGCATCAGGCGCGTCCCGCAGTGGACGGTCTGGCCCTGCGCGCTGCTCGGGGCCTTCGGGCTCTGGCTGATCTGCGGCAGCTCCCTCGCGGGCTTCGGAGCCGGAGAGCTCTTTCTCCTTCTCTGCGCCTTCCTTTATTCGGTCCAGATAACCGCAGTCGACCTCTCGCTCGGCAGGGGAGCGAGGCCGGTCACCCTTTCGCTCATTCAGTTTATCACCGCGTCGGTCGTAATGACCGCCTTTGCCTTCGTCGCCGAACGCCCGACGATCGCGGGCATCGCGGAGGGATTCGCGTCGGGATGGCTGCCGGTGCTCTACCTCGGGCTCGTGTCGAGCGCAGTGGGCTATACCCTTCAGATAGTTGGCCAGCGCGACTGCCCGCCGGTCGCCGCGTCGATGCTCATGAGTCTCGAGTCGGTCTTCTCGGTCCTTGCGGGGTGGATCTTCCTCCGCAAGACGCTCAGCCTTGTCGAGATCGCCGGCTGCCTCACCGTCTTTGTCGCCGTGATAATCAGCCAGATACCGGTAAAACAGAAGAAAAAAGCATAAAGACTTGGGGATGCAAAGACCCGCGGCGCGGATCTTTGCATCCCCAAAACTATATCCCGGTGCAGCAGACTTTATCTGCCTGTTCCGGTCGCCATGCGCTTTTCTTCGACCCTGCGCGCCAGATAACGCGCGGTGTCGGCGGCGAGCTTCAGCGCCGATCCGAAGAGCTCGGGCGGGAATCGGTCGTAGAAGTGGAGGACCTCGAGGTTCATCGATCCCTCATAGCCGGTCTCGGCAAGCGCGGAGGTGAGAGCCTCCCAGTCGTGCGAGCCGAGCATCGGCAGCCAGTGGCGGTCTGCGGTAAGATCGGTGTCCTGCACATGGAGCATCGTCAGCTTTCCGGGAGCGATCCCTCTTATGAGCTCGTCGGCCCTGGTGCCGCAGATCTCGGCGTGGCCGGTGTCGACGCAGACCCTGAAGAGGTCGCTGTCCAGTCTTTCCAAAAATGAATTCATCCATTCGGGAGTGTGATGGCGTCCGATAAACCGGGCGTTCTTTTTGTCGTTCTTGAAGAGATTCTCGACGCCGATGTATAGCCCGTATTTTTCCGCGTAGGGGATGAAGCTCCTCATGAACTCAAGATTGATGATGTCGGAGGTCGCGTCGTCCATGTCGAGGGGACACCTGAGCGTATGGATGACCGCCTGGGGGCAGCCGATCCGCGAGGCGTATTCCAGACTGCGGACCACCCTGCGGTAGACGGGGTGGTGCTCACCGATCTCTATGTTGCCGTATCTGTATGCCAGCTCGGCGTGGCACTGAGGAAATACGAGTCCCGCCTTCCCGGCGTACTCCTTGATCTCGAAAGCGAGTTTTTCCCTTTCGGCGTCGCCAAACTCCAGGATGTCGTTGTCGGGAGAGATCCCGTAAAAGGAGTAGTCGATGCCGTCGAATCCGGCTTCGGCTATCAGTCTCATGGCCTCGATGTCGCCGATCGCAGATCTCAGAACGCTGTTGTCGGTGGAGATAATCATTTTTCGTTTATTCCTTCCTTGATCATTTCGTCAAATGAATCGTAACGCTTATATGCGCAAATTATATCCGATTCTTTACTCGATGTCAACACGTCGATGCAAAAAAAGCACAGAATTGTTTTAAAATGATATCTTGTTGCCAGCAAGTCCTGCAGCTGTTTCACAGACCGGCGACCGCCTGCGGTTCAGGAGGGAGGGAGGGAAGGAGTTGCTGTTCCGGTCTCAGTCTGAAAGCCGGGAGATCCGCTCTGCTGTGTATCTGTCATACTCGATGTAAAAATCCGTGTAGGTTGCGTCGGGACAGTAATCAGGGATGATCTTTCCCGAACAGATTTCGACGAATCTGTGAAGCTGTTCATCGGTCAGCCGCGCGGCGTAACCGTATGAGACAAGATATGCGTTTCCCGACGCGTCCCTGCCTCCGGTCAGAAACAGCGGCATCATCCTGTAGGCTCCTACTGCTGCCTCTCTGTAGATCGCGACATCTTTTTTTTCAAAGTCCAGCTCCGAAAGCAGAGCTTTCAGGGCATCTTTGTCGATCAGTCTTCCGTACCAGTCAAGGTCCACAGACTGATAAAGGGTGCTGTTGAATCCGAGATAATAATCCGCGGAGTTCTTAATGTACAGGAAATCTCCTGAAGACAGAAATTCCGGGTAGGAAATATCCGCCGCCGCAGCGAAGATGTCGTCCCACAGTTCATCGAGGATCAGACTGAGTTGCCGCATGTAAATACCGTAATATTGTCCTTTGCGGTCCACAGCGGGATCAAGCCTCGGAATTAGCATTTCCATAAGTCGCTGTCTCATCGATTCCGCGGCCACCGAGTCTGTCCCCTGATTGAATTGTTCATAGAAGGAATCGAGAATACCGAGCAGGCGGGAATAATGCTCCGCGGCTTCAGCATCTCCGGTCTGTTCTGCGTATTTTTTTTCAAAGAGAAACAGATCACGCATTTCATCGTCGGGAGACAGGTATCCGGTCAGTCTTCTGACGACGTCGTTTGCGATCTTTCTTGCGAGCAGACGTTTCCAGATGTCAGGAGTTGCTTCTTCAAATTCCACTACGTCTAGCTCCAGGTCTACCCAATCAAGCAGCATGAAGTATCTTTCGTTGAAGGCGTCCTCGGTGATGCCGTTCATTGCGTCGCGGAGTTCCCCGGGAGTGATGAAAGCCTCGCCCGAGGTAAATTCCAAATACGGAATGACCGCTTCGGCAATGTCGGCAAGCATGCCGGGGGATTTCATCAGATCAGAGATCTCATTATAGTTTCCTTCGGACATTCCGGGCGTCAGCCTTTTTTCCAGCACCGCTACCGAGAGATACCTTCCGAGAGCGGTAAACCGTTTTGTGTCTGTTATCCGAATCGGATTTCCGTCGAGCCTGAAAAAGGGAAGCACGGTCTCGAAATTATGGTTGAATGCGTTGACGATATCCGAAGTCATGCTGTAAAAAACAAACGACTCTTTTTCTCTGAGTTCGGGGATCGAAGCGAGATAGGCCTCCCGGTCAAATGTCAAATCTCCGTTCCTGTAATATGCCAGCAAAAGTTCTCTTCCGTTCCCTCCGATAAACAGGCACACGGTCGCGTCGTCGCACTCCGAAAGCTGGTTTTCGAAAGCCTTGCCGACTTCGACGGCGCCCTCATCGCCTGTAAGCAGATCCCGGCAGAACACCGTCCCGCGGCGGTCGTAATAATATACGAATCTGCCGTCCCTTGAGCGGACCAGGGCGTCCGGCGTCCCGGCTGTCAGCGCAGATGTTTCTCCTGTGATCAGGTCGCGGAAGACTCCGTCTTCAATGACTCCGCGCTCAAAGGGAAGGGTAGTGTCCGCGATCTTGTCCGGATCTGCCGGAAGCGGCCCGGTTTTTTCCGGATAATAGCAGACGGTCCTGCCGTCCTGTTCCATGATGACAGCGGTACGTCCGTCCCTGTCATTCAGCAGCGCGAGACGCTGTCCGTCAATAAAGTATATATCTCCTCTGTCTACCGAAAAAGCGGTTTTTCCGTTTCTGGCCGTGAATGAGACTGTCCCGGTCTTTTCAGCCAGACCGCCCGCGGGAGTCTGCATCATGTCTTTCGGTACTGCGTCGCCGAATACGGAGTAGGAGTTTTCTCCTGCAGTATAGACCATGACCGTGGAGGCGGCATAGGTGGGGTAGAATTCTCCCGTGGCGCTGTTGTATTCCGCTCCGAGGGGATAGTAGGGGACTTCGGCGATTACACGGGTGTAACCGTCGGAAATAATAATATCAGAGGCAAGTGTGAGATTGGCGTCTGCTTTTTCGGGAGTCCCGAGAATCCCGCTGAAGCATTCGGGGACACCGGTATGGCTCGCGTCGAGTTTGACCGCCCTGCCGCTTTTGAAATCAAATATAAAGACCCCGTAGGCCAGAGTTTTGTCGGCGTTCGTGAGGGTATAGAGACACTTATCCGGATCCGTGCCGTATTCAAGAACAGATACCGATGGGAGCGGAGACTTGGATCTGCCTTCCGAAAAGGCCCGCCGGTCCGACTCGTTGTCCATCTTTCTGTATAGTTCCGCATAAATATCTGCCGCTTCTCCGGAAAGGAAAGCGTCATAGCTTATCATTCCGCTCTCGATCGCGAGTCTGATGCAAGCGTCTGTATAGTCGGGATCGCCTGCGACGGCTTCTCTGATCAGGCATGAAAGACAGACGATTTTGTCGTTCTTAATGTCGTACCAGATGCTGTCGCAGTCAGCGTGATCGCCTGACCTGAGTCTGACACGCATGAGATCGTTTCCGGAAAAACCGCTGATCCTTGTGTACGGCGCGACAGAGACTGTCACCGTGTCCGACAAAAGAACTTCCTGATCTGGTTGGAGTGCAGTTGAATCGGCCGGAGAGGTGAGCAGTAGGAAGGGAAGAGCGGAGCCCGGTTTTTTTGCCGATGCTTCTTCGGCTCTGAACACGACCGAGGTCAGATGCAGTTCTCCCGTCTTCCAAGGGGCATCGGCAGGCTGAGGATCGACGGTTGCGCGGCCGCGCAGGAGAATGAAGACGGAAAAGATAATGATTGCGACGGTAAGTGACAGAGCCGCCGCCAGGGCTGCCACCCGGAAGCCGGTGCGTTTCAAAGGCACCGGCGTATTATCTGCGGCTTCTTCGATATAGGCGTCGTCGATGTCCCTCAGCGCGATATCGAAAGCTTTTGAGATTTTCTCTTTTTTTTCGTTTTTGACAATGAAGCTGTCTGCGTTTTTTTTCACAGTCGGATACCTCTTTTTTCCAGCAGTTCCGAGAGCGACTTTTTCATTCTGGAGAGGCGGACCGATACCGCTGTCACGGAAAGACCTGTTTGTGCGGAAATCTCAGAGATCCCGGCTGAAAACCAGTAGCGTTTTAAAAAGATCAGCCTGTCAGTTTTCTTTCTTGACGCCAGAAAATCATTGAGCGCCGAAGCGAGCGCCGCGGGGTCGATCCGTTCTTCGGGGTCGTCCGACATCAGCTCGTCAGCCAGCTCATCAGCGGGAAGGACAACAGCGCGCCGCAAGGCGGCGTTCCGGCTCCTTACCCGGTTGCAGGCAAGATTTCTTACTATCTTCAACAGATAAGCCGACAGCGGCGCCGGCCGTGCCGGAGGGATCGAGTTCCATGCCGCCAGCAGCGCGTCGTTGACTATCTCGCCTGTGTCCTGTTCGTTGCCGCAGAGCCTGAAAGCAAGTCCCCGCATCTTTTCTCCGTAGGATTTCTCGATCTCGCGCAGTCCCTGCTCGGAACGGTCAAAGAGCAGAGAAATGATTTGTGCGTCGTCCATAATAATCCTCCGGAAGATAAATGAAAAAAGTGTCTCTCTGTAAGATATCTAACCTTTTTTCGGAAAATCTTTCAGTTTTTTTGCTTGCGGATAAAAAAACATCAAATAATTCGCTGTATCCTGCTTCGGTTACTGCCGCCTATCCCGCGGTCGGGTCGTAGGGCAGCGTGATCTCGACCGCGGTGTCTTCGTAGAAGTGGCGGACGACATAGTCGGCGGCCCGGAGCTGCTTTACGAAGGAGCGCGAGGTGTCGGCGTTATCCTTCGTTATCGTCCAGAAAAGCACTCTCGGCTTCGCCGTCTTGTAGAGCCAGAGGGTGCCCGTGACATTGAAGCCGTGGTGGGCGACCGTCATGATGTCGCCCGAAAAGCCTCGGGCGAACATCCTGGTGATCAGGTCGGCCTCGCCGCCCCTGCAGTCGCCGGTGAAGACCGTCTCCTGTCCGCTCTCGGTCATCCTGACGATCAGGCATGAGTTGTTCATGTCGTATGTGGTGTCTGATTCCCCGGCGGCGTTCTTTCCGGTGAGTTTGAAGTCGCCCAGCTCGTCGGGAGTGAAAAGGATCTCGAAATCGGTGCCCGACAGGGTGAATTTCTGGCCCGCTCTGAGGCAGAATACTTTTGCCCCGAGCTTTTCCGCCGCTCCGTTGAGGGTGTTCTGCCTCCCGTTGAGCTCAGACGCTCCGTATATGCTCTGCATATCTACCGATACGAGATTGTACATGACCGCGTCGCAGACGATCTTTCCGCCGTATTTCGACGCCAGCGGAGCGAGACCGTTCATATGGTCGGGGTGGGGATGGCTGATTATGACCGCCGCGATGTGTATCTTCCCGTCGGAAAAGCGGTTGTTCTTCTGCATGTAGTCATAGATCTGATCGGCGGTGGCCTCGACTCCGGTGTCGTAGAGTAGATACCTGCCGTCGCCGAGAGTGACGATGAAGCAGCTCGCGTGCTCCTTCGTCGTGTCCTCGATCTGAAAGAGTTTCACCTTGCCGGTCCGCTCTCCCGACGGAAGCTCCCATACCGGCGTCGAAGGCGCCGGCTCCGAGACGATCCTCATCTGGTGCAGAGAGGGGAAGTAGCCGACCGACAGCATCTCCCCCTCCTTCAGGAAGGTCCTGTATATGTTCGAACTGAAGGAGTTTTCAAATACCTTCTCATATGAGAGCGACAGGAGCTTTTCGCAGTATCTGTCAAAGAAATCCCCGGTGACGTTCCGGAAGCCGACCTGCGAGCAGCGCTTCGAGGTGTCGCTCCCTCCGGTCGGCTGCACATAGGAGGCGACGGCGCCCTCGGCAGGCGGGACCGCGACGGGCAGCTGAAAGTTTGTCTCGCTGCAATAAAACGCCTTGGCGAGTTTGACCGTTCCGTCCGATGAGGAGCGGAGGATATACGCGGGAAGATTCGCCGCCGCGGCGCCGTAGGACTTTTCGTCGAGCGCGTATACGACGAGCTTGCCGCCCGATCTGCCGACGCACCAGCTCCCGTACCGGGCGAACGGGTAGGCGTCCGCCGGGATGCCGTCGACAAAGCAGCCGATCACTATCTCGGCATCCGATGAAGCTCCCGTCGTGTTCTTCACCGGGAGATCGATCCCGAGCGTTTCCTTGAGCTTCAGTCTTATTGTCTCGGCCGCCGTCCGCTCTGCGCTGCCCTGGCCTGCGACCAGTGAGCATACCGGTATGCCGTTCTCCGCGATGATGAAGTCACCGGTTTCATCCTCGGGGACGGCCGATGTCAGGGACTGGGTCCCGGAGGTGCCGTCCGGGGCAGTACCGCTGCCCGGAGGCTCTGTCTGAGTCCCGTTTCGGCATCCTGCGACGGCGAGAAGCAGAGCGGCAAGGAGCGCCGCGACCGTCAAAAGTTTTGGTCTCATGTCGTTTCCTCTTCAAAGAAGGGCCGGGGCTGTCGCGGGCCCGTTCCACGGGCGGGTGACAGCCCCGCAATCTCTGCACGCCTCTGTCAGACTCTGTCCGACTCGGCGAAGGGATCTGTGTCGTTGATGTTCATCGGGATCAGCCTGAAGGAGAAGCTGAACTCGGTCTCGGACAGCCTGTATTCGGGCGACAGAGCCGGTCCGCAGGAATTTGATCCTATCCCGGCGTGTCTGTAGTCGAGATTTACGCAGGTCTCCTTCATCGGGACGAGTTCGTAGTCGTGAGCCGTCCGTGTGAGCTGCGCCGGGGTGAAGTGCGAGCAGTTGAATGAGAAGCTCTTTCCCTCGGCCGTGCAGAGGAGTCCCTGGCCCGAGAGATCGGTGACGGCGCACCATTCTGTGTCGGCGTGAGCGCAGTTCTCCTGAGGCCTGACGTAGTGCTCGAAGTGGTCGCCTACCGCCGTCTCAAAGAGCCCCTGGCGGCTTGCGAGACGCTTGTCGGAATAGCTCTCTGCCGGTCCGCGGCCGAAGTACTTCAGCTTCTCGCTTCCGGCGGGCATGAGGAACTCGACGCCGAAGCGTGGCAGCGGAGGCTGGCCCTCCCTGACTTTGACCTTCATCACCGCCCTGACCCCGCCCTCGGCGAAGAAGGTGTAGTCGATCTCAGCCTTGAGTATCGGGCGCAGGTATGCGGTCCCGAGCGATATCTCGGCCCTGACCGACGCCGTCTTGGCGCCCGCCGAGGTGAACTCGCAGCCGTAGCATTTCACCGAGGTCTCCTCGTATCCGGCATTGCGCCAGTCTGCCTTGATCCTGCGGTCGTTGTCGGTGGGGGCGCGCCAGACCGTCGGTGCGACGGGAGAGGCGAGCATCTCGCGTCCGCAGTGCTTCACCGATACGAGAAGTCCCGACTTCCGGCTCAGAACATATTCGGTGTCAGACGCGGTAAAAACAAAGCTGTCGGGCCTTGCCGCGGTGAAGATGGGAGCCTGCTCGCGCATGCCCTCGGCGATGTTGTACAGTCTTCTCTCGCTGCCGGCGAAGGCCTGAGCCGAGCCGACCTCGTATCCGGCGTCGGCCCATTCTGTCGCGAAGCGCTGCCTTACCGAGAAGTTGACGTAGCATCTGCCCTCGGCCTTTACCGGGGCTTTGGCGGTGTAGAGCTTAGATCTGCCCGCCGGCACCGCCAGACTATCCACCGTCCCCCCGCATACCGGTTTTCCGTCCTTTTCGACCGTCCAGCAGAGTGAGAGGTCGGACAGAGATGTGAAAAATCTGCGGCTGCGGACTCTGAAGGAGAGCTTTCCGTCAGAGAGGCTGACCTTCTCTATCGCGAAGGGAGCGAGGATCTGCTTGTATTCCAGCATGCCGGTGTGAGGTCTGCGGTCGGGATATACGAGGCCGTCCACGCAGAAGTTCCCGTCGTTCGGTCTGTCGCCGAAGTCGCCTCCGTATATGAAATGAGGATCTGCGTAAATGTCGTCGCCGGTAGCGACCGAGTGGTCGAGAAACTCCCAGACGCAGCCTCCGAAGAACTCGTCGTGAGAGCGGATCGCCTCCCAGTAGGCTGCGAGATCGCCCGGGCCGTTGCCCATGGCGTGGCAGTATTCGCAGAGGAAGAAAGGCTTCGTGAACTTTTTGTTCGCGATATAGTCGAGTATCTCAGATACCGGCGGGTACATCCTCGATTCGACGTCGACGAAATCGCACTCCACCTCAGAGCGGGGCAGGCCGGTCTTCGAATCGCGGGCGTGGAGCCTTCTCGAGATGTCCTCGCAGTGGACGAGGGCGCCGGGCATCCTCGATTTGATATATTCTGCCATCATGCGCTGGTTGTCGCCCATGCCCGACTCGTTCCCGAGCGACCAGAATATCACCGACGGGTGGTTCTTGTCCCGCTCGAACATCCTGGCGGCGCGGTCGACGAGCGATTCGGTCCATTCGGGTTCGCGGACGAAGTAGTCCCAGTCGCCGACCGTCTGCATGCCGTGGGTCTCGAGGTCGGTCTCGTCGCAGAGGTAGAAGCCGAGGCGGTCGCAGAGTCCGGGGAGCCGAGGGTCGTTCGGATAGTGGCTCGTCCTGATCATGTTGACGTTGTGGCGTTTGAGTATGTAAAGATCCTCGATCATATGGTCAAGGGGTGTCGCCGAACCGAGATATGGGTGGCTGTCGTGGCGGTTGACGCCTTTTGCCTTGACCTTTTTTCCGTTTATATATATGACCTTGTCTTTGACGACGACGCGGCGGAAGCCGGTGCGGAGGCAGATCACCTCGTCGCCGCATCTGACGGTGAGGGTGTAGAGGGATGGGTGCTCGTCGCTCCAGAGGGAGGGCTTTGCCACAAGGACCTCGACCTCGCCGTCGCCGTCGATCTCGATCGACGCCGACGACTCCTCAAGTCCCGACGGGCCTTCCAGACTGACGTCGACCTTCGCTTTTCCGGTGAGCGACAGCTCGAGGCCGATCACTCCCTGCGAGAAGGAGGTGTTGAGCTCGGGCTTGCAGTAGATGTCACGGATGTGGACCTGATCTCTCGAGAGGAGATAGACGTCGCGGAAGATCCCAGAGAAGCGGAACTTGTCCTGGTCCTCGAGATATGATCCGTCCGACCACTTGAAGACGAGCACCTTGACGGTGTTGCGGCCCTGATGGACGGCGCGGGTCACCTCGAACTCGCTCGTCATGTGGCTGACCTGGCTGTATCCGATGAAGATATTGTTCACCCAGAGATAAAAGCAGGAGTCGACTCCCTCGAAGTTCATATAGATCCTTCTGCCCTCGCGGAAGGCGGATCCGACGGTGAATGAGCGGAAGTAGAGGGCGCAGGGATTGTCGTCGGGGACATGCGGAGGATCGACCGGGAAGGGGTACCTGACGTTGGTGTAGTTGGGGACGTCGTGTCCCGGCACCGTCTGCCAGCTGCGGGGCACCGTCATGTCCTCTCCCGCCGCGGGATCGAAGTCTGCCGACAGAAAGTCGGGCAGGCCCGACTCATTTTCGGCAAAGAAGAATTTCCAGTCGCCCGTGAGCGAAAGGAAGCGGGAGGAGGCGGCGCGGCGCTCTGAACGGGCGTCCTCCTCGCGATCGGCGGGGATGAAGTAGGCGCGGGGCTTCTCGCAGCCGAGGTGAAGCGTCTTCGGTGACTTGTGAAGGTCAAAAGAAAAAGACATTTTTTTCCGCGTATGATCCGGACTCTTCCGGAATGCTCCGGTCCCCTCTGAGAAGGGGCGGATCATACATTTTCCCTTTCAAAAAATAAAATGTTGTGATATAATGGAATAAACAGACTGAAGAACGGGCGGCGGGCCGCCGTCTCCGGGAGTCGACTTCGCAGGCGCCGTTACGGGCCTCTGAAGCGGTTCCGGTAAATAGTATAACTTAAATCACATAAAAAAGCAATAAAAAACAAAAAGAATTATTCTTTGAGCGAAACCCGGCCGCCCCTTTTTGCAACATATAGGGTGAGGACTGAATGTCAGGAGAGGATCATGAGGAGTTCCGACAGCGAAAAACTGAAGCGCGAGTCCGAAATAATCGACATGTTCTTCCGCCGCGATCCCGCGGCGCTGAAGTCGGTGTCCGACGACTACGGACGGCTCTTCCGCCGGATTGCCTTCAATATCACGTCGAGCGACACTGTCGCCGACGAGGTGGCGAACGATGTCCTGCTCGCGCTCTGGAACGCGATACCGCCGGCGAGGCCGGAGAATCTGTCGGCCTACGGATCGGCGGTCGCGAGGAACATCGCGCTCGGCCGCGTAAGGTCGGAGCTCTCTGGCGGGCGTCCGGCGGTCGAGGAGGAGCTGGACGAGTCTGTCCCCGACGGGCTGCCGGATGACGCCGACAGAGAGGCGCTGGCAGGACTCATCGACGCTTTCCTGAAAAACTGTCCCGGAAGGACAAGGGCCGTGTTCGTCATGAGGTACTTTGAGGAGGAGCCGCTCGAGAGGATCTCCGAAAGGACCGGGATGTCGGCAGGAGCTGTCAAATCGCTGCTTCACAGAACGCGTCTGAAGCTGCGGGCTTATCTTGAAAGAGAGGGATACCGAATATGAGCGAAAAGAAGCGCGGGGACCTGCTCCGCGGAGCAATGAGCGGGTTATCCGAAAAAACGCTGGCGGAAGCCGCGGCGTATACGCCCGAAAAGGGTAGAAACAAAAGAAGAGCAAGGATCGTCTCCGCCATACTCGCGGGGGCTCTCCTTCTGACCTCGATACCGCTGGGAGGGATCATCATAGCCAACAGAAGGAACAGAAACGAATATCCCGATCCCGAGCCGATCGTCTTCTCGGGCGGAAGATACAGCGGAAACGGGGCCGGGCTGCCCGATGAGTTGAAGACGGTCAGCATCACCGCCGACGGCACCGACAGCCGCGTGATACCGATCGACGGCTCATTCATTATAGAGACGGCGGGCCCGACCGAGACCGGAACGCTTGCCGGATACCTGACGATGACCCCGGCGATCGCGACCTCGGTCACGAAGCTTTCGGACAACAAATTCAAAGTCAGCCCGGCGTCGGGCTCGCTCGAGCCGGGACAGATATACAGGATCACCCTCGGCGATCCCGAAAACCCCGCCGCGTCATACGCCTTCCAGACCGAGAACGGGATGAAGGTAAAATCGGTCTTCCCGGCAGACCTCTCGCTCAACGTTCCGCGGGACACCGGGATCGAGGTCACCTTCACCGATTCGGTCCTGCTTGACGGACAGAAGGATCCCTTCACCGTTTCCCCGGCGGTAAAGGGAAAATTCTCGATTTATCCCGACGGCAGAACGGTGCTCTTTCTGCCCGATTCTGATCTCGATTACGACACCGTCTATACAGTGACGGTATCTGAGGGCGTCGCCGGACGCTCGGGCAAGACATTCGAGGGAGAGTGCAGCGCCAAATTCAGAACCGTTACGAAGGAATACGAAAAATCGCAGGATTCCTCTTCGTCGGATTTTCTCTGGATCAGTTATCTGCGCAACCGCGATTTTATCTTTTCCCCCGGCTGCTCCGCCGGTCTTGATTTCAGAGTCTTTTCTCCCGCGGGGACGAACCTGACGGTATCATGCGATCTCTACGCCTTCGCCTCCGCCGCGCAGGCCGCAGAGATGGCCGCAGAGAGCGAGCGGCACGCGGGCGACAACGGGGGAAGCGGTTTCGACCTCTCGAAGCTGACGAAGACGGGCAGCTTCAAGGCTACCGGATCCTCCGCGACGCACAGCTACAGTCTCGACTTCGGCAGCGGACTGCCCCAGGGTGTCTATCTCGCGAAGATCACCGCCTCATACGGACACAAGACTGCGGTCGAGACGCTCTTCATCCAGATATCCGATCTGCGTCCCTATACCGTTTCATCCGACGGATCGACATATCTCTGGCTCAACCGGACCGGAGCCGGCCGCATCTCCGGCGCGAAGGTCACCGCCTTTGTGTTTGACAGATACGACGGCTGGAACGCCGAGATCAACAACAAAAAGGTAGCGGCGGAGACAGGTCCGGACGGCCTCTGCAGGATCGACAACGGCGGGCGGAATTCGGCGATAATCTATGCCGAATCGGACGGCGACGCCCTGATCCTCTTCGCGTCGCTGGCGAAGACCGACGCGAAGGACTACTATATGAACTGGTTCTTCACCGACAGGGAGGTATATTTCTCCGACGATACGGTGAACTTCAGCGGCTTTATCGCGAACTCCTTCGGCGGGGATATCCCCGATCATCTCTACCTCTATACCGGTCTTTCGACGCTGAAGGAGCGGATCGAGGTGGATGAAAAGGGATTTTTCAAGGGCTCCTTCTCCTATGAGAAGACCGGATCGGGATACTTCACGCTCCGTCTCTGCGACGATGACGGCAGGATGGTCGCCGCGAAGGGATTCAGAGTGACCGAGGAGGAAAAACCGCAGTACACGGCGTCGGTCAGCTTTGACAGACTCTTCTACCGCAGGAACGAAAAGATCAAGGTCACGGTCAAAGCGACCTTTTTCGACGGTACTCCCGCCGACGGACTCGAGTTCACCTGCCGGATGAGTTATTTCGGAGGGAACAGCCGCACCGTCAAAACAGACAAAAAGGGTGAGGCGACTCTCACATTTACGCCGAGACGCCTTTCCTACGATGAAGTGTACGGCACCGATCCCGTCAGGCTCTGGTTCCGGGCTGAGCTTACCGGGTTTGAGACACAGACGCTCCGGACCTCGGCTTCGGTCCTGTATTTCCACTCCGACTACGCCGTCGGGACTTCGCAGAACGAGACAGAATCGGTCATGACGCTGAACGTGCGTGACACGTCCGGGATAAAGAGCGCGTCTGATCTGTCATATCCCGCCTTCCCGGAGAACACCGTCGGAAAGGCTCTCTCGAAGGCGAACGCGCTCTCCTGGACGCTGGTAAAGACGGTCATCACGAGGACGGAACACAAAGAATACAACAGCTATACGAGGCGCAACGAGACATATTTCAACTACTCGAGCAAAGATTATCCCGTGGATTCGGGTGTGAAATCCTTTGTAAACGGCAAGGCCTCCTTCCCGCTGAAAACGGTCGAGGGCTTTAACGGATACTATACCTACAAGGTCAGCTTTTACGACGAAACAAGCGAAAACACTTATAGCTACAGCCTCAGCGGCACCGCCGGCAGGAGGTATTACACCTACTCCGACTATGAGACTCCTCTGAAGGTGACACTTAACGCCGAATCATTTTCGACCGGGGACAGGGTAGAGGCAGGATTCGAATCGGCTTACGCCGCCGACCTCGTGCTCTTTGTCACCGGCGCCCGCGGCATCGCAGACATCCGCTGCGCCGACAGACTCTCCTTTGCATACACGAGCGATATGATCGCCGGCGGAAAGGTATCGGCGGTCCTCTTCGACAGCGAAAGCGGATTATATTATACTGCGGAAAAACGGCTGGCCTATGATACCGCCGCCGCATCCCTGACTCCCGAAATCATTCCTTCCGCAGAAAAATACAAACCCGGAGATCAGGCGACGGTCACGGTAAAAGTGCCGGGGGTGTCGGGAGGCTTCGCGGTCCTCAGCGTCGTCGACGAGGCCTGCTTCGCGCTCGGAGACCAGGAGATCGATCCTCTGAGTTTCTTCTCGTCCTCCGGGTCGCCCTCATCGGGTGCCTCAAGGTTTTACGATTATCTGAGCTATTACGATTATCCGAGTTATTATTATTCCCTCTACGAAGGGTACTACAGGTCGGGAGATTCCGCTCCGCAGATATTCTTCAACACGAGATTCGCGACGTCGCTCGCCGCCGAAGCGTCGGGGGCAGACAGATACGCGAAAAACAGTCTGGAAGGCACTGGCATTGAAATTGCGGCCGCTGACGCACCGGCGGAGGCCGAGTCTTCCACTGAGGGCTCGGGAGACGGATGGTACGTAAGGAAGTATTTCGCCGACAACCCCGAGTACCGGGTGGTCGAGCTCGGACCGGACGGCTGCGGGACTCTCGTCTTCACCGTCCCCGACAACATCACCTCCTGGAGGATCACCGCTCTGGCGGTCTCGGGCACGGGCGGCGAGATCGGAGAGATAAGGACGGGAGCCGGCGTTTCCGGCGTCATATGCACTCAGCCCTTCTTCATCAATCTCGGGATCTGCGACAAATACATCGTCGGAGACACGGTATCCCTCAGCGCCCGCGCATACGGGACCGAGGCCTCTGGAAATGTTAAATACACCGCCGTCCTCTCCGACGCCCTCGGAAACAAAATCGCCGAGAAGACCGGCTCTTCGCAGCCGACCGACCGCTGCTGGCTGAAGTTCGACCTCGATACTCCCGGGCGCTACCGCGTCACCGTCTACGGGGAGTGCGGAGGAAACCGCGACGCGCTCACCGCCGATTTCGACCTCGTCACGACCGCCGTGGCCGCCGATATTTCGAAGACGCTGACAGTAGGAGAACTCGGGCAGATAGATCCGGTATACTGGCCGGTAAGGCTCGTATTCTCAAACCGCACCGAGTCCTACACCTTTTACGAGAGGATTGCGTCATACCTGTCCTGCAGCCGCAGGAGCGGCCGGACCGACGAGAGCGCCGCGCGCCTTGTGGCCTCGGCGGCCCGCGAAAAGCTCTACGGGCTCGACAGTTCTAAGACAGAAGAGGAGATGCAAAGACTTGTCGAGGCGAACTTCTCCTATGCCGACGGACAGTTCAGACTCTTTACCTATTCCGAAGCCGATCCCGGGCTCACCGCGTCGGTATTCTCACTCGGGCTGCCTCTCACATCCGGGATCAGGACGCGCGCCGCGACCCTCGCGTCGGCGGCCGTCGCCTCAAAGAATCAGAAGTCTCCCGAGGCCCTCTGCGAGAACCTTTGCATACTCGCCGCCCTCGGCGAACCGGTGCTCGACACTCTCTACGCAGTGGCTTCGACTGCCGGAAAATACCCGGATGAGGCGAAGCTGCGTCTCGCGCTCGCCTTCGCGCTCTGCGGCGACTGGCCGGCTGCCAGCGACATCTATTCGCAGGTCAGAGACGCGATCGGGACCGAGGACAAAGAGTACGGGACTCTGCGCTTCGGAAAGTCCGACTTCGATACCAACGTCAGCCTGACTTCCCTCGCCCTGCTCTGCGCGGCGAGAGTCGCGCGTGACGATGCCGCGAAGCTCGCCCTCTGGCTCGCCGAGAACCCGGACGACAGCGTTTCCGACCGGATTGCTCTCGCGTCCTACCTGCTGTTCTTCCTTCCCGCCGAGACGGTCGAGCCGCTCGAATTTACATATTCGGTCGGAGCCGGGACCGAAAAGGTAAAGATCGAAGCGGGACGGTCCTTCACTCTCCTGCTGTCGGCACCCGAGCTCGCGGCCTTCGAGACGAGCCTGCCGGACGACTTCCCCGTGGGCGTCAGCTACCGCGGAAGCGCCGAAGAGGCGATGGCCGGCGCCGAAAAATACGACGGCGGACGCGTGACGATAACGAAGAAGATGTATCAGAACAGCCGCGGCAACTGTGTGGTAGAACTCAATATCAGCGGAACGACGACCCGCGTCAGCGAGTATTTCGAGCTCTACGACCTGATCCCGTCGGGCGCGAGGTTCCTGTCGATCGAATCGAGAGGATACGCGTACAGCAAGTCATATGCACAGAACGGGGGGAATGTCTACACCTCCGCCCACCTCTGGAACCGGTCGGGCCAGAATATGACCGGAGGCGTCAGCGTCTACAACGACATCAATCTCGGGAAAAAGGGCAGATATATGACCGAATGCCCCGAGTATTCCTTCTCTGTGACGGTATCATACCTGATCCGTGGAGCCGTCGACGGACACTTCATCGCCGAGAGCGCTTTTTTGAAGAACAGCTCCACCGGCGTCTTCAGCGTGTCAGACCGGATGACGGTCGACATCCGCGAAAACGGAGCCTGGACCTTCGGAAAGTAACCTCCGCGGGAAGCAAAATTTGAAAATAATAAGGGGCTGTCAGAGAACTCGCGGCGCGAATTCCCTGACAGCCCATGCTTTATTTTTCGTTATCTGTCCCAGCGTTCTTCCGGAGGCGGGAAAGCCGGGAAGGGCGCGTGCGGCTCGGAAGTTTGGCAAATGTCACGGTTAGATTATCTTTGGCTTTCCCAAAATTGAAAAAACTGTTGACAACATTCCTAAAATAGAATACAATAATGTCAAATATGACATCTTTGGAATTTGACTCCTCGGAAAAATCAACTTAACCGGCATATAGCCGGAGACAAAGGAGTTACAGATGAAAAGATCGACACCCAGAAGGATCAGCACGATTTCTCTCATAATGGCGCTGGCCCTTGTTTTTTCAACTTTTCCCGCATTTGCCCTGGATGTTGGTAACGGTGCAAAATCAACCGATATGTCAAAGCCCGACGTTCCTTTTTCATTTACGCTTGAAGAAGGAGACCTTGCATTTTCAGAACTGAAAAACGCGGTACTTGACCCTGCCGATATACCTGATGTAATCAGTCCGTCGCTTGCGGCTGAGCGGGAACACGTGAACAGGCTGTACGCCCAGGAGCCGGACGATTATACAGTCATGTTCCAGAACCGGGACGGTTCAAAAACCACATATGTGTTTTCCAAACCGGTAAAAATCGGAAGAAATTCGCTTTCGGCGGCAGCGCTTGCGGGCAGTTCTTCCGAGGATGTTTTTGCCTTTTCATCACACGGGCTTGACTACAAAATCGGTTCATCGCTCCGAGCGCTTGACAGACTTGACAAATCTTTTTTAGACAGAAAAATCTATTATTATAACATTGGTTACGCGGAAATAACAAAGACATCCGGACGCCTCGTTTCACAAGGAACCGAAATAACCGAAGATGTCAGAGAATGGAGCCGTGGCAAAGTAATGCCCGGAAGCCGGCTTTCATCTCCTTCCGGGACTTCTGACGATATTGGATCGTCCGGCAGTTATGTCCTTATGTACACTGCTTCTGAAATGGCGGGGATCGTAAACCTGAAAAACCATTACACTCAAACATATCTAAAAAACAACAGTCAGGCACCTGTGCTGTCCGCCGCGACTTCCATTTATCTGACGACAACTCCATACAGATGGGTTCTTCAGTACTATACCGCAGGCAGATATATCATTAAAAGTATGTATGGCTTCACCAGTTCTTCGCAACTGATGTTGAAATATAACAGCACCTATACCTCGGTATCTCTTGAATCAGGAACAAACACCAACGCATTATGGACAATAGATTCCGAAAGTAACGGAAGCGGAATACTCTATTATTATCTTCGGCCTTATGTGGCGGGAGGAACAGAAAAAGCCTTAAACAGTTCCCTTGGATTTACGAACGCGGCTGCCGGAAGCTGCACAAGCCAGTGCGGATGGCAGATCCTCAACAAAAGAGACATACCGGTTTCTGTTACACCGAAGCAGAATGCCGTGGTATCTATTGAAAGTGATGTGATCAATCTGCTGACCATAATACCGTCTGATGCCGAAACAATGATAAACTGGTGCGGAGACTCAAACAATCTGTTTGACGACCAGGGGGATTATACTGTTTTCTCATTAAGCGGTAAGCATCACATCTGGATGGAGGAGCTGTATTCCGGGCTGACGATAGCGGAAGATGATGAATGGTGTGTTCTGATATACGACAATCACAATTTGTTCGAGAACAACCGGACATATATGATAAGGCCGTATATTTCAGACAACACAAATTATGCGACGTCAAATCTGCTGACCCTTACAAAAACTGCAGATTCCAGCTCAAATTCATTATCCGCCATACCACTGTACAACGGGAACAACTCATCCTATTCCGCGAAGTGGACAGATAAATCGCAGACTTTTACTTTTTCCTACCTGGAGACCGGAAAATACAAGATAGGGGCGACGCTTGCATCTGAGCAGTATTTGAATGTTCCGGAGTATAATTCAACATATAATTCGAATGATTTTTCAAACTATACTATGACGTATCAGGAAGACGTCTGCAACTGGATAGGATACGCAGGAACGGACAGTATTGCAGAAAATTCTGCAGTGTCAAAGGCATCAAGCAGAGATTGGCGAATCATTCCTGCGGGAACGATCAGTATCGGCGGTTCGACATACGGAAAGTATTGCATTGTATATGTTGATTCTGGCGGAACGACAAAAGCACTGAACCATACGGTTAGCAATGGCAACGGAGTAACTGTGGGCCTGTTTTCCGACGACGAAACATCAGTTTGGGTGATCAATAAAGTCGGCTTGAATGTACCGTGGATAAAGCAAACGCAGATAACATGGTGCGGATATGCAACGGTTCTTCAAGTTATTTACGGCGCGGGGAAATCAGATTGTTTGACAAATTCAGCGATTCTGCACACTCAAATGGGGGTTGTTAAGGATAGTTTTCATGCAAATGGCGGAGATAGTATGAATCAGGATACCATATGCAACATGCTAAACGACAGTAAGCATTTTTCTGACGGATCCTTTGATTACCAACATTATCATTATGAACGTAATGATGAACAGTCACATGAAGACTTTATATCGAATTATAGTGAAAGTGAATTTGTTGGAATAATTCAGGCGAGTATAAGTAATGACTGGGCTCCATTTATGTTAACAGATACCGGAGGCGCTCCTTACAAAATCGAATACAATGGTTTATCTCATTATATCTGCATTATTGGATACGATTCAATTTCCAACACAGTGTTAATATCCAACTGCCATTACAGTCAATCTATAGGCGGATTATACGCGATTCCCCTGTCTTCAATTTATAACAATATCACTTTGTTATTTCATTCAGTTACCGGAGGACAGATAAATGAATAAGGTTTTTCGGATAGTCTTGATTGCAATTGTGTTTTGCTTTTTTCTGCCGGCTTCTGGTTTTTCGGTTGGGGCGGAAGATGATGATCGGATAGATTACGATGAAGCATGGGGGCTTGTTCAAAAAGCATACGAACTGTATCTCTCCTTGCACAGTTTGCCTGATTATTTTCCGCCGAATCTCGAAAATAAGCTGGGGTTCGAATATGAATCTCACAAATACGACGGAAGCGTGTATACAGTTGTTCGAGAAGGCAAATACCATTCAGTGGAAGAAATCAGTAAATACGCAAACAGTATTTTTACAGAAGATATTGCTCAGTATGTTTTAATATGCGGTGAGAGTACGCCACTGCGGATGGAACGCGATGAATCCGGGAAGATTATTTCGCCATTAATAACACTTCCGGACAAGCCCCAGGACATGTTTCACGCGTTTGCTATGGATTACAATCTGTTTTCGCTCAAAAAATCATTTTATCATGAATATTTCGATCTTTTTCCAAGTGCGAGAACTGTCGGATTTACTGAAGAATCAAACGGAGGAGGGGCAGCTTCTTTCAGGTTGACCGTTTATCAGGGCACTTTTTCCGAAGTAACCTATCAAATGCCGGGCACCGTATCTGTCTCATTTATTAAAACGAAAAGTGGCTGGAGAATCGGAGACTGCGGTTTTTTTTCCGGTATTTGTTTTGATTATGACAACACAGGTTTTGTGCCGAAGTTTACCGGTGATTTACATGATGTTCTTTCTTTAAGAGGCGCTGCAGTCGCGGACTTGTCGCTGGAAAATGCGGACAAATCAGGTATGAAAGTTCAGATCCGTTTGTTCATTCCGGAAAAGCCCTCGGATTCACATCGGAAAACGGATATCAAGAGTTATTTCATTGAGTATAATAACGACAGTGTGAGATACGCGCTGGACTGTTTTGAGTTCCTCAACGAAAAAAACGGAGAGTGGGAAAGGATCAGGATCGACGCGGAATATGTCAGGGAGAATAACGAACTGCGTCTTGTCGGCGGTGAGCTGTTGAATCTTATCAACGGAAAGACGACAGTCACTCCATATACCGGTCCTGTTATCCTGTTTGAAGAAGATCAGGGGCTGTCTCCGTCGACCGGAGATACGAATCCGCTGTTGTTCAGTTTTCTTTCTCTGGTCGGCTTGATTTGCTTATCCGGTTTGTCGGCGGCTCACCTTAAATCACGGAGACGTGATTTACAGACTGACGATACAAATATAGTCATTGATTCGCATAAATGTCAAGCGTTTTTCCGGAGGCTATGAGCCCGATCGTCTCAGCAGGGCGTAAGATCAGCTGCCGAGTGAGGATCTGTTTTTCATCGGTCCCCTTCGGTCTCTCTCATGTCAGCAGCGACATCACCGCCGCAGACGCTTCCTCGTCAGAGCATGAGAAATACGCTCCCGATCCGCGGAGGGCGGCGGAGAGGTCCTCCCGCGTCAGCCGCAGGCCGGTAAGACGCTCCTCAAGCCCGGACACAGGTCTGTCGCCCAGAAAATCGCCGGTGAAGCGGATAAGCGTCAGCCTTCCCCTGTCGGCCTCGTAGCCGGCCGTTATCCTGCCGAAGGGGAAGCGGCGGCTGACCGTGTTCGAGAAGGCAGGGCTCCTTCCCCGGTTCCAATCCCAGGATAGATATTTCGCCTCCAGTTTCTTTGCCGCGGCGGCGATCTCCTCCGGCGGCTCCGAAAGCCCGAACTCTTCAGAAAAAACGCCGCGCAGAAGCCCGAAAAAGCCTTCTCCGTCAAGTTTCCGGAGCGGCGATCCGGCGGGGAGCATCTCCCGCAGATTCCCGACGCGGGAGGAGACGCTCCTTATGCCCTTCGACTCAAGCTTTTCCCGGTCGGGAAGAAGAAGGGCGGACAGCCGCCCGAGGTCGGCCGACCAGAGCAGCGTCCCGTGGTGCAGAAGTACTCCCTCCGCGACCCGCTGAGCGCTGCCCGATATCTTTTTTCCTTCGAAGAGGATGTCGTTCCTCCCCGAAAATCCCGCGTCGATCCCGAGCTTCCGCAGAGCCCGGATCATCGGCAGAGAGCATTCGGCGCGTCCCGCCGGTTCGGCGCCGGCCGGCATTATCACCGAATAGTTGATATTGCCCGGATCGTGGAAGACCGCGCCGCCTCCCGTCGTCCTTCTGACGACGGGGATCCCTTCCCGGTCGGCGAGCGCGAGATCGACCTCGGCGAAAGCGTTCTGGTTCCGCCCGATGATGACCGACGCTCCGTTGCGCCAGAGCATGAGGATACGGTCCGCCCCGGTCTTTTTGAAGTTTATGAGCAGACTTTCCTCAAGCGCGAGATTTTTTGCAGGCGACAGGCTGTCCGTCGCTAAAAAAAGTGTGTTGTCCATTTAAAAACAGTTAAATAACCGCCGGGGCCGAAATTTTTATTGCGGCCCCGGCGGGATTAATTTGCGAAAGATCAGACTCCCTTTTTCAATCTGTCGATCTTCTCGACATCAGAGAAATTGTGCGTGGGAACGTATCCGGGGATCGGGAGGATCTTCTCGTGGATGCAGTCGATGATGGCGTCCGGGTAGGGGAAGAAGGAGGTCTCGAGCTCGTGGGCGGGTGTGATCCAGTTGCGGGAGCCGAGAGCTACCGGCGGAGCGTCGAGGTAATCGAAGGCGAGCTCGGCGATATTCGCCGCCATGTCCTTCATCACCGAGTTGCGCTCGACGGCGTCGCCGACGATGACGATGCGCCCGGTCTTCTTGACCGATTCGATGACCTTGGTGTAGTCGAAGGGCACGATCGATCTGGCGTCGATGATCTCGGCGGAAATGCCGTATTTCTCCTCGAGCGTCTTCGCGGCCTCGAGCGCGCGGTAGAGAACGGCGCCGATCGTGAGGATGGTGACGTCCTTTCCTTCCTTCTTGACGTCGGGATCGCCGAGAGTGACCTCGTAGTATCCGGTCGGGACGCCTTCGGGCCTGAACTCCTCGCCCTTGTCGTAGATCCTCTGGGACTCAAAGAAGATGACGGGATCTGTCCCCTCGAGGGCCGAGCACATAAGTCCCTTCGCGTCGTAGGGAGTGGCGGGGAAGACGACCTTCAGTCCGGGGATGTGGGCGGTGAGAGCCGTCCAGTCCTGGCTGTGCTGCGCGCCGTACTTCGAACCGACCGAAACGCGCAGGATGACGGGCATCTTGAGAATGCCTGCGCTCATCGACTGCCATTTTGCCATCTGGTTGAAGATCTCGTCTCCGGCGCAGCCGATGAAGTCGGCGTACATGAGCTCGACTATCGCGCGGCCGCCGCACATGGCGTATCCGACCGCCGAGCCGACGATGGCCGATTCGGAAATCGGGGCGTTGAAGAATCTGTGGTAGGGGATCGAATCGGTGATCTTCTTGTAGACGCCGAAGGCTCCGCCCCAGTCTCTGTTGTCCTCGCCGTAGGCGATGAGCGTCGGATCGTCGTAGAACTTCTCGATGATGGGCTCGCAAAGACCGTCGCGGATGTTGTAGACCTTCATCTTCGGCACCGGTTTGCCGTCGGCGTCGAAGGCCTTGCGGATCTTGCCCGCCATCTCCTTGACCCTGTCGTTCTCCTCGCGGGTCTTCAGCATCTCCGCCTGCCTTGACGGATCCATGCTGTGGACCTTCTGATTCGAGAACATGATCGACGCGATGGCGTCGGGATCCTTTGAAAGATCCATTCTCGGGGAGATCTCGTCGTTGATGGCGAGCTTCATGATAGAGGTCATCCTGTCGACGATCATCGCGTCGACGGCTTCGAGCTCGGATTCGGATGCTACGCCGATCGAGACGAGCTTGCGTCCGAAGGCGGCGACGGGGTCGCAGGCCTTCCAGGCGTCGATCTCCTCCTGAGTGCGGTAGGTCGAGCTGTCGGAGGGCGAATGACCCGATACGCGGTATGTGACGACGTCGAGCAGCGCCGGGCCGTGTCCGGCAAGGAGGATCTCCTTCTTGCGGGAGACGGCGTCGATGACGGCGAGCGGATCGTATCCGTTCACCCTCTCGGCGTGCATCATCTCGGGGTTGAAGCCGGCGCCGAGGCGGGCCGCCATGTCGAAGCCCATAGTCTCGCCGCGGGTCTGCCCGCCCATGCCGTAGTGGTTGTCGAAGACGTTGAAGAGGATAGGCATTCCGGTGCCGTGTCCGTCGTCCCAGAGTTTCGTGATCTGGTCCATCGAGGCAAAGTTGAGCGACTCAAGTACCGGTCCGCGTCCGAGGGCGCCGTCGCCGCAGTTGGCGACGACTATGCCTTTCTTATGGTTGGCTCTCTTGTAGAGGGCCGCGCCGAGGGCGATCGGGGCGCCGCCGCCGACGATTGCGTTGTTGGGCATGATCCCGAAGGGGATGAAGAAGGCGTGCATCGATCCGCCGAGGCCCCGGTTGAAGCCGGTCGTGCGGGCGAAGATCTCGGCGAGCGCGCCGTAGAGAAGGAAGTTCTTCGCGAGCTCCTTCACGCTCCCGGTCTTCGTGTTCTTCTCGACGACAGAGAGAAGGGTGCCTCCGAGGAATTCCTTCATGATGTCGTAAAGCTCCTCCTCGGTGAGCTTTTCGATCGACGACAGGCCCTTGGCGAGTATCTCGCCGTGGCTGCGGTGAGAGCCGAAGGTGAGGTCGTCGATGTCGAGACAGTAGGCTTCGCCGACGGCTGAGGCCTCCTGGCCGATCGAGAGGTGGGCGGGGCCGGGGTTGTTGTACTGAACGCCGTTGTACTCGCTCTTGACCTTGACCTCGTTCAGCATCGTCTCGAATTCGTGGATCGTCCGCATATCGTGGTAGATCCTGAGAAAATCATCCTTTGTGTAGATCTTTTTCTCCTCTTCGGGCGTTTTGCTGTACTGACATACCGGGATGTCCTCAAAACGGATAAAGCCGGGAGTAAACGCTGTTTTCGGATCGACATACTGTGATTTTGGCATGGTTTATTGACTCCTTGACGGTTATTTTATGCTGAAGCAGGCTTCGCGGACGACTTCGCAGACGGTCGGGTGGGGGAATACGCATTTTTCTATATCCGACAGCCGCATCTTCCGTGCGACCATAATGGCGCAGCCGTAGATGATCTCGGAGGCGTAGCCGCCGATCATATGGACGCCGAGCAGCTCTCTGTGCTCGCGTCCGACGACGAGCTTTACTATGCCGTCGCCCTTTTCGTTCTCGGCGAGATACCTGCCCGACATCTTCATCGTCACCGATTTTTCGATGACGTCGAGACCGCGGGCCTTCGCCGCCTCCGCAGTCAGGCCGACAGAGGCGACCTCGGGGTTGGTGTATATGACCGAAGGGATCGCGTCGTAGTCGACCTCGTCGCGGATGCCGAGCATGTCGCGGACGGCCGCCTCGCCCTCGCGGTAGGCGGTGTGTGCGAGCATCGATCTTCCGTTGACGTCGCCCGCCGCCCAGACGCCGGCGACGTTCGTGCGGCCGCGGCCGTCGGTGACGACCGCTCCGCGCTCGCAGAGGACGCCGAGCTTCTCAAGCCCGAAGCCGGCCGAGTTCGCGCGGCGGCCGATGGCGATTAGGACTTTGTCGCACCCGACCTCGACGCTCTTTCCTTCGTATTCGCAGGTTACGGAGGAGCTGCCTACCGCGGTCACCTTCGCGCCGAGCATGAAATTCACGCCGCGCTTTTCGTAGTTCTTTTTCAGTATCTTCGCGATCTCTCCGTCGGTCGGGCCGCCGATGTGATCGAGCATCTCAAGGACGGTGACCTCGGTGCCGATGCTGTTGAAGTATGACGCCATCTCCATACCGATGACGCCGCCTCCGATGACGCAGAGACGCTTCGGGGCCTCTTTCAGCCCGAGGACCTCGCGGTTGGTGAGGCCGAAGCCCGGCGCGACAGATTCGCGGAGTCCCGGGATCGGGGGAAGGGCGGGGGAGGATCCGGTGCAGACGAGGAGCCTGCGGCCGGTGTATTTCTTTCCTCCCGCGGCGATCTCAAAGCCTTCGGCGGATCTTCCGAGGATCTCGGCGAATTCGCTTACGACCTCGACGCCGTGCGCCCGCATCGCCGCCGCGACTCCGCCGGTCAGCGTCTTTACGACGCGGTCCTTGCGGTCGACGACGAAGGAGTGATCGATCGACGCTCCGTCGAACTTCACGCCGTATTCGGCGGAATGCTTTGCGTAATCAAAGATCTTGGCAGAGTAGAGCAGCGTCTTGGTGGGTATGCAGCCCTCGTTGAGGCAGACGCCTCCGAGCGCGCGGCCCTCGGCGAGGAGCACCGACAGTCCGGCCTCCGACGCTCTTTCGGCGGCGTTGTATCCCGCCGGGCCTCCGCCGATTATTATCAGCTCGTAAACTTTTTCAGACATTCCGTTTCCCCCTTATTTCGCCATGAGCAGATCGAAGTGCTCGAGGTTGAAGCAGAGGTCACGGAGGAACTTCGCCGCCGGGGCACCGTCGAGGGCGCGGTGGTCGAAGGTGAGCGAGAGGCCCATGGCGTCGTAGAAGACGTCATGTCCGTTGACCTGCTTGACTCTTCTCGTGACGCAGTCGACGCCGAGTATCGCAGTCTGAGGCGGATTGATGACGGGGGTGAAGCTCTCGACTCCGAGCGAGCCGAGGTTGGTGACGGTGAAGGAGCCGCCGGTCAGAAGATCGGGGCTGATGCTTCCCGCCTGCGCCGCTTTGATCAGCTCCTTGGCTTTGCCCGACAGCTCGTTGAGCGTCAGGGTGTCGGCCGAGAAGAGGGTGGGCACGATAAGTCCGCGGGGGGTGTCGACGGCGATGCCGAGGTTCGCGTGGGCGAAATATCTCATGACGTCACGGTCGGCCAGATAGTTGGCGTTGACGTCGCGGTGGGAAAGCAGCGTGCGCGAAACGGCGAAGAGGACGATGTCGTTGACGGTGATGTTGTTGAGGCCCGAGTTCTCGCCCGCCGCCTTGACGGCCGCGCGGAAGGAGAGGATCTTTCCGGCGTCGAAGGAGGAGTTGAGGGTGAGCTGCGCCATCTCGGCGAGAGAGGCGTGCATCGAGCGTGCGATGACCTTGCGGATGTTCGGGATCTTCACGTCCTCGTATTCGGGGGCGGCAGCCGGAGCGGCGGGAGCCTCGGGCTGTGCGGCTGCCTTTTCGGCGCCGGCGAAGAGCCCGCGGTCGAGGACGGCGTTGATGTCGCGCTCGATTATCCTGCCCATGGGGCCTGAGGGGACCGCGGCCGAGACGTCGGCGCCCGTCTTTTCGGCCAGTCTTCTGGCTCTCGGCGAGATCCTGACGAAGCCGTCTTCAGGCTTGGGAGCGGAAGAGGCGTCGGCAGCGGCCGCGGGGGCGGCTTCGGCCGGCTTTTCTGCGGGCTTTTCCTCCGCCGCGGGAGTAGCGGCGTCCTTTTTCGCTCCGGCGACGAACGCGGATATGTCCTCGCCCTCCTTCCCGATCACGCAAACCGGATCGAGGCAGGGGACGTCGTCGCCCTCGGCGGCGAAGACCTCGAGGATGATTCCGTCAGTCGGCGATTTTTCGTCGAAGGCGGATTTGTCGGTCTCATAGGAGAAGAGGATGTCGCCGGTCTTTACGGCCTCTCCCTTCTTCTTCTTCCATTCGGTGATGATGCAGCTTTCCACGCTCTGACCCTGGCGCGGCATTATGACGAGTTCTGCCATATGTTCCTCCGGTAATCAATAAAAAATCGTGCAGAAAGGATACTCGGCTCAATATCCCATAGATAAACATAATTATACAACAAGCCGGGGAAAAAATCAACATCTGACTTAAGAAAAAAGGGACGACGAAGCTGGCTGTGAATTCCCAAAGTAAATTCCACAGTGGAATTTGCGATGGAATTTACTCTGGGAAAAAAATATGGTAGAATTTAGTCTGGGAAAAGGAGGCCCAGACAATGGAAACCAAAAGCAAAAAGAACAA